>Ga0114918_10005008_pt1 | contig 11419 bp, 14 predicted proteins | sample LantaG_FD_87015 | JGI IMG/M metagenome (GOLD analysis project Ga0114918, IMG submission 87015) | Deep subsurface microbial communities from Baltic Sea to uncover new lineages of life (NeLLi) - Landsort_02402 metaG | ecosystem: Environmental > Aquatic > Marine > Oceanic > Sediment | place... | reverse complement strand
TTTATAGTTAGAATTATTCCTTCTGCAGTTCCAACTGTCCATTTAACTCCTTCTGGACCAGCTCCCATACCAATAATTATTAATCCTGGTTTTGTTGCTGGAATTGTTACAGATTCAGAATAATCATTTACAGGGTTAGAGTCAGAATCTGCATTATCAGTTCCTTTAATTAAAATTGTATCTTGTGCAGATGCTGCTGATACTGCTTCTGCAATTGTTAAAAATGCATCGTCCCAATTATATCCACTACCTGTTACTGCTGAAGTTTTGTTAGAATCAACAAACCAAACATTTGGACTTCCTGGAAATAACATTCCATCTGCTGTCTTATATCCTGTTAGTCTATAAAACCTTCTTTGACTATATACTCCTTGATTTACCATTATAATCACCTCATGATTATGTTTTAGTTTATAAATTATTATATGCAGAATTCACAAGCACCATCACTCTCATCTCTCGCTTGGTCTCGGTTACTTAAGTTCTGCTTATTTCACCGATAATAATACTATATTCTTTTACTAATATTTAAATGTTTGTGTTTATTTCTTAATCTTTTTAATCTCTACCATCTCTTTTGGTGCAAATACTTCTAAATACTGTTCTTCTGGAATGTCGATTACTACTGTTATAACACCTTTCCATCTTCCTCTAGTTTCAAATACCTTTCCTCTCACTTTTACTCACTCTCTCCTAACTTAAATTTAGTTTCTACCATTTTCTTAGCTTCTGCTGGTGAATAAACTTGTACTTGAACAAGTTTTGCTATACTCTCTGAAAATATTTTTAAATTATCAAGCACATCTTTTTCACCTAATTCACTTAATGGATTCCAAATAGCTTGCGGTGGATTAGTATAATCTAAACCATTTGCCTTTAATAAAGGAACAAAAATTTGGTTTTCTATTATATCAGATGCTGTCTCTTGATAAATTGTTTTTATTTCAATTGCTTCTCCAGCAGTTAATTCTTGTAATGTTGCTCTATTAACTGTTTCACCAGAAGCAAATAATTTAGCTTTTGGCATTCCAAAACCACCACTTAAATTATCTTGAAGTTCATTCAAATGTGGTTCAACATCTACAGATTTTCCTTTTACTCCTATCAATTCAATATTTATCTTTTCACTAGAAGCTAAATGTGTTTTAGAGCTAAATCCTGCTCCTATCTTAGAAAGTTTTGGTACATCTTTAGCAACTGCTCCATCTTTCTTAACATGAACAAATGGAACTCCATGTCTAAATAATAAACTGACTGATGATTTCTGTGCAGTTAATAATCCTTTAATTGTATCAATATTTGCCTCAATCAATCCTATTCCCATTACATTGTCTGCTATCTGATGATACTTAAAATAACAAATTTTTCTTGCTTTATGCAATGCTGTTTCTTCTGTTCCAGTTGATGTTATTATTGTTTGTTTCCAAGCTGTAATATATCCTTGACTATCCCATATCGGCTTATATGTTTTTGGGTCTGTCATAGTATATCCTATAATATTTTTTCCTTCTTCAATTTTAATAATAAATCCATCTTTATCTTTAACAGGATTTCCATCTTTGTCTAACTTATTTATATCATCCCAGATTATTTCTCCTGGACCTTTTCCATAAGTTAATGCATGCAAACTTTCATTTATAAACCATTGTTTAAATCCTGGCATCTCTAAAGTTGCTTTCTTGCATAATTCTAATGCTACTTCATCTTCAGATTTTATCTTGAATCCTCTTCCCCAAATATTAGCAGATTTTAAATTAAGACCTCTAAATACAGGACCAAAATGCCAATAATACCATTCAAGGTCTTTCAAAGAAACACGTCCTCTTTCTCCATCAGAAATTGTAAAATTTGAACTTTCTCCTCCTCCTATCCTAGAATCTCCTCTTTCATTTTTCTCTCTCCAAATAAAATTTGATAACTTTTCTCTTGTAGCTTCTAACATACTGCACCTCTTAAATGTCTTTTATTTATATATTATATTAATATTATTTAAACGTATTTAAATTAATCATTACTTCCAGTGCTACTAGAAATGACATCATCAATTCTTAAAATCATATTTGCAACCTCTGATGCTGATTTTATTGCTTGTGTTTTAATTTTCAATGGTTCAATAACTCCCATTTGCCAAGCATCTACTATCTTTCCTGTAAAAACGTTTATTCCAAATGTTTCATGATTTGGTTTATCATGAGTTTGTTTTAACTCTGTCAAAATATCAATAGGGTCAAGTCCTGCATTCTCTGCTAATGTTACTGGAATAACCTTTACTGCTTCTGCAAATGCCTCAACTGCTAACTGTTCTCTGCCTTTTAAGCTTTGAGCATAACTATAAAGACTATTTGACAGCTCAATATCTGTTGCTCCTGCACCTGTAACAACCTTTCCAATTTTTAAAGCAGCAATTACATCTCCAAGAGCATCATCAATTGCTCTTTTAATTTCATCAACAACATGTTCTGTTCCACCACGAACTAATAATGTTACTGATTTTGGATTTTTACAGTCTTCAACATACGTCATATTCTCATGTCCAACCTTTTTCTCTTCAACAATTCCTGAATTTCCTAAATTGTCACATTTTAAATCTTCAAGTTTTGTAGCAATAGTTGCTCCAGTTGCTCTTGCCAATGAATCTAAATCAGATTTTTTTACATTTCTTAAAGCAAAAATTTTTTCTTTTGCTAAAAAATGCTGTGCCAATTCATCAATTCCTTTCTGACAAATAACAACAGTTGCTTCTGTCTCTTTAATTTTATTAACCATCTCTTTAATCATTACTTCTTCTTGGTCAATAAATGTCTGCATCTGTTTTGGGTCAGTTATTTGGATATTTGAATCCATGCCTGTTTTTTTTATTTCTAATGGGAAATTTAATAATGCTATCTTTGCATTAATTATTTTCTTTGGCATGTTTTGATGTATTCTTTCTTTGTCTATAACTATTCCTTTCACAAGTTCAGATTCATCAATTCCTGTTCCAACTTTCTTTTCAACCTTAACATTGTTAATATCTATTGAACCATCTTCATCTATTACAGATGTTACAGCAAGAACTGATAATTCGGCAAGCCATTCCTTTGAGCCTTCTGCACCTTTTCCTGTCATTGCAGTTTCTGCAATTTTTTTAAGAATATCTGTATCCTCTGTAGAAACATCTTTTGCAAGTTTGTTTAAAATTTCCTGTGCCTTCTCTGAAGCAAGTCTATATCCTTTTGAAATGATTGTTGGATGAATATTTTTTTCAAGAAGAATCTCTGCATTTTTTAATAATTCTCCTGAAAATACTACAGCAGTTGTAGTTCCATCTCCTACTTCAAACTCTTGAGTCTTTGCAACTTCCGCAATCATTTTTGCAACAGGATGCTCAATATTCATTTCTTCTAATATTGTCACTCCGTCATTTGTAACAGTTATGTCACCAAGAGAGTCAACTAACATCTTATCCATACCTTTTGGACCAAGAGTTGTTTTTACAGCTTCTGCAACTAATATAGCAGCCATAATATTATTTCTCTGTGCATTTCTTCCTGTATTTCTATTTGTTCCTTCTGGCATAATGTATATAGGTTGTTGGGTATCTTTCATTTTAAGCCCTCTTTTTCATTACATGCATACTTTCCATTTTTAAATCAAGCCACAAGTCATATCCTTTTTCTCTTAATCTTCCTGTAAAATATAAGTCTTCATTGTGCCAAGTCTTTCCATCTCTTGTTATTTTTTTATTTATAAATTTAATATCTTTATGTTTTCGCAATATGCTTGCTCTAAACATAACACATCCAAGTCCATTCTGTGCAATCTTTACAAGACGAGGTTCTCTTGTCTGTATCCATTTCGGAGCATTTTCTGCAACATCTTCAGGAAAAAAATTACTAGCAACTTTCTTAGTTCTTCCATCTGGCATTACAAAACATAAACTACATTGAATATCCAAGTTTCTTTTCAAAAATATTGGAATCATATCTGACGGTGGAAATATATCACTATCAAGCATTATTGCATAATCATACTCTTTATGTTTTCTAATATAATTAAGTGCCATATTTCTATTAGCAACTATTTTATCCATAGTTCTCTTAATTCCAAATTTTCCTCTCTTAACTATTATGTTTGGATAATTATGTGCTAAAAATTTAATAGTATTATAATTTTCAATGGTATCACTATTTTCAAATATTACAACATCAAAATATCCAGCCATAAATAAAACATGTCCAAACCATTGACTCTGACAACCACAATTTGACTCTGAAGTTATAACAGTAATGACTACTCTTTCTTTTTGTTTTTTACTTTTTATTATTTCTTTCCATCTATCATCTACTAATTTATTTTCCATTTTCTTCTCTCACCTTTTTAATTTATTATTTTTATATATTTTTTCTAAAGTACTCCTTGTGTTTAAAGGAGAAAGATGTCCAGAAGTCTCTGGGGGTGTTGAGGGATATTTAGACATCTTTCCTTTCCTCACACTCTTTTTTAAAAAACAATGGGTCAAAAGTTTTTCTGCCTTTAATTGAAACTGGCTTTAAATCTGAAAATCTTTTTAAGTAATTAACAGACATACCATCACAAATAAATTCAGCTGCACATCCTCTGCACTCGTTCATTATAGTTGCATTACCAAGTGCTGTATTCCTTGCAGTTGCATAATAATTTTGTTCATTCCTAAATTTTGCTGATGCATTTAATTGTTGCTCCCATGCCCATTCTCCCCAATCAAAAGCAACCTGACTCATTCCGCAAATTTTACTTTCAAATCCTTTTGCAAAACAAAATGGCAAATATCTTACAATAGATTCTATTCCTGATTTATCTAATGTTTCTATTGCTTCTCTTAAATAAGGTGATACTTCTTTAGGATTTGCAACAAAATCTAAATCAGCTTCTAAGCTGAATTCATGAAATGGATTAAACATTATATAATGTACTCTTCTTGGCTTATGTTTAAGCTTTGAAAAATATATTGCCTGCTCTGGAAACTTATTATAATTACGATTTGTAACAACAACATTTATTCTAAAAGGTTTTTTAATTGTTTTAAACTTTTTTTCAACAACATCAAAAACAGGTTTCTCAACACATTTATTATGAATGTCCTTTATACCATGAACACTTATCATCCATTCATCTACCATATCATCTAATTCTTTAGTGATGCAAATCCCATTAGTAATAACTGTTGTTTTAAGTCCTATTGTTTTACAAAAGTTTAAAACTTCTTTAATATGCTTATATATTGTTGGCTCTCCACCTGAAATATCAACCCAATTTAAATTATAATAAAATTTAGCTTTGATTAAATCAGCCTTAACATCTGCTAATGGTCTTTGAAATTTTGGTTTAAATCTATAATAGCAAAATGGGCAATCAAGATTACAATCCCAATTTGTATAAATAATTCCTCTATCTGTTAATTTTCTTTCCATTTTATTTATCCACCTCATCAGGATTTTCTATTATTAACTCTCCATTATTAATCTTTAAAAATTTTTTCCAATTACAATTTATGAAATGAAAACAAACAGTGTTTTTGTCTTCAGAATATTGACAATGTTCTTTATAGTCTTCTTTTGCATTATTTAATATATATTCTCTTGACTCTTTAGTCCATTCATTAATAGGAGGAAGAAATATTTTATATTCATATCTATTCAATCTTTCATATTTATATTTACAATGTTCCAAACAATAAGCATAAAATGTTTGGTCTGAATTTTTTTTACTTTTTCCATTAAAAAAATTATAAGCTTCACCATAATTTGGTAATGTATTTGGCTGTAGACATAATAATCCAGCATTTAATTTTTCAACTAATCTGTCAAAAAGCTTTTTATAATTATTCATATAACCATTTGTACAGTCAGAAAAAAATAAATTTGTATCATTATTATTATCAATCCAATTTATTATTTCTTCTGGTATTTTATAAAAAATTACATCTGGGTCTAATGCTATAAACTTTTTATCTCTTAAATAGCATATGTCCATAAAAGGTCTATTAATATTTATATTATATCTATGTTCAAATTCTTTTTTAGTTACTCCTTTAATAATCAATTGTTTAATAATTACACCAGGAAATATTTCTAATATTTGTTTTTTCTGGTTTTCTGTTAAGCCACCATCAAAAACATAAAGTTTAAACTTCTTCCCTGTATATTGTACAAGAGAGCAATAGCTTAAAATAAACATATTAAAATCCTTGTCATAAACCATATATCTTACAGCCATTCCTTTTCCTGATTCAATTTTCATTTATTTTTCATCTCTCATAGTACATGTTTTTTTTAAGTCCCAATGATACCAACATTTATCTTTATACAGATTCCAGCTAATACATCCTTTACAGCAATTATTTATTTTCTTCTTTTCCATCTGTTTTTCTTCCTACTACATGTAAATAGTATCCAGCAAACTCTTCTGTTCCTATAGCCCCATTGTATGGTTTTGTTAATCCAATTTTTACATCTTTTAATCCTAATTGTGTAAACCAAGTTCTTAAACTTTCTTTATCAAAAGCCCAATTGTGAGTATGCAATGCACTCTGATGCTCTTTATCTGGCACAACAAAATATAACCATCCATTATCATTTAACATTTCATAACATTCTTCTAAAGCTTTCATAGGATTTTCAAAATGCTCCATGACATGACAAGCATAAATGAAATCAAACTTGCCAAGAATTTTTTTATCTATAAATTCAAAGTTTGTTCTATAAATGTTAAAATCTTTACTAAATCCTAAAGTTTCTTTCATCCATGTTACTGCCCAATCACTACTTTCAACTCCTACACATTCCTTTCCATATGTTCTATGTAAAGTCCATAATAATCTTCCTACACTACATCCTATTTCTAAATATCGTTCATAATTTAAAAAAGGTACACCTAAACTATCAAGAACAGTTTTATGAATGTCAAAATACCAGCTTCTTCTTATAATTTTTTGTTTAAAGATTTGTAAAGCTGGAGAAAAATAATATTCTTTAATATATGCATGTGGGTCTTCTCTGTCTCCTTTCCATACACCACAATCATTGCATACTTCAAATCGTGTCTCTGGCAATCGTTTTAAATTTTTATGTCTACATATTTTTTTCATCTTATTTTGCCTCTCTTTTTATTCTTTTGCTCAATCCCATCAATTCCTTCTGTTAAAATCTTATTCCAAATTTCTAAACTTTTCTTTTTATTTGCCAATCATATAAGCTCCACATTTTGAACATTGATGTTCGTTACAAGGTCTTCCTTTTACGTGTGGCATTTCATTGCTACAGTCAGGACAAATACAAACAGTTGTCCCTCCATCTCCCACAGGTTCATTTCCTACTCCTTTTCCTTCTCCTCTTGCCATCTTGTCTTTTTCTCTCCATTGTAAATAACATACACCAGCTCGTTGCTTTTGGTCTGGATAATCTTTTAACATTATTTCATCACTCATACATCTTCCTATAAATTCTGACTCTTTTTCTTCTTCTCTAGGTTTTGGTATTGGCATTTTGCACCTCATTTTCTTTTTCCCAAATCCACATACCTACATGATACTCACCTATCGTTTCATCTGCAATACATGTAAATTCTGGACATAACTCTTTAAATTTTTCTTTTGTCAACTCAGGTTGCAAGTGTATTTCAAGTTTATTCCCATACTCTGCTCCTTGAATACTATTATAAGGAACAGATGCTACAATTGTCTTCGCATAAGGAAATATTTTATCTAATAAAATCCTTGCATCCTCTTCACTAAGATGTTCAAGGATGTCACCAAGAATAACTAAATCATAATCTCCTTTACTATAATCAAAATCAAGAGCATTTATTTGATAAACATTATTATATTTATCTTTTAAATGAAAACCTATAATATAGTTTGGAAATGCTTCAATAGCATCCATATTATCATATCCATTTCTTGATAGCATCTCATGATATATTCCTGCACCTGCACCAACATCAAGTATCTTTGAACTTGTTGGCACTCTACTATATATGTATTCGAATAATTTCCGTTTTCCTGCTGGACTGCTATATGGCATTATCTCTTCACCTCTGTATTTATCATTTTCTCAAATCGTAATAAAGATGTTCTCCCCATTTTTCTAATAACTTTCTCTCATTAGTTTGTAACAAATTTGGCAAACCCATAGAGTTAAATGTTTGATGGCAATGATGTTCTATAAATACATCTTTTGCAACCTTTAAAATAAATCCTTTTCTTCTTGCTGATAATGTTATATCTAAGTCTTCACAATTTCCAGGATTAAATCTTTCATCCCACAGACCAATTTTCTTTACACACTTCAAACTCATCATCATACAAAAGCTTATTAAATATTTAGGAAGTTTTTTCTCAGTAATGTGAGAAACATTTTGAAGTCCTATTACATTATTAGAACAAGCACCAACTATGCCAACAGATTCATCTTCTTCAAAATATTTCATCATATCATTTAACCATGTTGTATTCCCTTTTAAAATTTCAGTATCGTTGTCAAGGATTAAAACATATGGTGTAGGATTTTTTAAATAATATTCTAATCCTGTATTTGTTGCTGAGACTGCTCCTAAAGATTTTTCATGACTAATAAGTATTTGTTCATGGTATAAAGATTTAGGCATATTTTTTATGTTCTCCTTAGTTTTATCAATACTTCCATCATCTACAATTATAAGTCTATATAGCTCTGGATTTGTATTTACATCAATACTTTCAATGCAATGTTTTGTCAACTGCCAATTATCTTTACATCTTATTATTATACTAACTATTGGTCCACCATTCATCGTTAATCTCCTCCATTCTTATTCCTGTTAATTTTTCATATTTATCACTTAATGAACATTTACTACAAGGTCCACCACAAAGGTCAGCTTTATTACTTGCTCTTCTTTCACATATTTCAAACATCTTATTAATCTTTTCTCTTGTCTCATGTTTATATATTTTTTTATGTCTAACCACAGCAAAAACCACCTTGGTCTTCTATTTTTTTTATCTCAGCTTTTTCTTGCTCTTTTCTTTTTTTAATTTCTAATTGAATCTTTGCTCTCTCTTCAGGACTCATAAGTTTCATTTTAGCTTTAATACTTTCTTCATCTAATAAAACTGATTCACCATCAATTGCAAAATCATCTGTACCTCCACCAAGACCATCATTTAATAAAACTAATTGATGAACACAGTTTGCTGTAGCATCTGCCAAATCATCAGTTTTGACAGCTCCAGAAGTTGGTGCTTCATATCTTATATGTGCTCCTGTTCCTAATCTTCTTAAAGCAATTAATTCACTTTTAAGTCTTGCATGATGAGGTAAAAAAACTTCCTTCATGTTTAGCTTTTCTTTAAAAGTTTGATACATTCTTTGTTTATATCCACCATCAAAAAAAGTTTCATAGATTGGTAATCCTTCAGCTTGAAGTCTTTGAATCGTGTTAGCTGAATATCTCTGGTCAAGTACAATTAATGAAACATTATAATTTTTATATAAATATTTTACATGCTCTTCAACTTCACTAATCTTAATAGGTTTATCTCTTGACCCAATCCAATAATGTACATAGTCAACAAAAACTTTATATTTTTCATCAATATAACCCATTGCTAAAGCATAAGCATCATGCTTCAAAGCTGGGTCAAGTGCTATAACTCTTTGTCTTTTATCTTTAACTGCAATGTCTCTGATGTCTAAAGTGATAGCCTTCTCAATTACTTCAGGATGAAATGCTCCTGAAATTGATTTAATCCATTCACCTTTCCAATCTGTACACCAACGTTCATAATCACGCTTCTTTTCATTCTCAAAGTCTGCTTCAGTATAATTAGGATTCATCTCCCAAGTAGATTTTTGTAATACTAAATGGTCAGCAACTCCCTTAGAGTATTCAAAATGAGAATAACACCAACTGTTATCATCAGCAGGTGATGTCAATATAAAATTATAACCATATCCATTAAAAGGAATAATATTTGGCGACAAACTTGAATATGCTTCCTTGGCTGAAGACCTATTATTAGCATCCATAAACCAAGCAAGCTCATCAAAAGTATTACTAAAACTTGTATAACCTAAGCTTGAAGTTGACCTTGAAGATTGAGCTTTCAACACTAACTTCTTTTTAGAGCCAGGAATTTTAAATCTTAATTCATCAGTTCTAGGAACTTCCATAAACTGAGCCAAGAAAGGGGACTGCGAAGCAATTCCCTTAGCTTGGTTTAAATAAACTTTGACACTCTGCTCTTTTCCCGCACATGTATTCATCAAATAAATATCCTGTTGAACTATATTCCATCTATCATTATTAAAAACATTTTCCATTAAAATTAATTTATAAATCAATATCAAATTAAATACACAAGTTGTAAAAGTCTTACTGCTCTTCTTACCACAGATAAGCATTTGCTCTTTATATAAAGGTCTGCCATCTTTCTTAGTTTGGAAGAATGTTTTGAGCAACCACTTCTGTTGTGGCCATAGTTTAAGCTTAAAAACTTGTTCAGCGATTTCTACAGGTCCAAGCTTCATCATCCTGTGCTTTTTAATTAAATAATCTATATCTACCATTATATTGATTTAACTCCTATTGCTTTAAAAAAATTATCTTGACTTTTTAATAAAGCTTTTACTTTGTTAATCCCCATACCAGTTTTTCTATTTAAATATATTTCCATAACTTCAGAATTCATTCCAACTTTCTTTAATGTTTCAAGTGCTTTTGCTGCTTTTTCTAAACAAGCCTTTATCTCTATAACTGGGTCAGCCTTTTCAATCAAAATTAGCTTGTGCTCCTTTTGCCACTTTGATATTTGCATACCAATTATTCCTTCTGTATCCTTTGTATCAATTATGTATCTCATCTTTTAATTTCCCTCCTAATAATTTTGCATCACGCTCAATCACTTCAGCCATAAGTTCTCCTTGTGGTTTTTTTGAATCAGTTCTTACAAATTGTTTAGAGCCACAATATGGACATCTTAATCTGTCTTTTTTCATTTCAAGCTTCAACCATAATAAAACAGCTGGAGTTTTAGGATGCTGTTTCTTGCAATGTGAGCATCGCAATGATATTAATGCTCTAGTATTATCTGTCTTTTTATTTATCAAATGAAGCTTGTTTATCTCCTGTTTTAATTGTCGTCCCTGAAGACTGTTGTCCTTCAAAACTCTTCGTGTCTTTCTCTCCTGCTTGACTTGAAGGTTCCATATCTTGTTCATCTGCTCTACTGTGGGAATGTCTTGCATCGTGTTTATTTCTCCAGTTATTCAATTCCTCTATCTTTGTCTTTATCCAAGCTAGGTCGTTCTGAATTGTTTTTAATGTTCTCATGTTTATCATCTTCAAATACCTCAACTAATTTTTTTATTTCATCTAAACTAATAGATTCTATTGATTTAGGAGCCACAACAAATTCATA
>Ga0114918_10005007_pt1 | contig 11423 bp, 17 predicted proteins | sample LantaG_FD_87015 | JGI IMG/M metagenome (GOLD analysis project Ga0114918, IMG submission 87015) | Deep subsurface microbial communities from Baltic Sea to uncover new lineages of life (NeLLi) - Landsort_02402 metaG | ecosystem: Environmental > Aquatic > Marine > Oceanic > Sediment | place... | reverse complement strand
TCAATCTGGAACGGCTCGATAAACGCTAGTGTGAATGACTATCCGCAATGGAAGGATACGCGCGATTACTTCGTCGGTGATAAGGTGAAGTACTTAGGCAATGGGTATCTGTGCAAGAAGGATACTAATCTTGCATCGACGACAAAGGTTCCTGGCGTAGCCGGTTCGTACTGGACGTTGCTTGGGCCTGTAGTCCCCGGATCGAACCTACCGTACTCACCTCCAGATCAGGGAGTCGACGGCTATCCTGGCGCTGGAACTTGCGGACTGAAATGGACGAAAGACTTCGTTCCGGCAGGCATGACGATCATCACGGTGACGTTCGAGGATGAGAAAGGCGCGACAACTACTGAATCGTGGAGTATACCTACGATGGTATATCCTGGATGCTAGTTGACATGATGTAAGTGCCTCTCTCCCTGTTGGTAGATTCTCCAGCCCTTCATCATAAGAGGAACAGATATGCTACAGTAATTTATCAATACTGGACAAATGCCATAGACGCGCATGGCACCGTTGTCCATAGATAGCAGGTGACTAACCTCACCTGCTTTCTGCTTTGTCCAGACAGATTTGTGTGCTATAATGGTTGATATCTATTGTTCAAAGGGGGAACATGTCACTGTTTCAAACAGCGGAAAACCTACAGGGTTTCGCAAAGATTGGTTTGTACGGATTAGCAGGGAGTGGTAAATCAACCACTGCAATTAAGATTGCTGTTGGCCTGTCGAAAATGGAAGATGATCCAAGGCCAATATACTATCTTGACACAGAAACAGGTAGCGATTGGTTTGTCGAGCGTATGCAAGAGCTAGGCATTCCTTACAAGCAGGCTAAGCGAAGAGATTTTACAGCACTCGGACAAGCCATTGATTTGGCAGAGAAAGACGGTGCTGTTCTTATCGTTGACTCAATTTCGCACTTCTGGAATGAGATAAAAGATGCCTACATGAAGCAGAAGGGTCTAAAGTTCATGCGCATGACTGACTGGGGACCGGTGAAAGATTCGTGGAATGACGGCTATGCAACAAAATTCACTAACGCGAAGTGTCATATCATTGTATGTGGACGTGTCCAAGATATCTATGAAACCGTCCTTGAAGGCGCTGCTCCAGAGTTTATCAGAACAGGTGATCGTATGCGTGCGGAGAAGGACTTCTCACATGAGCCTTCCCTTGTTCTCAGAATGGAATCAATGCCTGTTGCGAAAGAGGAACTCGAACACGCCAAGACTAGAAAGCAACGTCAGGGAATACAAGTTAGTTCTGACATGCTTATAAGGGCGACTGTTATGAAGGATCGCTCTGACGCTATGAACGGACAGACAATTGACTTCCCTTCCTTTGACGACTTCTTGCCTCACTTCGCTGAGGTGAACATCGGAGGAAAGCATTTCGGAGTAGACACCGAGCAAGACAGCAAGGCTTTATTCGCAGACGCGCCAGTGAATGAAGGTGTCGCCAAGTGGAGAAACTTGTGCCAAGACGCATACTCGGCATATGATGATGTCAGCAAATTTAGAGAGTGGTGGCCTGACAACAAAGAGGCTATCTCTATAGAGTGCGGGGAAGTTGGTGCCGCTCAAGTATACAAGCAGTATGTTGAGCTAGGGAAGAAAAAAGCAACCAAATGAAAGTCCTAAACATGGATCAGAGGGATGATGCATGGTTCGCAGCGCGGAGGGGCATACCAACAGCGTCTAACTTCAGCAAGATCATAACATCTAAAGGAGAGCCGTCCAAGTCAAGACTTGAGTACATTTATAAGCTCGCTGCCGCTCGTGTGTCAGGGAAAGACGAAGAGTCATTTACATCTAAGAGTATAGAGGCTGGTATAGCACGCGAAGACGAGAGTCGTTGGGTGTATGCTATGCACAAAGGTGTAGTAGTTGACGAAGTTGGCTTCATCCTAAGTGATGATGGTCGGTATGGAGCTAGTCCGGATGGGTTAGTAGGAACCAACGGCCTAGTAGAATTAAAGAACCCGCTTGGCAAAACAGCCGTAGAGTACCTGCTTAAGAATAGAGTCCCGCCTATCTATTTCCAGCAGGTTCAAGGGCAAATGTTTGTAGCCGAGAGGGAGTGGTCTGATTTTGTATGTTACTATCCTGGCCTGCCTATGTTGGTGGTACGGGTCTATGCTGACGAGGAATTCTTCGAGGCGCTTGAAAAAGAGCTTACTAAGTTCTGCGACGAACTCGATCAAATTTGCTACGTCCTAGAGAGAAAAAAGGAGAGAAGATGAATTCATTTAACGTAATCGGAAACTTGACGTTTGACCCTGCGGATTCTCTACAATTTACGCCTAATGGGAATGCTCGACTGCGATTTCAGATCGCTATTAACTCGCGGAAGAAGAACCCCACGTCTGGTGAATGGGAAGACACCGCTGAATTTCCGTATTTTGTTTGTTGGGGAAAGCAGGCCGAGAATCTAGCAGAATACCAGAAGAAGGGAAGTAAGCTAGGCGTTACTGGCCATGTAGTCGCCGGATCTTATGAGAAAGACGGTGAAAAGAAACACTATCAGGATCTAGTTGCTGATCGTGTTGAGTACTTGTCTCCAAAGAAAGACGGCGATAGACAAGCCTCGGTGGATACGCCTTACATTATCGACGAATCTCCATTTTAGGATAGCCTATTGGGGCAGGTCATCACACCTGCCCCTGCTTACTAGGAGAATAAATGCCGAAGATATCATTTAAGGATTGGAGTAGAAATGCAATCATTAGGTTTCACGAACAGCACGGATCATCCTTGTCCAGACAGGGAGTCACCCCCTTACAAATTCTTGTCGCAGTGCTTGATCATACGCCAGGATTTAGGGAACTTCCAGAAGTCATGGAGGACAACTGGGGCTATATTTTTAAGCGTCTTTCCTCACTCTATGACACCACAGATCGTCGAGGTATTAGACCAAAACACAGCGCAATTATGCAAGCAGCTATTGATTTCAATCACATCCCAAAACCTGCAACCGGAGGATATTCTCTCGATTACCTTTTCATTGCCTTAAGAGAAAACGCTGTGAAGATAGCCGCAGACGAATATGAGCAAAAGGAGGTGAAGGCACCAAGCTTTGCTGATATGGGGATAACTGCTCCAAGACTAGGGAGGAAGTAATTGAAACTACTGTCAGACGAGAACATCGAAGAGTTGGTGTTAGCTACGGTTTTACTATACGGAGAAGAACAACGACCAATACTCACACAACGATTCCATCCAGATCTATTTTATGCGAGGGGTAAACATAAGATTATAGCGACAGCCATTCATGAGTTAATCACGGATGGTGTTAGTATTGATATGCTCAACGTGGTTGCCCGTCTTGACAGACAGGATAAGCTAGAAGAGGCAGGAGGGCGTCTCTACTTCAACAAATTGATAGATCAAGCGTGGACTGACTCTATGCTTGAGAACCATCTTAACATACTGCGAGAGTTTAGAATCAAAAGGATGGCAGAAAGGTCAGCTTTCGCCATTGCGGATATGGCAGGCAGAAAAGACTCAGATGTCTTGGAGATTCAGAGATTTGCTGGTGAACTAGCAGAAACTATTCTAGTTGCGGGCAATGGTAAACAGGCCGCTTTTATTGGCGAGCTTATTGATAACTACTCGAATAACATGATTGAACGAGCGTTGTCGAAAGATTTCGGCCTAACGTCTGGATTCCATAGCATAGACGACAAACTACGTGGAATGCAGCCTGCTTATTACATTCTGGCTGGACGTCCAGGAAATGGGAAGACTGTCTTTGCATTAAACATGGCATATCGGCAGGCTAGGAAAGGACACACGGTTGGTTTTTTAAGTATTGAGATGAGAGAAGAGGCGTTAGTAGAAAGGCTAACAAGCATCCACATGAAGCATTCATGGTATGATCAGCCAACCGATCTGACTAAAGAGCAGTTCACAGCCAATGTACGAGCAGCCCACATGGACCTGGCAAAGCTTCCTTTGATTATTGATGACACAGCCTACAAAACAGTCGAGGACGCTGTTAGTGCCGCATACACTATGCGCTTCGCTTCAAAAAGACCTATCGAGGTGTTGTACATTGACTATGTGCAGTTGTTAAGCGTAACAAACAAACCAGAAGATCTTTCCAACGTTTCTCACAGGCTTAATGCCCTGAAAAAGGACTTAGGAATTCCTATAGTAGCGGTGGCGCAGATTAACCGCGAGGTAAGAGACAGAAAGGGTCATCGACCAGTGCTAACTGACCTGAAGGGGTCAGGCAGTTTTGAGGAGGACGCAGACGTTGTTATGTTTGTGTTCGATCCTGATCAATGGAGTGAACATAACTCTGCCTTTGAACTGATTATTGCGAAGCATAGAAACGGCCCACTGGCGATGGGCGACGGGGCTTTGCCATTTTTCTTCGATAAGCCAGCACAACGGTTTGAACAGGGAGAAAAGGAGTGGTAATGAAAGAGATTAAGAGACAAGAAGTGTATGAAGCTATCTACGGGGTTAAGCAGAGGACTCAACAAGAGGCGGCGTCTCATTTAGGTATCTCAGTCAGACGCCTTAGAAAACTGATGGTTCATTATGGAATTCCAGTTAGGTCAAAGAAAGATGCTCGTCTTGTAGGAGAGGTCGGACAAGTTAATGACGTTGTGCCTAACGTCCAAACTTTACCTGATATTATCATGGATCTAGATGCAATGGATAATCCACCAGCAAATACTGATACAGCAGAACAATACATTGTTAGTAAGCGGTGGAGAGAGATTGAGTTAGACGTTAGCAATGACCAGAAGTCTTCTGTAATGATTACGCCAGAAATGATCCTTGCTATTGTTAAGGCTAAGAAATACAGGGAGCAGTAATGCATGGTACGGTATGGGTTGATGGCTATGAGTTTGTAGCGCCGACCGGAAAATTATCTATGCCCCTCTCCGACTATTTTCCCAAAGGCGTGGAGAATTGGGTGAAGTTGAATGAGGCGGATAGAAAGGCCTGGGTTTTATGGAGAGACGGGAATGTCTGTCAGATATCCGGAGAATTAGGGGAAGTTCATGAAATCATAGCAAGAGGCGGGGCTGGGCTAATGGCGCTGGTTCCGTGGAACATGATTACTGTTACGAGGGCGAACCATAATCTCTTGCATGCCGTGAAGTCCAAGATTATCAAGTTTGACCCTCTTGACAGCAAAGACGGATTGCACATCAATATGAATGATCGACTAATGCAGAAAGGCAGGATGCACTTTTACTTGGTCGTATCTCCTGGGATGGCTATTGTGGCTGATCGTCACCGAGCGACTCTTGAGAATTTCGTAAAAGCAAGGATAAACAACTCTTGGTCTGCTGCAAAAGCGTTGGAATGGATGAAACACAACGACGGACACCGAATAATTGGGTCTAGCTCGTACAATTCACTGATCGCTGAAATAGGCTTGGATTCAGCGTTTGCCGATCCTCTCAGAAGGACGTATTCGAAGGCAAACAAACTAGGCCTACTCCAACCTGCCCTACAAGTCCATCCTGACAGGGCATCGAAGATTTTCCACCAAGTGCAACCAGAAAAGATGGCAAATGTGCTTAGTGACGCTGCCGGGTTGACTGATAATAGGTCATTCAATGAATTACTGGATGATCATCGCAAACCAAGAACCTCTAGAATGCGAACTTACTTTGTTATTGACGGTGGAGAAAAGAAATTGGTAGAGGCTACTAACATCCAAGGAATCCAAGGGGAAATTGTAGTTGACGGCGTAGTAAAAAGAGATGTTAGGAATGAGGTTAAAGAGGACACTGATGCTAATTCTTGATAGGGCTAGGAATAAACAATTAAGTACCTATATTCCGGGCCAGAAACATACGATTTTAATCAAATAAGGAAGATGATGTAATGAAGGTATCTATAATTGGCGAGTACGGTTTCCATCAGGCGTTGCTGGGCATTGGTCTTAGCTATGGCATTACGTCGAACAAAACAATCGATGATATTGACAACGACCGCGAACTGCGCAGTACACTTATTGGCATTGCCGAAGGGCTTATTGAGAAGGGCGGTTCGCATGTAAAATTCTTGGAGAGCATGGGCGTATGGATAGACATGACAGCCCCTCGCTACTTTTGGACACAATTTTCGACTTATAGAATTGGAATCTCTGCTCAATCAGAGTCTACCATGCATACAATGGTCAAACGTCCACTTACAAATAAGGACTTTAGTCACCACATGACACAGGGACTTTTGGACACATTAAACCTGTGGATAAGACAAGGTTCCTGGGAGACTGTGAAATGGAACTTACCTGAGTCCTTTCTGCAGAGGAGAATTGTCCACTTGAATTACAAGTCGCTTTCTAATATAATCAGACAAAGAAAACATCATCGCCTGGAAGAGTGGCCTGACTTTATCAAACAGGTGAAGTCACAGGTTGGTTTCCCAGAATTTCTCGATGATGAAGCTGTGACTGGCTAGCACTTGGCACAGTTTATAGGGAGGGGACAGTATGGCGAAGCACGTTAGAAAGAAGCCGTGTGAAGAAGGAGAGCATATGTGCCTGTTCCAATTAGGAAGAGGTTTATGCTTAGCTTTCCCAGGCAAAGGAACCTACGCTGCAGATGGTTCGCCTACTGTCCGATTCCGCCGTATTGAAGATGTTCCGTATGAGGTGTGTATGGAAGATCTTGTCCCTGAAAGGGGAGGCAACTGGGAAAAGATTGGAGAGATGACAGGATGGTTTACTCCAGACACCGACCATGCTGGTAGGATAGAGACTTTGCTACCAGAAACAGTCAAGAAAATTGCAGGAGTCAGCGGAAGCCAATTGAAAGTAAAAGATGTTGTCATTTCAAATAGAAAAGGAAAGACAATCACTGATGACGGGACTCATAGAGTGACACAGAATAGAGATACGGGAGAGGTTCAATTCATTGAAACTAGCCTGTTTGCGGAGGAAGAATAATGTTCAGGAGATTTGCTAGATGTCATGGATCATGGCCCGACCCGAACGTTATGTATGTTGTGATCAATACGACTGGACATGTGTACGTGGAATACAAGGACGGGAGTCTCAAGCCATTGCTGAGGACGCCAGTCCACGAGATAGATCAACGAGTAGCGAACGAAGAATGGTATGAGTTATTCTGCATCGACGGAAAATGGCGAGCGAAGGGGTTTGTGTGATAATCAAGATAGACTGTGAGAAGCTAGACCCCAAAGGAATAATAGGAGCGACAAGAGAGGTGCGTAAGAAACTTGCATTCGAACATAGAGAACTACCTGAGCAAGACGGACTGGAGAGTCAAGGAGAATTCAAATCAACATTTTTCACTGCAGGGGCTTAATACGCACATTACTGCAAAAGCTATTTCCAACTACTGGCTTGACTATGTATACCCATCCGGAATCGCATCGGCTCATAGGACAGGACAGATACACATCCATGACCTTGGAACACTTGGGCCTTATTGCGTTGGCTGGGATCTAACTGACTTACTTATTAAGGGGTTCGGTGGAGTGCCGTCCAAGTTAGCCTCAAAACCAGCGAAACACCTACGAACAGCCTTAATGCACGTAGTTAACTTCATGTACACCCTTCAAGGAGAAGCCGCTGGAGCTATTGCGTTCAGCCATATTGATACTTTGATGAGTCCTTTCATTAGAGAGGATGGGCTGGACTACCAAGAAGTCAGACAGATAATGCAAGAGTTCATCTTTAATATGAACGTGCCTACAAGAGTTGGCGGACAGACTCCTTTTACTAACTTAAGCTTTGATCTAATGGCACCGTCTCAGTTTAGCAATACATCTGCTATCGTTGGTGGAAAGCCGATGAAGTATACGTATAGTGATCTACAACCTGAAATGGACATGTTCAATAGGGCGTTCGCTGAGATTATGATTGACGGAGACGCAGATGGCAGACCGTTTACCTTCCCGATTCCGACGTACAACATTACGAAAGACTTCGATTGGGACAATCCAGACTTAATCCCCTTATGGGAGATGACAGCTAAGTTTGGCATCCCGACATTTGCCAATTTTATCGGATCTGATTTAGACCCAGATGATGTAACATCGCTCTGTTGTCGTCTACGACTCGATAATCGCGACGTAGCTCGTAGAACCGGAGGATTATTTGCCTCTGCTCCTCTTACTGGCTCGGCGGGAGTTTGCACAATAAACCTACCTCGCATTGGATATGACGCAAATGGAGATATAGATGCATTCTACGCAGAGTTAGACAACATGATGGATATCGCTAAACGGTCTCTTATAATTAAACGCGGTGTGATTGAAGGGCTAACGGATGATGGGTTATATCCATACTCTTCGTTCTATCTAAGAAAGGTTAAGGAGCAAAGTGGAGAGTATTGGTCGAATCACTTCCTAACAATTGGTATCCTCGGCATGAGTGATGCTATTCTTAATATGTTCGGAACGAGCATCGCATCTGATAAAGGAAGAGAATTTTCTGAGGATGTATTGAATCACATGTTGGAGAGGATCGAATCGTATAAGGAGGAAACTGGAGAGTTATGGAACCTAGAGGCTACTCCTGCGGAAAGCTCCACGCATAGGCTAGCCATGATCGACCAGACTGCTTGTCCTGGTATTAGAATGCATTGCTCTGAAGACAATAAATCTGACTCGCCATATTATACTAACTCAACAAATCTACCAGTTGGCTATACTGACGATATATTTTTAGCAATGAAGCACCAGGAAGGATTATTGCAGCTTTACACAGGTGGATCTGTGGCGCATATGTACCTTGGCGAGCCTATAGAAACATGGGAGGGTGCCAGGTCGCTTGTTCGGTCTATTGCTACCAACTTCAAGATTCCTTATTTTACGGTAACTCCCACATTCTCAATTTGCCCCAAAGACAAGTACATAAGCGGAGAATATCCAGTGTGTCCTAAATGCGGAGCTACAACAGATGTTTTTACCCGCGTCGTTGGATATTTGCGCAGTACATCATCGTTCAATGACGGCAAGCAAGCGGAATTTGAAGATAGGAAGGAATATATTGCGAGGTAACAATGGAAGAAAGACGAACTATGCATTAGTGAGGAGTTGATGTGTCCCCCACGCATTCACAGAACCGATTGGAGTTATCCTGCTTGACGTTCAGAGGTACACCTATGATGAAGGTTCCGAAGAAACATTTCACAGATTACGCCGCAGTTGAAGCAATAGTTGATGAGGTCAAGGTTTCGCACTATACTATTGTAACGCCAGACAACCGAAAGGAGTACAAGATATGAAGATAGTATTGATCGACACGGACCAGCGAATCTATCCATATGAGACAGACGATGACGACGACATGATGTATTTGGTTGCTCAGATCAGGGGTATGGAGAAGGGTGATACGATGATGGTAATGGCTGGATATGAACCTAAGTGTACCTGCACAACCGGAGCGGGAGGATTGACTGACCCTGCCTGCCCAAGACACGGCTATGGACGCTAATGAGTCATGCTGTTTTATGTGACACAAATCGTATTTTATGTCGCACAACGATTTTTGTAAGACATACGTGGCACACGGGGGTACAAATTTGAACAAGGAACGAACAATGATACTTTTAGAAGGGAATATTTCAGCAGGGAAGACCACTCTTGGTAGGGCATTGGCCGAGGATGGCAGGTTAGCATTCTTAGAAGAACCTGTTGTGCAATGGCAAACAGGTTTCGCCAGAAATCTCCTTGCAGACTTCTATAACGACAAAGATAGATGGTCATTCACTTTTCAGATCGCTGCTTTCATAACTCGTGCGAAGACATGGGATGAAATCCTCCAGAAAACTGACCATTCTAACGTTCTGCTGGAACGATCCATCTATGCAGACAGGTATATTTTCGCTAAGAATCTTCGTAATTCAGGATATCTAAGTGAGGCAGAATGGCAGATATACTCTGGTTTATGGGATTGGCTAGAACAACGTTGGTGCAGCGAGCCAGACAAAATAATCTACTTACGCACGCCTGCGGCCATCTGTCATCAAAGGCTACGACTGCGTGGCAGAGGTGAAGAGGAATTAGTTCCTTTGAGCTATCTACAAGACATTGAGAAACTTCATGACGAGTGGCTGCTAGGCAATCCAAAAGTCGTGGTGATCGACGGGTCTGATACCATCGAACTAAGTAAAGTCTATGAAAAAGCAGGAATTGAAGAGAAGTTTTGAGTTCATATTAAAGGTCAACGGCATTGATCTAGACAAAACAGAATACATGTTCCATGCAACACGGAAATGGAGGTCTGATTATGCTTGGCCTGATAAAAACCTACTTGTAGAGCTAGAGGGTGGTGTTTTCACCCAAGGCAGACACACCCGTTCTATGGGCTTTATTGGAGACTGTGACAAGTACAATGCGGCTGCACTTGACGGCTGGACTATATTGAGATATACTGTAGAGCATATCAACAAGAGGCCAGCCGTCGTTGCCGAGCAAATATTGGAGGCGTTACATGACAAAGAAACCGAGGAAGTTCATAAATGCTAAAATGTGGTGTGATGTATGTGGTTTCTCACCTGAAATTCCTGAAGAAGACTCTACTAAGTTTGACGGGTCAGAATGCTGGAAGTGCGAAACAGGACATCTCCGCAAGAAAGGAACATATGACGATAAGACGAAGAAAAATACAGTGTGATAGGTGTGGTTTTGTGGCGTCGATACTCACTGAGTTGGAAACAGGAGACACAACCAAAGATCGTTGTCCTGACTGTATGGCATCGTATCCAAGAGTTCTTCCACCTAGTTTTGGTACCAAATACCGTGGGCGTGGATTCACAAAGTCCAACGCGGCACCAAGAGTAAGATGATTGCCGTGATAAATAAAGAACTTCTTGCTAATGCTAACGCGGGAGACAGTGACGCAGTTGACGAAGTTTGCGGCTATGCTTTGGAATTCCTTGATGAATTCGTTAGGTCACATATCAGATCCATTGCTGACGCTGATGACATCGTTCAAGAAATCCTTCTTATCCTATCAGGAAAGCTTGAGGAAGGTTTAGTAACAAGCCTAGATGCGTTTATCACGCAAACTGCTAGACAATTCGTGAAGAGACATCGTAACGGGGAGTATGCTGCTGGTAAGAGGCGACAACTTCTACCTCCACCGTATTCACAGAGAGAGATACCTTTCACTCAAGCATTTGGCGGGGACGTTACGCTTGAGGATCTGGAGAACATGTTTGATGAAGACAAATTCGTTGGATGATACAGTCTACAAAGAGTTGTTCTGGGAAAAAATGGAAGATACTCCAGCACTAAGATTCCAGTTGATCGAACTGATAGAGGCGCGAACTATAACTGAGTTAGCTCGTGAGTGGGGGTTTACTCATCGCAACCAACTAGTCCGTTACCTGCAGGGGCCACTGAGGCGGCGAGTAAACCGAGTTGCAGGGCCAGACGCGGTCAATTTACTACGATCTTTGACGTACGGCACTACAGG
>Ga0114918_10005006_pt1 | contig 11424 bp, 10 predicted proteins | sample LantaG_FD_87015 | JGI IMG/M metagenome (GOLD analysis project Ga0114918, IMG submission 87015) | Deep subsurface microbial communities from Baltic Sea to uncover new lineages of life (NeLLi) - Landsort_02402 metaG | ecosystem: Environmental > Aquatic > Marine > Oceanic > Sediment | place... | reverse complement strand
CTGGTGCGGCAGCGACGCCGCGCTGTTCGCGTCCGGAGGCGACGACGGCGTGGCAAGGCTGTGGGACGCAGGGAGGTGCAGCGCTCCCGCGGCGAGCGTCGACGTCAGGGCCAATGTCTGCTCGGTGGCCTTCGCCGGTGGCGGGAGCGGAGGAAGTAAAAGTGGAGCAGGAGGAGGGGTTGCTCCTCGTTCCTCTGCTTCTTCTGCTTCCGTCCCGGGTCTCCGCCCGCACCTGCTCGCCTTGGGCGCGGCGGACCGCAGGGCCTACGTCTACGACATTCGCAACCTCGCCGAGCCCCTGGCGGTGCTCGGAGGGCAGCAGCGAGGAGGGAACGGAAACGGAAGCGGAAACGACAGCGAGGGCGTCGGCCACCGTCGAGCTGTCTCTTATGTGAGGTGGTGCCCCGACGGCCAGCTGGTCTCTGCCTCGACGGACTCGAGGCTGCAGCGGTGGGACGTCGACGTCGCTGCCGCTGCCGCGAGCATCTCGAGCGGCGCGGCACCGGGGACGCAGAGGGAGGAGATGGGCAACGGGGCCTCGGTCCTACCAAACGCTTCCTCCTCTCCGGTCGTCGCGACCTACCGCGGCCACGTCAACGAGCGCAACTTCGTCGGGCTTTCCATTTCTTCCGCCGACGGGCTCGTGGCCACGGGTTCCGAGGACGACGCGGTCTACGTGTACTGCGGGGGGCTGCCGTCGCCGGTGTGCAGGCACTCGTTCGTCGGCGGAGGAAGCGGAGAAGGAGGAGCAGCAGCAGCGACGACGGCGAGCCCTGCCTCTCCTCCGAACGCTCTCGCTCTCCCCGCTTCTACCGCTGCTGCTGCCACCGTTTCTCCTCCAGCTCTCCCTCCCGCGCAACAGCAGCAGCACCCTTCTCGCCGCAGCAGCCGCGCCTCGGGCAGCTTCTTCGTCTCGTCGCTCGCCTGGGCCGGCAGAGGGAGGAGGCTGGTCGCGGCCGACTCTGCCGGGATCGTCAAGCTGCTCGAGCTGGTTTGAAGAAAAATTCTTCTTGTCAAAATTATTTAACATTCTTATAATTCTTTGTAACAACAACAATAACAGGCGGCAAACAACGTCATGAATGATTGAAAATTGGTTTTTGTTTGGTTTCACACAGAGGGGGGGGGGAAGGAAGAAAGAAAGAAAGAAAATTGTGTTTTTCACGCCGCCGGCGCGCCACCTCCATCTTTGCTCTTGCGCCCAAAGCCCTTCCCTCCTTTCCCCTTGCCGCTCTCTCCACCTCCGCCACCACCGCCACCACCATTTCCTCCGCCTTTCGCAGGCACCACCCGCATCGTCTTCGGGACGTCAGTCGTCCCGGTGATCTCGAACTTCCTCTCCTCCTCCCTGGCCGCGGCGTCGCCATCGATGCGCTTCTCCAGAGCCCTCAGGAGGCGGAAGGTGACGAGCGCCGGCGAAGCGGAAGAAGCAGAAGAAGAGGTTTCCGTCGCCGAGACCAGGGGGATCCGCAGGTCGGCGTTGGCGTACTGCGCCTTCCTCTTCTCCAGTAAGCTCGAGAGCCTCGCGGTGAGCTCATCTTCGCTGTTTTCCCCAGAGGTGTTCGCCTCTTCCCCTTGCTGCTGCTGTAACAAAGGCCTCTTGGCAATCCCGTCCTTGGCTGCCCTCGACGCGAGCAAGGGCGCGGGGCCATCGAGCCAGCAGACGATCCCGTGCTGCATCAGGCCCCAGTTCGCCCTTTTGGTGACGGCCCCGCCTCCGGTCGCGACCACGACCGAGGTATAAGGTAACAAGGCCTGCAGCGTGGCCGTCTCTGCCTCGCGGAACGCCTCCTCGCCCTCCGCAGCAAAGATCTCGGCGACGGTCGTGGGAGTGCCGGTCTCGGCGGAGGCGGCGGCCTCGATCAGCTGGTCAGTGTCGAAGAGCTGGTAGCGTAAGGCCGCCCCGACGAGCTTTCCCACGGTGGACTTGCCGCTGGGATGGAGAGAAAGGGGAAGAGAAGAGAAGAGAGAGAGGGGGGGTGTGAGGGTGAGAGTTTTTTTTTCGAAAGGAAGAAGAAAAGGAAGAAACGAACCCTTTCTCTCTCGCTCTCTCACCTGCCCATCATCCCGACCAAGTAAATGGGGGTCCCGCTCAGCTTCTCCTTGAGCCTCTCGGCCGTGACGCGGATGGCGTCGGTGAGCGCGTCGTAGTCCTCGGCGAAGCGGGCCTCGTCGTCTGGGTCCGAGGAGGAGGAAGAGGAGGAAGAGGAGGGAGAAGAGGGAGAAGAGGCGGAAGCGGCGACAGAGGCACGGCTGCTGCTGCTGCTGTTGCTGTTTCTGCTTCGGCTGCTTCCACTGCGATGAACGGCAGCAGCAGCAGGAGGAGAAGAGGCTGCAACGACGACGCTGTTGTTCCTGCTCCTGCTGTTACTGCTGCGGAGCGAGACGGCGGCAGCAGGCCTGCTGGTTTTGGAGAGAAGAAGAAAAAGAGGAAGGAGGGAGGTTGAGAGAGGGTTGTCTTTTTTCTCGGCGGCTAGGTACGTCGTCGACCGTCGGAAATTCACCGTCGAATGGAAATCGCATTTGCGGTGCCTCTCCGCATGTTCTTTTCCGATCCTTGCAACGCTCGATTTCGTGTCGCGTCAAGAAGGGCTCCGTGTGAGGATATCGAAAAAGGGGGCAGTTGTTGAGAGGTGGCAGTAGCTCGAAAACTGTCGCACCTCGATGCAACACCAGCAGCGGCGGCAGAAGCGGCGGCAGAAGCAGCGGCGGCGACAGACTTGCGTTGAGTTCTCGCCGCCGCCACGACTGGTCGCGAGGACGACGTGCTCGCGGTGCTGCCGCTGCTACCAGGGCACGCATGATGCGCGGCGCGCGCATGGGGAGTGCCGGAGATCATAGTAAACGAGGGAAAGCGAAGGAAGAGGAGCAGGAGGTGAACGAAAGATTGGCGAAAAAGCAAGTTGATGCTCCGTCGCTTGCTCAAATTTAAAAAAAAGTGATTTAAAAAAAAGGGATTTCGCTCCCACTTTTTCCTCTCTCCAAAAAAAAAAGGCTCGCGAGAGAAAGTTCGCTCTTTCTCGCTCTCTCTTCCTTGCTCTTTTTGCATGTCCGGCTCCCGCGGCGTGCCCGGGTCCTCGACGAGCCCCGGGAGCGACGAAGGAATTCACCATCAAACAGCAGCAACAGCCGCAGGAGCAGCAGCGGCAGCAGCACCTGCGGCGGCAAACTTGACGACAATCGTCCATCCCTTGCAGCGTCTGCACCTCCTCCAGCAGCAGGTCCCAGCCCCAGCCCTCGACCCTACGATCAAAAGCAGAGTGAGGAGATGTCATCGGGAAGAGAATTGGATTCGTCGGAGGCTGTTTACTCGGTTCGCGACACGCGGGAAGGGGGGGGGCAAGCCAGCGAGCGATCGAGCATTGATGGCGCCTCCTTTTTTCAATATCTCATTCTTTCTCTCCTCCTTTCGAAACCTCCACTTCCAACCACGACACAAAACAGCTCGTGGCTAACGGCGAGCGCGAAAGGTGAGAGAGAGAGAGAGAGAGAGAGAGAGAGCGGCAGGCAGCCGCGGAGAGAAGAGCAAAAGAGAAACGGGGAGAGAGAGAGAGAGAGAGAGAGAGAGAAAGAGAGAAGATCTTTTCCCCTTCTTTGCGTCCCTCTCTGACCTCTTCGAGGAAAAAAACCAAAAAAACTCTTTCTTAGGCTCAAGCGCCTCCTCGCCGAGCGGCTCGAGCAGTGCGGCTGGAGAGACCAGCTGACCGCGGCAGCAGCGGCGCTCCTCGCCTCCAGAGACGAGGAAGACGAAGAAGAAGAGAGGAGGAAGAAGAGCAGCGAAGAAGAAGGAGAAGGAAGAGACGCTCTCCCTTCCGCTCGGTCGACCACTACCACCTCGACGCAGCTCGCCGCCGCCCTCACCCCGGCAGCGCAGGCCGCGGTCCCGGACAGCGTCAAGGCGGAGCTCCTGACCTCGATTCGCGCGAGCGTGCTCTCTGCTTGAAAGGAAGAAAGAAGAAAGAAAGAAAAAATGATGGAAGCTCCTCCCTTCGTCCTTCGGCTGCGTCCGACGGGGGCGAGGCCGCCGCTGCTGAGCTCCTTTGCCGGCGAAGGAGGCGTAAACGAAGGAGGCGAAGAGACGAGCGAGGGCTCCCTGATCACCCTCTGCTGCTCTCCCCACGAGTCCGAAGCAGAGGCCAGCAGGGGAAGGATCGTGGTGTTCAGGGAGGGGGGGCTCGTCGCCGTCGAGGCCGTGCCTCCACCTCCTGACGACGACGACGGAAATGACGAAAACGAAAGTCCACCTCTTCCTTCTCCACCGACTTCCACCTCTTCTTCCGCCTCCACCTCCTCTTCCCCGAGGGAGCCCCCGACGGTCCTCGACGCCGGAGAGGGGCCCCCCGCCCTCGCCGCCGCCGTCGCCCCCGACGGCTCGAGGCTCGCGCTTCTGCGAGGGGAGCGAGGGAGGGCTTCGTCGCAGAGGGTGCAGGTGCTTCCCCTTCCGCGGTCGCAGTCGCGAGGAGCAACAAGCCTCTCGAGCTCGATCTCTTCTTCGTCTTTTACGACCGCGACGATTGTTCTCTCCCCTCCACGCAAGGCAGGGGAGGTGCTCGCTCTGCTCTGGCCCGGAACGGGCGCGCGCGGCGGCGGCGACCTGGTGCTGGTCTGCCGGCGAGGAGTCTTCGGGTTCACCCTGACTTCCTCCGCTGCCGCCGGCGGCGGCGCTATTGCTTCCGCTGCTTCCAATGCTTCCGCCGCTTCCAATGCTTCCGCTTCCGCCGCTGCTGCGTTCTCCGTTCGCGTGGGGTGGTGGAGCTGGGACGAGGCGTCGGCGGTGTTGGCGGTGGGTGTGGCGTCGAGGAAGAGGGCAAAGGCGAAGGAAGAAGACAAGAAGAAGAAGGTTGATGAGGAAGAAGAAGACGACGACAGCGACGAGGAAGACGACGACGACAGCGACAGCAGGAGCAACTTTTCCTCTTCCGCCGCCGCCTCCGCCTCCGCAGCTTCGACCAAAGCCTTTGCTTCTGCCGCTCACGTCTCGTCGTCCCTGCTTCTGTCCTCTGGCTGGGTCCAGTCCTACCGCTTCATCCCTCGCGGCTTCACGCGGCTGCCTCCTTTCTTGCCGCGAGAGGCGACGGGAGTGAAAGCTTCTTTGTCTTCGTCGTCGTCGACTTCTTCTCCTTCCCGCGTTTCTTCTTCTTCTTCTTCTTCCGCGGCACTCCCGACGCAGGGCGCCGTCGTCTCTGCGGGCAAGGAGGTCTTCATCGTCATCAGCGGCGCGGGGAAGAGCGGCGGCGGAGGAGTAGGAGGAGGAGGAACGGAGGCGGCGGCGGGCGTTTACCGAATCACCCGAGACGGCGCCTCGCGCGCCTTTGACCTCCCCGCTCCTCCTGTTGGAGCATCAGCAGCAGCACACTTCAACGATGACGACCCGCTCCTGGTCGCCTCGGTCGACGGCTTGCTCGTCAGGCTGCGCCGGGGCAGCGCCGGCGTCTCGGTTCTCGATCCTTCCCCGGGGCCGGGAGGAAGGAGAGCCGTGCCTGGGAGCATCTCTTGCCGTCGCTCTTCAGGTTCTTCTTGCTTGCTTCCTCCCGGGTGGCTGCTTGAGGATGGAGGCGAAAAAGGCGAAGATGAAGAAGAAGAAGAAGAAGGGCTCCCGGCGAGCAGCCCGCCCTCTTCTCTCCCGGCGGCGATGACGACAACTCCGTCGAATGCCGCCCCTCCTCCTCGTCCTCCTCCCCCTTGCTGCTGGCTGCTCACCCCGCGCGGCCTGCTCCTGGACCGCGCCACGGGCTCGACCTGGCACGTCTCCCTGGACGCCGCGGGCGCGGCGGACGCGCTGCTGTCGCTGTCGTCGCTTTCTCCTTCTTATTCTCCTGCAGACGAGGCCGCACGGCGCGTCGCCTTCTTCTCGAGCCGGCGCTGCTCGAAGAGGGGAAAGCGGCTCACCGCCGCCGCATTCCTCGACCTGCTCTCGGCCCCGGGCCCGGCTGCGCAGGCCCTGGCCTTTGCCGCCTCGGCCCTGGCGAGGAGGTGGCGCGTCGGGAGAGGAGGAGGAGGAGGAGGAGGAGGAGGAGAGGGAGCAGCTGGAGCAGGAGAGGCGGAGGGTGCGGGTTTGAGCCAGCGAGAGCTCTCCGAGATCTTTGTCGCCGCCTCTTCCTTCTCTTCGGTTCGCCCCCGGAGGAGAGCCGCCGCCGCCTCCGCCCTCGTCGCCGCGGCCGCCTCCCTGGGCCACGAGCCCGCGGAGGAGCTGGTCGTCGCCGCGGCCAGGACGGCGACGACGACGACGACGAGCCGCGACGGAACCGGAGGAACCGGAGCCGGAACCGGAGCCAGGGTCAACGTCGCTGGCGTGCTGCTGTCGGCGGCGGCCTCGGCCTCTTTCTCCGCCGCCGCCGCCGCGCCGCCGGCGCTCGACGCGCTGGTTCCCCCCGAGGCCAGGGACTCGCTGCGGGCCGCGAGGAACGACGCCGCCGGGAGGGTGGACGCGCTGCTCGGGGATGATAACGACGATGATGAAAGCGAAAGAGGAGTAGGAAGAGAAGAAGTTCAAAAAGGAGAAGAAAAATGGAAGACGCCGGTCGACCCGCTCCGCGCTCTGCGGCTCGCCCGGGCTCACGCGGTGGGATCGCGAGCCCCTTCCGACTTCCTGGCCGTCGCGGATTCTGCGAAATACTGCGACCGGAAAGGAAGGAGGGCGGTGTGGCGGTTTGTGCGCTCCGTGGCGACGCCGCCTCCTGAGCTGCCGGCCGGTTGGAGGTAGGTGAGAGAGTCGGAGCGTGAGAGAGTCGTGAGTTGATACCTTTTTTTCACTTTTTTCCCTTTCTCGCCCCCCACCCTGCCTTCCATCTCGGCATCCCACATCCCTCTCTTCCTGTTCTTCTCGCTTGTCAACAAAGCCCCCCCTCTACTTCATTGTACTGTTATCGCTTTCTCTGTCTCTTCCACGATGAGCGATCACTCATAGCTCGGGCTCTTGAACGCGGGAAAAAACGAAAAAGCAAAAAACTAAAAGCGAAACTCGCGAAAAAACCAAAAAAAAGAATAAAAAATGATTCGAACTTCCTCCTCTTCCGCGGCCGCTCTGGAGAGCTCTTTCTCCTCGGCTCTTCCCCTCAGCCGGCTCAGGGGAGCGTCTTCTTCCAAGCGCGGGAAGAGGTGGTTCAGACCCCGGCTCGTCGCTCTGACTCTGCTGCTCGCTGCCGTGCTGGGAGTCGAGGAGGAGCAATCTTCTTCTTCTTCGCCCCTGTCCTTGGCGTCGCCGACCTTGACTTCCTCGGCTTCCTCGGCTTTCTCAACCACTGGAGCTGCTCTTCCTCCCCCGCCGCGCTTCCCGGACCCTCCGTACTCTTTTGCCCACAGAGGCTCCAGCGGGGCGTTACCGGAACACACCATGCAGGCGTATGCGCTGGCTGTCGAACAGGTGAGAGAGGGAGAGAGAGAGGGAAGAGAGGGGGAAGGCGCCATCTTTTTTTTTTTTACTGGTGGTCGAGAGAGAGAAAAGGAGCACCTCTGTTTTTTCCGTCCGACGACCGCCCTCGAAACTGAAAAAGGGGACCTTTCCGCGCTGGCCTAGCGCCCGCGATCCGGCGCTTTCGGTCACAATTGCGGTCTTGTTCAAAACGCTGCTAGATGCACTCGACATCGGCCGAGGGAGAATAGCTTTCGAAGTCGCAAATTTCAAACGGCGGCGCGATGGAAGAATCGACTCCGGTTGCGAGATGGAAGGGAAAGAAAAAAAAAGCCCGAAGGCCGCTCTCGGCGCAGCGAGAGGCGCGCTGACCTAGCCGCTGGCAACGCCGCCCGCCGCCCTCGAAAGCAAAAACTCCAACCTCTCAACCTCTCCTTCCCCTCCCCACCTCCCCCCCCCCACACACACACACTCTCAACTCCAGGGCGCCGACTTCATCGAGTGCGACGCCGTCTTCACCAGGGACTGCCACCTCCTCTGCCGCCACGACGCAGACCTCTCCCGCTCCACCGACGCGGCCTCGAAGTTTTCCTCCAAAACTCGAAACGAAGTCATCGACGGCGTCGTTTTCTCTAAAGGAGTCTTCGCCGCCGACCTTACGCTGAGCGAGATCCGCTCCCTGCGGGCGAGGCAGGCCAAGGCGGACTCCCTCGGCAGAACGAAGGCCTTCGACGGCCTTTTCCCCCTGGTGACGCTGGACGAGTTTGCCGCCTTCGCTGCCCGGGTGCCTGTCGACGGAGGAGGAGGGCAAGGGAGGTGGAACGAGACTTCCTCTCCTTCTTCTCCTCCTCTCCCGCCCCGCCGCCGCGTCGTCGGGGTCCACGTCGAGGCCAAGCACCCGCTGTGGCACTCCAGGACCCTGCCGCGCTGCGCCGCGGATCCCGCCGCGATGGTCGACGCCGTGGCCTCGGTCCTGCGCGGGCACGGCTTCGCGACGCCTCTTCTCAACTCGTCGTCGAGTTCTTCTTCTTCTTCCTCGAGGACGAACATTTCGTCTTCAAAGAAGAGCTCCTTCCAGACAGACCCCCGCTGGCTCCGCGCGCCGACCTTCCTGCAGTCCTTCGAGCCCGGCGCTCTGCGCGAGGCCGGCAGGAGGGGCAAAGTCGGGGAGGGCGTTCCCCTGGTGCAGCTGGTGGACGAGCCGGCGATGGCCGTGCCCGCGGGCTGGGGGGGTGCGTCGAGTTCCTCCCCCGCCGAGGGGAACGAAAACGGAAACCTCCTGACCTTTGCCGACCTGCTTACCGACGGGGGACTGGAGAGGGTGGCGGAGTACGCGCACGCCATCGGGCCCTCGGTGGCGCAGGTGCTGGACTTCCCAGCTAAGAAGAAGAACAACAACACCGGCGACGACGGAAGCGAAAACGCCGCCGCCCCCTCTTTCTCCTCGCTGGTGCCGCGGGCCTCGGCCCGGGGCCTCGCCGTCCACGCCTACACCTTACGCGACGACCTCGTGAACCTGGAGCGCTTCAAGAAGCTCAAAGACGGCGCCGACAGGGAGGCCGAAGCTCTTTTTTCGGGCGCGCGGGTCGAAGGAGCGTTCGGCGACTTCCCGCTGACGACGGCGAGGGCGGCGAGGAAGGAGAGGGAAGAAAGGGAAGAAAGGAGGAGGAGGAGGGGGGAGAGAGGCGTCGTTTCTTCGTGAGGAAGAAGAATGAGGGAGAGTTTTCTTCTTCTTTTTATTATTCTTTGTACAATTGATCAGCAAGCAGGCAGCAGCGAGCGAGGGAAAGAGAGGGAGAAAAAAAATCTTTTTTGTAAATCTAAGAACAACAAGAAACAACAACACCAATTTTCTTTTTTTCGAGCGAGGAAGACCCTCGCCTTTCGTCGATTTACAAAAACAGGGGGGGGGGGGGCCAAGAAGGGGTGGTGCACATTGGTTGTTGTCGTTGTTCAAGTCAGAAGTGGGGGAAAAAAACAAAAAAGCTATCAAAAAAGGTTCAAAAGGTTTCTACTTTTCTCTCTCCTTATTATCCGTTTCCCGTGCGCGCGTCTCGCTCTCTTTTCCTTTTTTCTTTATTAGAGGCTGTTCGTCGCCTGACCTCCTCCGCCCCCGCCTCCGCGGCGCTGCCCCGTGAAGATGCGCAGTCCTCCTCCGCCTCCTCCGCCTCCTCCGGCCTGGCTCGCTCCCGCGGCGACAACAGCAGCAGCGGCTGCTGCTGCTTTCGTCGGAGAAGAAGGAGCGCGGTGGTCGTTCTCCTCGTCGCCGCCCTTGCTCCTCCTCCTGCTCCTCCTCCTGTTGCCGCCGCCGCCGTCGCCGCAGCCGTGAACGCCCGGCAGCAGCAGCAGCGCCGCGAGCTTCTTCCTCGAGGCCGAGAGGAATGACGCCGACGCTGACGAAGAGGAGGAGGAGCGCTGCCGGTTCCCTGCCTGGCGCGACCCCCCGAATAGCAGCGGGGCGTCGTCGCTCTCGCGGCCGAGGGCGCCCCTGGCCTTCGAAGCAATTTCTTGCTCTTCTTCTTCGTCGTCGTCGCCCGTCGTCGCAGTCGCCGCCAGGGCCCCCTCGTCGCTCCTCCTGCGCGACGCCAGCTGCTCGCGGGACAGAGCGTACTGCTGCAGGCGAGGAGGGGCGGAGGAAGAGCAGGAGGAGGCCCTGCAGGCGATGAAGTGCCCGGCAGGCACGGGGCGCCAGACAGTGGAGGAGGAGATTCCGCCGAGAGAGGAAGAAGAAGAAGAAAAGGAGCTCGCCCCTCCTCCTTTGAACGCCGCCGTGAGGCCCCCCACGACGGCAGCCGCAGCGCGCGGGGACCAAGACTTGTCCGACCCGTCGGAGGACCTGGCGTCGGCGTCGGCGTCGGCGTCAGCCTCGGCCTTCCTCTCCGCTGCTGCTGCTGCTAATGCCTCCTGCTCCGCGGCAAGCTCCGCTGCGCGAGCGGGGTCGTTTGTAAACGCGACACCGCCGCCAGCGCTCCCCTCCAGCGACGCGAACCAGAGCCCCTCGGAGCCCTTGGGGTCCACCGCGGCGAGCACGCTGCCCGTGGCGTCGTCGTAGAGGGCGAGGGCGAAGGAACCCGAAAGCTCGCAGAGGAGGTCCCTGCAGGCAGCCGACGACAAAGACGCCGACGACGACGAGGAAGAGGAAGTCGAGGAAGTCGACGACGAAGGAGTTTCGCTCCCTCCTCCTCCTCCTCCTCCGCCCTGGCGCATCTTCAGCGATCGCAGCACGGCCTCCGCGGCCAGCGTCGCCCCGCGGCCCGTGGAGACCTGCACCGCCCAGTTGGACCACGAGATAGGGGGCAAGGAAGCTGAAGACGAAGACGAGGAGGAGGAAGAAGAAGACGACGAAGAGTGAGAGGAGTGAGCTGAAAACGCCGAGCGAGGGGAAGTGTCTCCGCCGGCGCCGCCAGCTCCTCCTTCATCCGCGGCCCCGGAACCGGCGATCACTCTTTCGAGGATCTCCTCGAGGTTGTGGATCGCGCCCACGACGACCGATGCGCAGGCGTCCCCCGCGGGGACGTAGACGAGAGGCGAGGGCGCCGAGAGCTGTGGTTGGGGGAGTTGGTTGAGGTTAAAAAAAAAAAAAAGCGTGAGCTTGCTCGAATGCTTCTCCGGAAGCTCGAGCATTCGAAATTCTCCGAAACGGCCCCTTGCCTCTCTGCCTCGTTCTCTTTCCTCCCTGCTCACCGTGAGGCCCTCGTCTCGGTTGGCCTCTTCGACGAGGAGGACGGCGCCCTCGAGGGAGTAAAGGCGGCGGCGGTGGCGCACGCCCTCGACAACACCGTCGTGGTCGTCGCAGCCTTGCTCGCAAGTGGAAAGTGCCTCGTTGCTGTTCTTAGGGGTCGAGCTTTTCGGCTCGGATTCAGGCGCACCTGCGTCCGATGCGCGCCTGGTGGGGCGCAGGGAGAGGGAGAAGAAGGGGCAGGAAGAAAAGGAGTGAGAAGGGCTCTTTTCTCTGAATTCGAGTGACGTGCGAAGCGTCGCTCGATTGAGCTGCTGCATGTTATCTTTCTCCCTGTTCTCTCTCTCTCTCTCTCTCTCTCTCTCTCTCTCTCTCTCTCTCTCTCTCTCTCTCT
>Ga0114918_10005005_pt1 | contig 11425 bp, 11 predicted proteins | sample LantaG_FD_87015 | JGI IMG/M metagenome (GOLD analysis project Ga0114918, IMG submission 87015) | Deep subsurface microbial communities from Baltic Sea to uncover new lineages of life (NeLLi) - Landsort_02402 metaG | ecosystem: Environmental > Aquatic > Marine > Oceanic > Sediment | place... | reverse complement strand
TCTGGGGGTGAGACAAAAGCTTTCGATCGCTATGCGGGCAGCATGGGGGGGCATCTCGCACACACGCACCTTTTGCAGGTCCCGCGCCGCCGCCGCCACGATGCCACCGTATGCCAGGCTATTCATGGTGGACTTGAACTTGTCCGCGTTCTGTTTGTGTAAGGAGAGAGAGAGAGAGGGACGTGAGAGAGAGAGAGAGACGGGAGAAAACCGACGAGCCGTGCAGGGCACTGGCGTGGTGCCCGACAGTGGCGGCGTGGAGGGGGAGGTTCTGGCCGGGCTGCGACACCGCAGGCGCGGCCCACGTACCATGTGTTCCATGGCGGAAGAGGGAAAGGAGGCCTGGGCGTGCGTCCCGTGTGTGTGAAGGAGGAATCCTCACGCTCTCTTTAAACGCGCGTCTGCCCCTCCCTGTGCGCGCTCCCCCCCCCTTTTTTCTCCAAGTTCACCATTTCAGGACCCACTCACTCGCCCCGCTCTCTCTCTCTCTTTCTCTCTCCCTCTCTCCATCACCACTTACCCCAATCGTCCTCATCCGTGCTGCGCGCCGGCTGGCGGGTCGCCACCGCCGGCCGGGCCCCGCCTTCGGGCGACACCCGCCGCGCGCCCGCGCGCAGGGGCGGGCGCGGGGGCCGCTGCTGCTGGGTGGAGGCCGGCGCCTCAAACTCCTCAAACCCGCCAAAGGCGGCGCCCGAGGGCGGCGGCGGGGCGGCCGCGGCGGCCGTGCCGGCGTCGTCATCAAAGGCCGCCCAGCCGCCACAGCCCCCACCCCCGCCCGGCTCCGCCCAGGGGTCCTCCTCCGTCGCCAGGGGCTGGTGGTGGCGCTGGGGCGGCCGGGGCGGGGGCGGCGGCTGGGCCGCGCCCCCCCACCCGTCCGGCCCGCCGTGCTGCGAGGGGCCGGCGCTCCCGTTCCCGCCACTCCCACCGGCCCGCCCCTTCAGGGCCGACAGGTCGACCGCGACCCCATTGTCCCGGGCGACCGCCTCCACGGAGGACGCCGCCGCCGCGACGGCGCCCTTAAACAGGGCCCACCCCTTCACCGCGCCCGCTTTGCTTTTGGCCGCCACCTCCGCCGCCCGGTCCGCCACGCCCGCGTCCGCCAGCTCGCGCGCGGCCGCCGCCCGGGCGGCCGCGGCGGCGGAGCCCAGGGCACCCAGGCCGCGGGAGAGCGCGGCCGTCACCTCCTCCACCTGGGCTGAGGAGGCCGCGCCGCCCAGGCCGCCGCCGCCCAGGCGCCGCCCGCCGGGGCCACCGCGCCCGCCGCCCGCGCCCGGCGGCGGGGCGCTGCCGAAGCCGACATACTTGCCGCCCTGGGCGGGGGGCAGGTGGTCGGGGCGGGCGGCGTTGGCGGCCAGGCGGCCCGCGAAGAAGGCGTCCCGCGCGGAGCGGTGCCCGGCCGAGCCCAGCGCGGCGGGCGGGGCGCCCGCGCCGCCGGACGGGGAGGGGCCGCTGCCGCTCCCGCCCCAGCCCGCGTCGCCCCAGGGGTCGTCCCACCCGCCGGCCGCCGGCGCGGCCGCCGGCGCGGCGTCCGCTTTGGCCTGCTCCTCCGCCGCCACGGCCGCGGGGGACGGCGGCACAAAGGCCCGCCCCTCCAGGCCCGCCCGCACTTTCTCCCGAAACAGCTCGGCCGGGCGCCCGCCGTATTTTTTGGTGATGGGCGTGTCGTGCGGCACGCCGTAGGACGCCAGGAAGGCGTTCAGGGCGCCGTTGCCGCCCAGCTGCATGCGTTTGAGCTGGTCCGCCGACCAGGCGTCCATGGTGACGGAGCTGTAAAAAGGGAAGAGAGAGACAGGAGAGAGAGTAATGAGGAAAGCAAATAGGGTTGGTCTCTCTCACGACCTTCATCCCTCCCTTTCCCTTTTCATTCACTCACCGCACGAACGACAGGTGCACGCCCAGGCCGCGGTGCTTGCCCGAGCACTCCAGGCACATGAAGATGCCGTACGATACGGACGCCCAGGCGGGGCCCTTGGCGCCGCAGTCGACGCAGGACTGGGGAGAAAGTAGGAGAGGAGTTGGGGAGTCAGGGAGAGCGCGCGATGGGGGGGGCGCTGGGGCCTGCGGCTGGCCCGGTGTGTGCTCCCTCTTTCTAATCCCGCTCCGACCGGGAAACATGCCAGGATGGCTGGCTAAGTGACGCATGGGGAGGAGGTGCACAGGGAGGAGCCCAGCGCGCCCGGCGGGCGCCTTGAAAGGAAGGGTCGTTCACACGAACAGAGCGCGCCGTCTCCGCTCTGTCTCTCTCTCTCGCGCGCGCGCGCGCCCAGGGCGGGGCCCTCCTCTTCTGCTGCTGGTCGCGGACCTTATTGGACGGGTCCGCCTGGCAGTCGCGCAGGATGCGGAGCGCCTCCGGAGAGGCCATTTTGGGGTGGGAGGTGTGGACAGGAGAGGAGACGCGCCGAGAGACAGAGAGAGTGAGGACGTGCTCGCAGTCTCGGGAGGGAGACCGCTCGCTCTCTTCCTTCCCATCCATCTCAATCATGCATCGTTTACAAGAGCGCCACCCCACGCGCCACGCGCACACAACACTGGCGTGCTGTGCGACCAGCGTCCGGGGACACGCGTCATGCAAAAAGGGACATTGCTCTCTCTCTCTTTCGCCCTAGTGGCATCCCCCTTCTCTCTCTCCATCCGTCCTCACTCTCTCACAGCACCGGCGCCGGCTGCTGCGTGGGCAGCAGGCCGAACCGGCGCTTGGTCTCCACGCGCTCCCGGGAGAACTTGTCGTCCGGGGAGAAGCGGGCCGGGTGGGCGGAGTGGGTGGGGGTGTCGCCAACGTATTTCTGTGTGAAGGTGAGGAAGGGAGAGAGAGAAGGAAATGATGAGAGGAGGCGAGGTCCGAGAGAGCGCATGGGGGTGGCGCTTCTGCTCTCTCCCCTTTCTCAGCGCACGCGCATCCCCTGCCGGTCCAGGTCCAGGCCCAGTGACTCACGACGAAGGCAGACCGTGTCCCCACCAACCGCCCTGGGGCGCAGGTGAGGGCAGGCAGCCACTAATCCCGCCGCACAGCGGGGCTGCGCGATAAAGCAGGCCGCAGCCGCCGGCCCTAGCCGCCGCACGCTCTCTCTCTCTCTCCTCTCTCTCACCTTGAGCGTGTACACCCGCTTGCCCTCCGCGTCCAGCGTGTACATGAGGTACATGGCGTGCGTGTGGTTGTCGTTGTGGTTGTGGAGGAAGGACGACGAGCAGCGCGCGCGTGCCTCGACGGAAAAGAAGGAATGAGAGACACGAACAGGCACTGTTTTCACACCCTGCCCCTCTCCCTCCCTCTCTCCCTCTCCCATTCATTTCTATAGCACAAAGTCGTCCGGCAGCGTGATCTTCTCCCCGTCCTTGAAGCTGGGCAGGCCCCGGTACGGGCAGCCCGCGCACCGATACGCGTCCCCCAGGCCGCACGACCCGCACGCTGATTTGGGGTTGTCGATCATTTCCTTAGTTAAAGGCGGCTTTTCCGGTGCGCCACCGCCCTCGCCACCGTCGGCCGCCTGCGCCTCCGCCAGGCCGCAGGAGCAGTCCTTGCAGGCCTTCTTGGGGGCGGCCGCGGTGCCGGGGGCGCAGGCTTCGTGTGGGATAAGTGGAGAGAGAGAGAGAGAGGGTGAGGTAAGGAACGCAACCCCAGCCCTTTCAAGGCGGGTGGGCAGGGGGGCAAGGCGTGGGCTTGCAGGCTCACTCTTCCCTCGCTTCTTCTCCTTCACTCTCACCTGCCGCAGGCTTGGCCCGGTCCGCCTCGGACAGGAGGGCGTCGTCGTCGATCAGGTCGTCCTCACCGTCGCCGTCCGCGGCGAGCTTCCAGGCGGCCGCACCTGTGGCGGCTGCAGCGACAGCAGCGGGCGGTGCTGCCTTCTTAGCCAGCGGGGCGGCCGCGCCCGCCGCCCAGGCCGGCTTGGACGCGGTCAGCAGGGCGGGCCCGGCCCGGACAACGTCCACAAAGCCGGCCAGGAGGAGGGCCTTGGCCAGGGCGCCGGCGGGCTGTGAGAGAGGGAGAGAGAGGGCGTGAGAAAGGAGGTCGGAGCGTGCGCGCGCGCGACGCCCCGGCCCCAATCCCCGCTCGCTGTCCCCTTCCTCTCTTTCCCGCCGTCCCTCCTGACCTGCTTCCCCTCCTCCTCCTCCAGCTCGAGCTTGCCGCCGGGCGCCAGCGCGGCCACGGCCAGGCGCAGCAGGGCGGGCGTCGCTCCCGACGGGCCGCAGCCCGTCAGGACGACGGTGGAGAAGGCAGAGGCGGGCACGTCGGCGGGGGTGAGCCCGCCCGCGCTGGACGCGACGGCGGGCGGCCCGTCGCCGCGCGACGCGCGGCTGACGGCGTCCGGGTTGGCCAGGCGGGCCGAGGTGAGGAGGAGAACGGCGGGTGGCGGGGACATGGCGACGGCGAGAGAGAGAGTAGAGAAAGAGAAACTCAGGACTGAGAGAAGAAGGAAGGGCGAGTGGGGAGAGAGAGAAGCGAGCCTAGGCTCTCTTCACTCTCCTCTCCCGGCGCGCCCCCAGGAGCGGACACAAGGTGAGGCGATTGGCGCCCACGCACGCCCCGGCGCACGCACAGGCTCCAGACCGCCCGACGCCGTCCACCGCCACGCCGCCTGCGTCACCTGGCGTGGCGCCCAACAGATCGCCCGCATCCCCCCGCCCACGCCGCCGCTCCCCGCTTTTCTCTCACGCACGCCCTGCCCTCGCTCACGCCATGCCCGCACACACTTCCTCCCCGCTCAGGCTCGCTCACGCTTATAGCACGCGGCTCGCTGAGTAAGATTCGAGACCAGGAGAGTGAGCAGCAGCGCGGGAAGACTGCGCTCTTCTTCTTTCTTCCGCCGGCGTTTTCTGGCATCAACCGGCGGGACTCCTCTCCTCGCGCCCCGCGCCCCTCCGCGCACACGGGCCCTGACTAGACTTGTCCTGCCAGGTGCGCCTGAGGAACACCGCTGCGTGTGATCGGGAAGCGCGAAAGCGCCAAAAGGCAGCCACATGGCGGACGACCCGCCCTCGCCCCTGCCCCTCCCGCCGCCGCCGCCGCCAGCGCTGCCGGCACTGGCGTCCGACCTGCCCGGCCCGCCCCTCCCGGGCCCGCCACCGCTGCCGCCGCCGCGGCCGCTGCCACCCCTACCGGGCCCGCCGCCGGGTGGCTTTGGCGGCGGCGGCGCCCTGGCCGCCCCGCCCGATGCGGGCGACCGGCGCCGCGCCCGGGGTGCCTCTCCCTCTCCGCCGCCCTTTGGGGGCGGGCGGCGGGGCGGGGAGGGTGGGTTTGGCGGCCGCCCGCCCTTTGACGACGACCGCCGGGGCGGTGGCGGCGGCCCGCGCGGCAGCTACGGCGGCGGCGGCGGCTACCGGGGCCGCCGCTCCCGCTCCCGGTCCGCCTCGCCCCGGCGGCGCGGCCACTTCGGCCGCCCCTCCTCCCGCTCCCGCTCCCGCTCCCGCTCCCCGCCCCACGGCGGCGGCGGCGACCGCGGCCACCACCACCGCGGCCGCGGCTCCCGCCAACCCATGCCATACCGCGAGTTCCTGCTGCGGGAGCTGCACCCGGACGTGGGGCCGGGCGAGGCGGACCGGGCGTACTCTTCCTACCTGGCCGACTTTTGGGGCTCGGCCGCGCGGGCCGACTTCGAGCGGGCGCGCGAAGATCCCGCCGTCCGCGACCGGTTCGACCCGCGGGAGGCGGCGGCGCGTAAGGTGGTCCGGGACGCGGCGGCCGTGTCGGCGGCGGCCGAGTGGCTGCGCCGGCTCGACGCGGAAGGCGCCGCCTGGGTGTCGCCCGCCGCGGTGGAGGATGGCGGTGAGGATGGGGACGGCAAGGCCGGCGGCGACGACGGCGACGACGGCGCGGCCGCCCCGATGGACGCCGACGCGCCCGCCAGCCGGGAGGACACGCCGGGGGGCAGCGCGCCCCCCGACGGTGCCCGCCCGCCCGGCCCGTCCCCCCGGTCCGCGCCCCGCGCCCGCCGCCCGCCGGGCGCGCCCCCGCTCGCGCCGCCCCTGGCCTGGGCGCCCGACCGGGTGGTGGCCGACCTCAAACGCGCCCGCACCATCATTGCGACGGCCGACCTGGAGAAGGGCGTGACGGGGAGCCTGGGCGAGGGGGTGGCGAACCCCCTGGCGGGCGGGGCCCTGCCCGCGCCCTCTGCGCTGGAGGCCGCGCGCGCGGTCGCGGGCGGGGGCACGCCCCCTCCGCTCCCGCCCGCCGACGCGGCGCCCATCCCGACCGACCCCGCCGCCGCCCTGGCAGCCCTAGACGCCGCCCTGGCCTACCTGTGGGAGGTGCACCGGGTCGACTTCTACGGCGGCCGGGAGGATTGGGCGAACCCCGTCCCCCTGCCCGGCTCGGCCGCCGCGGCCGAGGCGGACGCCGCGGCGGTGCGCGCGGCTGTTGCGGCGGCCGCGGCTGCGGCGGCCGAGGGCGACCGCCGGGGTGGCCCGCCCCCACCCGGCCGCCCCCGCCCCGGGATCCGCCGCACCCTGCGCCCGCCCCGGACGGCCGCGGAGGCGACCCTGGCAGCCCTGGCGGCCGAGGGCGGCGCCAGCGCGCCGGCGGCGGAGACCAACGGCGACGCGCCTGCCGCCCCCTCCCCTCCCGCCTCCGCCTCCGCCCGCGCCGCGGCGGAGCGGTGGCGGGACGCCTACCGCCGCCGCATCGACGGCCACTGGCACGGCCGCCTGAAGCACGGCGACCCGCTCGCCAACCGCGCCCAGGCGGCGGCCGTGGAGGCGGGCCTGGCCGCCTGGGTGGAGTCTCAGGTCATCAAGCACGGCGACACCCGGTGGGGCAACCGCCTCTCCTCCAAGCTGTTCGTGGGGCGGGAGTTTGTGGTGAAGCACGTCCGCACCAAGCACCCGGCCGCCCTGGAGGCCGCCCGGGCCAAGGTGTGCGAAGACTTGTTCTTCGAGGCGTGGAGCAAGGCGCGCGAGGCGGAGGGGCCCCCGCCCGGGTGGGGCGGCGGTGGCGGTGGGGGCCCGGGCGGCATGCCGCCGCCGCCGTACGGCATGGGCCCAGGGGGGGCCATGGGCCCGATGCGGGGTGGTGGGCCGTACGGCGGCGGCCCCGGCGGGCCCCGCGGTGGCGGTGGCCGGGGCGGCGGCGGAGGGATGGGGATGATAATGATGGGCCGCGGCCCGCCTGGGCCCCGCGGCGGCCCGCCCGGCGGCGGCCGGGGCGGCGGCCGCGGCTACCACGACCTGGACGACCCGCGCAACAACCGGGCCGTCCTGGACTATGGGGACCTTTGAGATGGGGAGAGATGGGGCCTGGTGGTGTGGTGTGTGCGGGCGGCGGCGGGGAGAGAGAGAAGCAAGATGATGGAGAGAGTGCGGCGGGTCTCGGGTGAGGTGCAAAGAGCACTGGGCGGCCAAGAGTGCACACCTCTCTCTCCGCTCCCCTCGTCCGCCCCGCGCCTCCGCCCAACGAGCCCGGTCTAGAGCCCCTCACGCCCGGTCTAGACCCACTCCAGGGGACGGGCGCTCTAGAAACCCATCCCTCGAGCAGGCCACACGGCCAGACAGGCCCCCAGCGCGCTCCGCGAACACCACACATGCCGCCGCCCGCGCTCGCGAGCGGCCACACGCGGCCAGCAGCGCCGCTCGCCCACCCCGCCGCCCGCCCCGGCCGCGCCGCGCCGCGCACGGCCACGCATCACCCGCGCAGGGTCCGCCTGGATCGGCACACCCCCTCCCTCCGCGCAACCCCCGTGACGGACGCGGCCACAAGCACGGCGTCCGCCTCTTCATCCGACGACAGCGACACGCCGTCAGCGGCCACCCCATTGGCGCCCGCGCCCGCGCCCACCTCCTCCTGGCCACCGCCCCCGCCCGCCACGCCGCCCCCCATCGCCGTCGACATCGAGGCCGCCCCCTCCAACGGCCGCCGCCTGTACGCGACCACCGACATCGCAGCCCCCGCCTTCGTCGTGTGGGCGGCCCTGACCGATTACGACCGCCTGGGGGAGTTCGTCCCGGGGCTGGCCGAAAACCGGTGCCTCGCCCGCACGGCGGGAGGCTGCACGCTCCTCCAGGTCGGGCAGCAGTCGCTGGCCTTGGGCCTGTCCTTCAAGGCCCGCGTCGTCCTGGACATCCAGGAGCACACGACAGGGCTGCCTGCGAGCCTGTGGACGGGGTGCGGCGGCGGCGGCGGCGCCTCCACCGCCCCGACCCCAGGGGGCCCCGCCGGTGAGGCCGCCCCCCCCTCCCCCTCCCCCTCCCCGTCCGGCGCGTGGGAGGACCTTTACCCCCAGCCCCGCTCCGGCCTGCCGCCCTCCACGCCGACGCGCGACATCTCCTTCGCCCAGGTAGAGGGCGACTTCGTGGCCTTCCGGGGCGTCTGGCGCATGCAGGAGCTTCGAGGCGGGGAGGGCGAGGGAGGGGATGGCGGCGGGCCGCCCTCCACCACCTCCCCCCCGCCCCCGCCCGGCCCGCGGACCCGCCTGTCGTACGCGCTGTACGTCCGCCCCGCGCCCTGGCTGCCCGTCCACCTGGTGGCCAAGCGGGTGGGCGGGGACGTGGCCGCCAACCTGGCGGCCGTGCGCAAGCACGCCGAACAGAAGTGGAGGGGGGGGTGAGTGGAGAGGGAGAGGGAGAGAGGGAGAGAGAGAGGGATGGATGGTTGGATGGAACAAGCTCGTTTTTTGTCGCGTAACACCACCACCGCTCTGATGAGCTCTGCTCGCCCGCTCCCGCCCTCTCCCATTCACTTGGGGTTGCGGACCACCAGGATGACGGAATCGCCCCGCACGAAGAGCTTGGGCAGGTAACGGTCCTTCATGACGGGCGCGCCCTTCACCTTTTTCCCCGTCCCCGCGTCGCGGGGCGGCTCGCTGTAAAACTCGCGCACCCCCTCCAGCAGCAGGTCGCAGTGGCGGTCGAAGGCTTTGACCCGGCCAAGCAGCTTGTGGTTGTTGCGCAGGTTGACCAGGATCTGTGAAAGAATGGGGAGAGAGAGCGTGAGGGGCAAGGGCAGAGGTTTGAGGGTGCGTCGGCGGCCCGCGGGTCGGCGGGCGAGAAAACATCTCTCCCTCTCAATTCACCTGCGTGTTGCTCTTGACCGAGGACGTCAGCACGGACAGGGGCCCCGTCCGGAAGAGGGCCTCCTCCCGGGCCTCCAGCTCGTCCACGGTCGGGTTGGGCTGGGCCATCGGAGAGAGAGAGTGTGAGTGCGAAAAAAAAACGCTCTCGCCGTCGACGGCGCCCGCTCTCTCTCTTCTCTGAGCGAGAGAGGGAAGAGGCGAGGCGGGGTGTTTTCCCTGGTGCGTGCGAGTGTGGGTATGCAGCGGCTCTCTCTAGCTAGGCGGGCGACTGTGTGTGCGGGAGGTGTGCCGCGCGCGCGACAGAGCAGAGAGAGACGCGGGCCTACGGCGAGAAGATCGGTTTGGAAAGTGAGCGTGCTCCCTCCCGCACACAGGCTACGGAAAATAGCCGCACACCTCGCTTCTCTTCACCGCGCGCCCTCTCCTCGCTCTCCACCTGCTTTCCGCCGTGGCTACCGCTGTCACGGTGAGTAGAGGACCTTGAGCACCTCGCCTTCCCCGTGTGCGGGACCGCGTAGAAAGGAGGAAGGGGGGCTCCAATGGCCACAGAGGTCGCCCTCGTAATCGGCGCATCCCGGGGCCTGGGCGCCGCCATCGCGGCCGAGCTGGCCCGGCGGGACCCGGCCTGCCCCGTCCTGGCAACGGGGCGCGGCGGCTTCGCCCTCCCATGCGACCCGCACCCGCCGCCGCCCAACCTGGTCGCTCTCCCTGGCATCGACGTCTCCTCCGACGACTGCGTGCCCGCCCTGCAGGCCGCGGTGGGCGACCGCCTCATCCGCACCCTCATCATCTCCGCAGCGGCCATGGTGCCGGACGAGGGCGCGCGGGGCCTGCTGCTGAGCGGCGGCAGCGGGGCCGGCCTGGCCGGGGTGGCCTCCCAGTTCCAGACAAACGCGCTGGGCCCGGTCCGCGTGGTGGCCGCCCTGGCGGGCCGGCTCCGCCCGGGCGGCAAGCTGGTCCTGGTCGCCTCCCGCACGGGCCTGCCGTCTCGCATGCGGGCCGCGGGGACGGGCGGCATGCTTGGCTACCGGGCCTCCAAGGCGGCCGCCCTGGCGGTGGGGCTGATCTTGGCGGCCGACCTGGCGCCCCAGGGCGTGGCCGTCGCCTCCATCCACCCGGGCACGGTCGAGACGGACATGTACCGGGCCTGGCACCGGCTGCAGGAGGGTCATGGTGTCGCCTCTGGCGGGAGTGGAGGTGGTGGCGGTGACGCTGGAGGAACGGCACCCACAGCAGCCGCGGCGGTCGCGCCGCGCACGCACGCGCCCGTCAGCGCCGAGGCCGCGGCGGCCCGCCTCCTGGACATCATCGACTCTAAAGTCAGCCTGGAGAGGACGGGCCGGGTGTGGGACGAGGAGGGGGTGGAGATGGCGTTTTAGGGCGCGGGCGGGCGTGTTTCAAACAGTTTTTGATGGAGGTTGAGGGTGGGGAAGAAACCTGAAATCAAGGAGAAGGAGAGGGCGCGGCGTCGAGTGCGGAGTGGCGTGAGAGAGGAGGTCGAGAGGGCACCGCCGCGAGGTGCGCGCCTTGAACATCAGGCCTCTTCCCAGAACGGGCGGGCGAGAGGCCTCCTCTCACACACCTTCCTTTTTCGGCGCCCGTCCCCTCGCCACACCCCAACCCCCTCCATGGCCGAGTTCAACCCCAACCCGTTCAAGGGCGAGGCCTCCATCCCGCACGTGCCGGAGGAGGTGTTCAACGGCATCTGGCTGGGGTGGCAGGTGAGGGGGACTGCGAGGCGAGAACAGGGGCCGAGAATTCCCTTCCCGGCCGCCGCCCGCGCCCTGTCGCTCACCCTCTCTCTCTCTCTTCACCCCCTCCCCCAAATCCTCAGGTCTCCCTCGTCATGGCCATGATCCCGGGCAAGCTGTTCGGCCTGCACTACCAGCACAACCGCATCAAGTGAGTGGAAGTGAAGGGCGCGCGCGCGAGAGAGAGGGAGGGCGGAGAGAAGAGAGAGCCAGCGCAGACGATGCGCCCCCACCCGCTCGCTCCCTCAATTTTCTCAACCTCATGCATCCCTCCCCCCCCGTTTCTCATCACAGCCGCGACTACGCCATGTCCTGCTCCAACGAGGCCGCCCAGGCCTTGGCCGCCCGGCGCGGCCGCGTCCCCACCACCGCCTTCCACCGCCCCACCATGACGGACGACTCCTGGCCCAAAATGTGGGCCAAGCACCTGCACTGGAAGGCGTGGACGCTCGACCGGAATGGCGGGGGGACGGGCGTGCGGGCGGTGTAAAGAGGAAAAGAGCGACCAGAATTGGAGAGAGAGAGAGAGAGAGAGCACACTCGCACATACCACACACACACACACACACACGCACACCGGGCCCCCGGGAAAGGGCGCGAGCCCCCCCCCCCCCCCCCCCCCCCCCCCCCCCCCCCCCCCCCCCCCCCCCCCCCCCCCCACCCCCCCCCCCCCCC
>Ga0114918_10005004_pt1 | contig 11427 bp, 7 predicted proteins | sample LantaG_FD_87015 | JGI IMG/M metagenome (GOLD analysis project Ga0114918, IMG submission 87015) | Deep subsurface microbial communities from Baltic Sea to uncover new lineages of life (NeLLi) - Landsort_02402 metaG | ecosystem: Environmental > Aquatic > Marine > Oceanic > Sediment | place: Baltic... | reverse complement strand
GGGGGGGGGGGGGGGGGGGGGGGGGGGGGGGGGGGGGGGGGGGGGGGGGGGGGGGGGGGGGGGGGGGGGGGGGGGGGGGGGGGGGGGGGGGGGGGGGGGGGGGGGGGAGCGCGAGCGGCCCCCGCCCTCAGAAGCGGTTTCTCCTTCTCGCTCGTGCGGCGTGCGCCTGCACACGCTCTTCACGCCCGCACGCCCTCTCCCGTGCGATGTGCCCCGATCGGCCAGCCGCGGCCGACCTGCCCGAGGAGGTGTGTGTGTGAGGAGCGGAGCGTGAGAGGGAAGAGAGCCAAAGCCAAAACCCGATTGCTCTCCCCCCCGACCGCGCGCTCCCCCTCTTCTCAATCTCTCTCCCTCTCCACCACAGGTCTCCGTCCTCGTCGTCGGCGCGGGCCCCACCGGCCTGGGCGCGGCCGCCCGCCTGGCCCAACACGGCCTGGACGACTGGCTACTCATTGATGAGGTGAGGGAAGAGGAGAAGAGAGGAGAAAAGAGAGAGCGGGGGCGCGGGCGCAAGCACACGAGCACGAGCGCGCGTTTTCAGACCTCCCCCCCATCACACCATTTCCCTCTTCACCTCCCTCTCTCTTTAGGCTCCCTCCGCGGGCGGCCTGGCCTGCACGGACACCACCCCGGAAGGCTTCGCCTTCGACATGGGTGGCCACGTCATCTTCTCGCACTTCCCCTTCTTCGACGGCCTGATCAACGCGGGCCTGGGCGGGGCCGGGCCCGAGCACTGGAACGAGTTGCAGCGTGTGTCCTATGTCTGGCTGAAGGACACGTGGGTGGCCTACCCTTTCCAAAACAACCTGGCTGCCTTGCCCAAGCCCGACCAGGCGGCCTGCCTGGCGGGCCTGGCGGAGGCGGCCGTGTCCGCGGCGGGCCGGCGGGCCGGGGCGCCCCCGCCCGCCGACTTTGAGGACTGGATTGTGAGGGCCTTTGGCCCCGGCATCGCCGACCTGTTCATGCGCCCGTACAATTTCAAGGTGTGGGCCTGCCCGCCGTCCGCCATGCAGTGCGGCTGGTTGGGCGAGCGCGTGGCGACCGTGGATGTGGCGCGGGCGGTGGCCAACACGGTGGGCGGCGTGGAGGACGCGGGGTGGGGGCCCAACGCGGTCTTCCGGTTCCCCAAAAAGGGCGGGACGGGCGCGATCTGGGCGGGCGTGGCCGCCCGGTGCGTCCCCGCCGCCCGCCAGCGGTACGGGCCGGGCGTGAAGGTGGTGGGCCTGGACCTGGACGCCAAGGTCGCGACCCTCGCCTCCGGCGCGCGCGTCCGGTACGGGGCCCTGCTGACGACGGCGCCCCTGGACCTGACTCTGCGCCTGGTCGGCCGCCCGGACCTGGCCAAAGGCCTGGTTTACTCTTCGACTCACATCGTCGGCCTGGGCTTCCGGGGCCCCTGCCCCCACCCCACGAAATGTTGGCTCTACTTTCCAGAGGACGACTGCCCCTTCTATCGCGCGACCGTCTTCTCCAACTATGCGGCGGCCAACTGCCCGGCGGACGGGGCGTCGCTGGCCACGCTGTGCCTGGGCGACGGGTCCGAACCCCCTCCTGACACGTCAGCAGGCGGGGCGGAGGGGGGTGACACGTCAGCGGGCCCGTACTGGTCCCTCATGTTCGAGGTCTCGGAGTCCGCGCTGCACAAGCCCGTGGACTCCAGCCCCGTCCGCCTGGCGGGCGGCGCCTGGCCGGCCGTGGTGCGCGACACGCTCGCGGGCGCGCTGGCCACCCGCCTGATCGGCAAGGACACGGAAGTCGTCTCCCTCTACCACCGCCGCCTGGAGCGCGGCTACCCGACCCCCTCCCTCTCCCGGGACGCCGCCCTAGGAAAAGCCCTGCCCTTCCTACGGGCGAAGGACGTCTGGTCGCGCGGGCGGTTCGGGTGCTGGAAATATGAAGTGGGCAACCAGGACCATTCCGTGGCACTGGGCGCAGAAGCCGTGGATGCCATTCTGTTCGGGGCGCCCGAGCTGACGCTGCGCCACCCCGACCTGGTGAACGGCTCGCGCAATGAGGGGGGCATGGTGTGGGGGGTGGGCGTCGGGGCGGAGCGGTTCAAGGCCGCGAAGGAGGGCGACGGGGCGGCGGCGTGAGAAAGGAAAGGGAGAGGGTCGAGCGAGGGGGCAACTTTTTTTTTTTTGTACAGACAGTCGTGATCTTTTCTCTCTTCTCTTCTACGCTCCCTCCCTCTCAACGGCCGCCGCCCCCGCCGCCGCCTGCTTCAGCACTTCCATCTCCGTCCGGACGACTAGGCGGGCCGTCAGCGTGGCCCGGGCGGCCCGCAGGGCCTCGCCGGCCCGCAGGGCCGCGGCGGTCGTAGGGCCGGCGGACGCGGACGCGGCGGCTTTTTCCAGGCCCGCCGCGGCGGCCGCGACGGCCGCGGCCGCCGCATCCACGCCCGCGTCCGCGTCCGCGTCCTCCCGCGCGGGGTACTCTCCTAGCCGGGCCTCCACCACCGCGCCCAGTAGGCGGGCCGCCTGGGGCGTCAGGGGCGGGTCCGCGCTCGCCGCGCCCGCCAGCGGCAGCGGCCCCAGCGGGCGCGGGCCGGCCCCGCACGCGTCCTCCAGGCGGGCCCACCCAGCTAGCTCTGCCTGGCTCGCGCCCAGCACGCGCAGCACGACCCGCAGGGCCGGGCCCACCACGCCGCCGGGCAGGAGCTCCAGGGGCTCATTCCCGTCCAGCAGGTCCGTGGGCGCGAGCAGGCGGGTCCGGGCGCGGAGGGCGCGGGGCGAGAGGGCCAGGGTGGCCAAGGCGGCGGCTCGCAAAGCCTCGACTCTCAGAGCGACGGCGTCAAAGGGCCCGGGGCAGGGCGCCGCCGAAGCAAAGCCGTACCGGGCCGCCAGGTCGGTCGCCCCATGCTCGCCGTACGTGTTGTGCACCTCGGCGCCGGCCGGGATGGCCGCGGCGGCCCGACACTCGAGCGTTTCCAGTAGCGGGCCTGACCCAGGGAGGGTCGTGGCCCCGCAGATTGCCAGCTCTAAGAAGAGGCCGTCCGCCCGGGGCGGGGCGGCCAGGCAGGCCCAGGGGTCGTCGGCGTCGGCGGCACCCTCGCCCTCGCCCTCAGAGGGAGGGGAAGGCGAAGGCGAGGGGGAGGGCGCGCCGCCACCCTCCTCACCCTCCTCTCCATCACTCCCCTCCTCGCCCTCGCTGTCTGCAAAGCACACCCGCTCCACCGCCCACCCCGCCCCCACCTCCACGACCGCGTCCTTGTGGTTGAACGCGTCCGCCAGGGGGACCATCCCTCGCCCGATGGCCGCGTCCACGCCAAAGGAGCGGGAGGCGACCCAGGTGGTGGCCGCGACGAAGAGCGGGGGGGAGGCCAGGGCGGCGCTCAGGTCGGCGGGTGGCGGGAGGGCCGGGTGCGGGCCGTAAGCGGCCACCAGGGCGTCCACGAGGGACGGGATCAGCGGCACCACGTTCTCCTCAAAGTCCTCGGCCACCGCGGCCGCGTCCGCCGCCGCGCGGGCGGGGAGGTCGGACCCGGCCGCGGCGGCCAGGGCGGAGGGGGGCCAGGTGATGGGCAGGGCCTCGCCCGGCGACGGCAGGGAGGCCATGTACCCGCCCCACCGGCTGGCGGGCCCCGCCGCTGCTTCCGCCGCCAGGGCGACGGCCAGGCCCAAGCCTCCACCTAAGCGGGCGGAGGCCAGGACGGGCGCGACGGCGGCGGAGGAGCAGGAGAGGATGGCGGTTCTCGGGATGGTCCCTAGCAAAGTGCCGGGTTTTAAGTCGGCCACCGCCCGCACGCCGATGCCGGCGGCCACGGAGGCGGTCAGGGCGATGACCGGCTCCACGGTGATGCCGACGGTGGGGAGCCAGGCCGTCAGGGAGGCCAGCTGGTCGGACGGCAGGCGGAAGGAGGGGAGGGGACAGGAGGGCGAGGTCGGGCCAGCCGCCAGCGAAGGAGCGGCGGACGCGGCCGTGACGCCGCCGGCGCGGCACTCAATGCGCCGCTGCCGCTTGGCAGGCATCTTTGTGTGTATTAGCGGGACGGACTGGGCGAAACTCCTAGAGGAGACGGGTGTGGCGGGAAGCGGGCGGGCGGCGAATTGAGAGGGGGCCGCCGCGAGAAGAAAAGAGTGAAGCATCGGCGAGCGCGAAAAAACTCACTCCGGACTTCGCGGCGCGTTCCCCCGCGCTTTGCGTCGCGCCCGGCCGCGTGCTGTCCTCGACGCCCGACACACACACGCCCAGGCATGGAACGACCCGTTCTGAAGGCCGAGCAGGGGGTGGAGCTGGCCTCCGGCCGCGCCTCGGGCCCTGGCACCGCATGCACTGATGCCGGCGCCGGCGCGCCCGCATGTGCCCCTCCGCCCAAAAACCCGGCCTCGGCCCACGCCCCGCCCGCTTTCACCCTGGTCGCCGACGCCAGGGGCGGCCCTCCCACCAGCGGCTCGCCCCTCACCAAAAAGCCCCGCCCAGGCGGCGGCTGGGACCCCCATCCTGGCAAATCATCCCCACCCCTCGCCCTGGCGGCCTGGGGCCTGCCCCCCGCCGTCACGCGAGCGTATGCGGCCCGTTGCGGCGTGGCCTCCCTCTACCCCTGGCAGGCGAACGCCCTGGCGTCCGGAGCGGACGGGGGATCCCTGGTCATCGCTGCGCCGACCTCGGGCGGCAAGTCCCTGGTGGCCGAGGTGCTCCTGGTGCGCCGCCTGCTCGCGACGGCGGACCCGCCGGCGGCGACACCTCAGCACCTCCGGATGCAAAACGTGCAAAGCGTGCCCGCCTGGAAGAAGGCCATGGTCGTCCTCCCGTACGCCGCCTTGGTCGCCGAAAAGGCCGCCCACCTGGCCACCGTCCTCGCACCCGCAGGCATCACCGTGCGCGGCTACGCGGGCGGGTCGTCCGCCGCGGGGACCAACCCCCTGGCCGCCCAGGGCGAAGCCGTCGCGATCCTCACCATCGAGAAGGCCAATGCGTGCGTGGACGCCCTAGCCCGGGACGGCCGCCTGGGCGACCTGGTGGCGTGCGTGGTGGATGAGGCTCACATGCTGGCCGACCCGGGGCGAGGGGCGGTGCTGGAGATCCTCCTGGCCAAGCTGGCGTTCGCCCGCCCGCCCGCGGTCCCGCCCGTGGTGAGTGGGCCGGGGGGAGGGGGAGGGGGGGGTGCCGCCGCCGCCGCGGCCGCCCCCCTCAACCCCACCTCCCAACCCGCGCCCTCCCAGCACGGCCTCCAAGTGATCGCCATGTCCGCCACCATGGCCGGCCTCCCCGCCGTCTGCGCCTGGCTGCGGGCGCGCCTGTTCCTAACGGACGCGCGCGCGACGCCCCTCGTCGAGGCCGCGGTGGTCGGAGGGCAGGTCTTCCCCGTCACCCGCCACGGCCTGGCGCCGGAGGCGGTGCGGAGCGTGGGCGGCGGGAGCACAGGGGCAGGCGTGACGACCGCGGGCGCTGTGATGGCGGCCGGCGCGGCGGGCGGCGGCGGGCGCGGCCGGTACCGCGACCCGGACCGCCTCGCCCCGCTCGTCGCAGAGGCCGTCGCCCGAAGGGAGCCGACGGTCGTCTTCTGTGCCTCCCGGGCGGGCGCGGCCGCGGCGGCCGCCCTCCTGGCCGATCACCTGCCGCCCTTAGTGACGGCGGCCCGGCGGGCGGAGGTGGACGGCAAAGAGGAAGAGGAAGATGAGCCTCCTTCTTACCCGACCCCGGCCGAAGCGGCCGGCTGGGCCGCCGCCGTCGCCGACCTCACCACAGCCACGGGCGGGGCCGCCTGCCCCGCCCTCCTGGCCACCCTGGCCGGCGGCGTTGCCTTCCACCACGCCGGCCTGACCGCGGAGGAGCGGGCGGGCGTCGAGGCGGCCTTCAAGGGCGGCCGCATCACCGTCCTGGCCGCGACGTCCACGCTGGCCGCGGGCGTCAACCTGCCGGCCGCGCGCGTGGTGGTGCGGTCGATCATCGGTGGGGGAGGCCACCCCCTGCCCCGGGCGCAGTACCTGCAGATGGTGGGCCGGGCGGGGCGGGCGGGGCTAGCGGCGAAGGGGGAGGCCTTTCTGCTGGCCAAGCCGGCGGAGCGGGCGGCGGCCGCGGCGCTGGTGACGGCCCCCCTTCCTCCGCTCACCTCGCAGCTCCTGCCCGCCCCACCCCGGCGGGGCGGCGTGGGGCCGTCCGACGGGCTCCCTCCACCCCCTTCCGCTTCCGGCCCGGGCCTGGCGGACCCGCCCCTGGAACGCCTCTTCCTGGAGGCCGTCGCGGGCGGCCTGGCGGACTCGCCGGCCGACCTGGGCGCCCTGCTGGCCTCCACGCTCGCGGCCCATCAGCTGCCGAGCGGCGGGGGCGGGGGCGGTCCCAACGGCGGCGGCGGCCTGGGCCCCCTGGGCGGCGCCGCCCGGGACGCGCTGGCCTCCCTACGGGCCCGCCGCCTGCTGTCCTACAGCGCGCCGCCCGCCGTGAACACAACCGCCCCCACCCCGCCCCCTCCCGCCCGGTGGGCGCCCACGCAGAAGGGGCGAGCCGTGCACGCGTGCGGCCTGCCGACCCGGGCGGGAGAGGCCCTGTTCGACACCCTGGCCGCGGCCCTGGGCGCCGGCGTGCCGCTGGACTCCCCCATCGCCCTCGTCTTTGGCGTCCTGCCCGACGGCTCGCCCGCGGCCGGCAAGCCCGCCCTGGCGGTCCGGGATTGGGTGGCCTGGGGCGGCCGCCTGCGCCGGCTGCGCCCGGGCGAGGCGGTAGCGGCAGCGGTTTTAGGTATCACCCCGGCCCACGCGGACGCGAAGGCGCGGCTAGGGCTGGAGGACCCGGCCACCAACGCCCGCCACGCCCGGTTTTTAACGGCGTGCGCCGCCGCGGACGTGATGGATGAGGCCGACCCGGCCGCCATCGCGGCCCGGTGGGGCCCCGCCACGGAGAGCGGGGGCGGCAACACGGCGGCGGCGCCCGCGGCGCCTGACGCCGCCACCGCCCCTCCCCAGCCCGCCATCACGCCCGGAGACCTGCAGCGCCTGCGGGACGAGGTGTCCCAGCGCCTGGCCATGGGCGGCTGCCTGGCCGCCGCGGCCGGGTGGGCCCTGGCAGCGGTCCCCCTGGCCCGCCTGGCCGATCGGGCGGCCGCGGGCGCGCGCCCGGAGCTGCTGCCCCTGCTGGCGATCCCCGGGCTGGCCGCGCCGGCGGCGAGGGCCCTGCTGAACGCGGGCCTGGGCAACCCGCGCAAGGTGGCACGCGCGGCGGAGGGGCGGCTCGCCCGCGCCCTGCTGGCCTCCGTCCGCCTGCCCCGGGAGAAGCGGGTGGAGGGCGCGACCGAGGGCGCGGGCCCGGGCGGGGCGTGGGCGGCCTGGGCGGCGGGCGAGGCGGGCCGGATCCAGGCGGGCGCGCGGCGGTGGGTGGCGGCGGAGACGGCGGCGGAGGCGGTGGCGGCTGAGGCAGTTGCGGCTGCGCGGGCGGAGGAGGAGGGGAGGACGACGCCGGGGTGGGGGCGGGTTAGGCCAATAGAGCAGAGAGAGGTTTAGAGCGCAAGAAAGAGCGCAGCGCCCTTCCAGACCTGCTTTTCTCATCTCCTGGCACGCCCGCGCATCTCCCACACCCCACTTCCACCTCCCGCCCCCTTGCACTCACCTCGTCACGCGCCCCAGCGCCTCCCCTGTCACACGCTGCTCGTCCGAGGGCCGTCCAAGGCCGGGAGAGTGCTCAAACACTCTACTCTCAACTCGAAACGACAGTCACACACACACAACACACTCGCGCTGTTTTCCTTCTCCACACACGCCATGGCCGCCCCCGGCCCCCCCCACGACGCCCCGCCCACCTGCAACAAGTGCAGCGCCGATCTGGACGTTGGCATCGTCACCCCCTGCAAGCACGTCTTCTGTGAGTTTGGGGAAGGGGAGAGAGAGAGAGAGCAGGGCACGTTTCTCTTTTCCAGTCCAGTGCACCCTCGCTCCCTCTCTCGCTCACCCCCGTCTCCTCTCTCCTCTCTTTCCCACTCCCTCTCTTTAGGCGAGGCCTGTGCGTCCGTCCTGGCCGACCGGGACGGCCAGTGTCACGTCTGCAACTACCCCGTGACCCGCCCTTCCTGCAAGCAGGTGGCCCTGGGCCACCCGCTCCCCCCCGCCGAGGTGGGCCTGGCCCTGGCCGGCCAGCCGACGCCCGGCCTGCTGGCCGCGCTGGGCGTCGCCCTGGCCTTTCAGACGGAGCAGGCCCGCCTGGCCGCCGCCACGTCCGCGGCCGCCCTCAAGGCCTCCTACATGGACCAGTGCCGGGCCATCCATGGGCAGGCCGTCTCCAAGATTGGGCGCCTGACCGCCGCCCTGGAGCGCGCCCGCGGGCGGGCGGCGGCCGCGGCGGGCGCGGCCGACGCGGCCGCGGCCGAGGTGGAGGAGCTGCGGGCCAAGTACGGGTCCAAAGCCACCCAGGCGCGGCGGGCGGTGGCGGGCTGCCGGGTGGCGATGGAGACGGGGGAGGTCCTGCGGGCGCGCCTCGCGGAGGCGGGCCTGCCGCCCGGGCCGCCCCTGGCCGCGCTCGTGGCGGCCGCGGTGGAGGAAGGGGGCGTGGGGGCGGAGGGCGGCGGGGGCGGTGGTGGAGCCGGCGCCGGCGCCGGCGCCCTGGCGCCGCCGGCCACGCGCCCCCGGACCACCGACCGGCCAGCCTACCGGGGTGGCAGCGGCGGGGGGCTGTCCGCCCTACTGGGGGGCGGGGAGGGCGGCCCCGGCGGGCCCAGCCCGCCCTCCCAGCCGGCCGCCCGCGGCGGCGGGCCGCACGACCACCCGCCCCTGGCGCACCACCACCACCAGAACCACCAGCAGCTGCAGCGCCACCGTCCGCCCTACGCCGCAGCGGGCACGGGCGGGTACGCGGGCGGCGGCGGCGGCTGGGCCGGCCACGGCGGCGGCGGCCACGGCGGTGCGCGCGACAAGCGGCCGCGCCCGGCCGGGTCGGCGGGGACCGAGGTCTCCGCCCTGCCGCCGCCGCCGTCGGAGTCGGCCATGGAGGGGGCTGGGCGGTACCCGCCGCGGGGGGTGCAGGTGCACCAGCAGCGTCGGGGCGGTGGGGGTGGCGGGGGTTACCGGGGGTCGAGCCGTGGGTGAGAGTGAACGAAAAATGGAGCGTGAAAAACCAATGAGCCCATTCACTCTTTTCGGGGGAGCGCGCGCGCTGGCGCCCCCGCCTCCCTCCTCCCTGTCTCTCTCCCCTCTCATCATGGTGCCAGGAGACGACCGACCCAGCGGCCGGCCCAACGGGCGCGCCAACGGCGGCGCGGCCGCGTTCATGCTGCCGCCGCAGCCGCCGCATGCCATCGCCGTCGCCGACGCGGTCGCGGTCGCGGCCGAGGCCCGCGCCGCCCGCCGGGGCATGCTCGCCGCCAAGGCTTGGTACCTGTGGACGTACTCGGCGCAGGCCCTGCTCATCCCCTTCATGAACCTGTTCTTCCTGGGGCCGGCCGGGCTGAGCCAGACGCAGGTCGGCTCCCTCATGGCGCTGCGGCCCTGGACGGGCGCGCTCGCAGGTGTGTGCGAGGGGGTGAGAGAGACAGAGAGAGGGATGATGAGGGGGATGCTGGCTCTCCGTCCGCATGTGTAGAGGGGAAGTGCGCCCCTCTATGGGCGTGAGCGCGGGGCGAGGAGAGCGGAGAGGAGGCGGTGGCGGAGGAGAGAGAGAGAGAGCAACGCGCACCCCTTTCTCGTTTTCGCTCAACAACCTTCTCCCTCCCCAGGCAACCTCTGGGCCCTCCTCGCGGACGCGACCCAGGCGCACTCCACCATCCTGCTCCTGACCTACGCGGCCATCCCCTTCATCCGGTACGGCCTGACCGCTGTGCGCGGGTACGGCCCCACCCTGGCCCTGGTGCTGGCGATGGAGGCGGTGGGGGCGCCAGTCAATATCATTGTGGACGCGGCCACTATGGCAGCGGGCGAGGACGAGGGCGCGTACGGGCGGACCCGGGTATGGGGCGCGGTCGGGTGGGGGCTGTTCTCTCCCGTGGGAGGGTGGATCGTGGCGCGGTACGGGCTGAAGGCCGCCTTTGCGGCCAATTGCTCCGCCTGGGGCGCTGGGGTGGTCCTGACTGCCCTCCTCCCTGTCTCGGCCTTGTCCGCCACGCACGCGGGCGCGCGCGCCGCGCGGGCCGCCCGGCGCCGCGCGGCGGCGGACGCGGCGGACGCGGCCCGGGCGGAGCACCGCCGCGCCAACGGGCGGGCGACGCCGCCGCCGGTGGCCGTGCCTGGAGGCGGCGCGGGCGCGGGCGCGCGCTCGCCGCCGCAGCTCCACCCCGCTCCCTCCGCGCCCGACGCGGACGCGGTGTCCGCCAACCTGTCCTCCTCCCTGCCCCTGGCCATCGCGCCGGAGCTGCAGGCGTACGAGTCGGACGCCTTGCTGGCGCGCAGGGCGGCTGCGCGCAAGGCCAGCGCCGAGGAGGCGGCGGTGGCGGAGGGAGGGGAGGAGGGGGAGGGGGAGGGGGAGGGGGACCCCGCCCGCCGCCCGCTCCTGCGGCACGAGGTCGGCGCCGCGCCCGCGCCGCCCGCCCCTCCCCTCCCTCCCTCCCCGCCCTCCGCGGCAGCCGCCGCCGCGGCCGCCGCGGCCCTGCCCATCCCGGCCAAGCTGGGCCGCATCCTCGCCAACCCGGCCGCCCCGCCCTTCTTTGCCACCTGCGTGGTGTTTGGGTTTGCCATGGGCACAATTGATTCTTGGCTGTTTGTGTTCTTGCAGTCCCTGGGCGCCCCGCCCACGCTGATGGGGCTCACCCTGACCGTCACCTGCGCGGTGGAGGCGCCCGTCTTTTTCTTCGCGGGCCGCCTGCTGGCCGCCATCGGCGTGCGCGCCGTCCTGCGCCTGGTGTACGCTGCTTTCCTGCTCCGCCTGAGTGCTTACTGGGCACTGCCCCTGTTAGGCACGCCCTGGGCCGTCCTCCCCGTCGAGGCCCTGCACGGCATCACCTTTGGGTGTGCGTGGGCGGCGGGCCAGGCCCAGTGCGCCCGGCTGGCGCCGCCGGGGCTGGAGGCGACGACGCAGGCGGTGTTCACGGTGAGGAGAGAGAATGGATGAGAGAGAATGGGCGGGGGTGCGCGTGCGTAGGGTTGGGGTGTGCGCGCGCGACCGCGGCCGCGGCCGAAGCTGCCTCTCTCACCTTCCTCTCTCTCTCTCTTTGCTTCAGGGCCTCTACATGGGCGTCGGCCTGGGCCTGGGCGGCCTGGTGGGCGGCTACGTGCACGCCGCCCTGGGCGCGCGTGCCGTGTTCGCGGTGGCGGCCGCCGTAGTCGCGGCCGCCTGGGCAGTCATCAGCCTGGCGGAGCTGGCGCTGTCCGGGCGGCGGGCGGCGGCGTGGGAGACGGTGGAGGCGGAGAGGGTGAATGGGACGGTGGTGGCCAGCGGGGGGGCGTGAAGTGGGTGCTGCTCGGTGCTTTAGTGGGGCGGGCGTGGCTCTGTGTGTTAGACAAAAACTCTTTTTTTTCGTCACGAGGTGTTTTTTTTTTTTTTTTTTTTTTTTTTTGGGGGGGGGGGGGTTTT
>Ga0114918_10005003_pt1 | contig 11429 bp, 11 predicted proteins | sample LantaG_FD_87015 | JGI IMG/M metagenome (GOLD analysis project Ga0114918, IMG submission 87015) | Deep subsurface microbial communities from Baltic Sea to uncover new lineages of life (NeLLi) - Landsort_02402 metaG | ecosystem: Environmental > Aquatic > Marine > Oceanic > Sediment | place... | reverse complement strand
GCACAAAAAAAAAACACATCTCTCTCTCTCTCTCTCTCTCTCTCTCTCTCTCTCTCTCTCTCTCTCTCTCTCTCTCTCTCTCTCTCTCTCTCTCTCTCTCTCTCTCTCTCAACTCTTCATCATCGCCGCGAACCGCGCCGAGTGCCGCAGCCTGATCTCTACGGCCCTCCGCTTCGCCGTCGAGGAGCGCTGGGCCTTCCACCGGAGCTTGTGGGCCGCGAGGAGGGAGGCCGGAGTCGCCGCAGGCTCCCCTTCCTCTCCTCCCCCCGTCGCCGACGCCGGCGGGACGTCGTCAAAGCCCAAAAGCGGGGGGAGGAGGTCTTCCGGGGGCGGCGGGAGCAGAGGGGGCAGTACCAGTGGGGGAACGCGCCGCCTTCGGCGCTTTTGGACGGCGGTCAGTTGCTGCTGATGCTGCTGCTTCCCCTTTTGATCGCGCCCAGCGGCGCTCGCCCTCGCGGCCTTGGAGGCCCGGGCGCCCCTCGGGGAGGAAGAGGGCGGGGGAGGCCCCTCCCCTCCCTCCCACTCGCCCTCCTCCGGCTCCCCCCCCTCCGCCTCTTCCCCTTTTTTGAGCTTCTGGTCGGGGAAGTTCCTGACCCAGCGCCTCAGCAGAGCGTAGAGCGGGAGCGCGTCCGGTCCGGCGGCGGCGGCGGCGGCCGAGGGGGCGCCGGCGGGCGCCGCCACCGCGTCGCCTCCCGCCGCCGCCGCGTCGCCCTCCGCGCTCCCCGTCCAGGTCCCGTCAGCCAGCGGGACGAGGGACATCTTGCGGTCCCCGATGATGAAGTGGTCGAAGCCGTAGGACGCCGCGGCGAGCGCCGCGGTGAGCCTCTGCTGCTGCTGCTGCTGCTGTCGCTGCTGCTGCTGGTGAGCTCGGTGCGGCGGCATGGGCGGCGGCGGCGTCGAGAGGACGGCGTCGTTCTCGCCTCCGCCGCCGCCCTTCCCGCCGCGCACCGACTCCGGCGTCGCAACGGCGGCGCTCGAGAGAGGCTGTGGCGCCGGCGGCGTCAGCAGCGACGCCATCGTGGTCGTGCGAGGAGAGCGCATTTGGCTAGCTAGTTTTTTTTTTCTCAAGGGGAAAAAAAGTGAAAAATCGAGAGCAGAAATCGAGAAGAAAAAAAACTCAGGAATCAAAAACTCCGACAGCCGCCTCGCTGGTTCTCTTTCTCCCTCTCTCTCTCAAGCTGCGCTAGATAGCCTCTCTTTCGCGTCTCGTGACCATGAACTGCGCCCTCTCGCGCGCAGCAGGCGCAACGACTGTGAGGCAGGCAGTGCCGAGGCACGCAGGCAGCGGCGCCTGTGCTGCCGCTCCTGCTCTGTCAATTCGCTTCAACAAGCAGTTCCACAGCCGCCGCCATGGAGACTCTGCTGTCGTCGGCGTGGGATGGGTGAGTTTGTCCGCCGATATGTCTATGAACGAGCTCTCGCGCTGGGCTGAAACTAGCTGAATTATGAGAGGAAAAGGCGCGATTCCGGAACGAATTCGAAATCGGTGGAGGGAGGAGCAAGCCGTCGACGTTTTCGTCGACCTCGCACCCTCTCGGCAACCTCTCATTTTTCTCCTCCGTTCTCCCCCCCCCCTCTCTCTCCCCCCCCCGCCTCCACAGGACCCGGAGGGCATCCTCGCCGCCCCCGTCGGCGGCCACATCTCCCGCCGCGAGCTCGCCAAGGCCGTTCAAACCAACGCCGAGCTCGCCGAGCGCGTCGAGACGGAGCGCCAGAAGACCCGCGAGGAGCTCGTCGAGAAGCGCGCGGCGCGTGCCGCGCCGACGGCCGCGGGGCAGGAGGCCGAGCTGGTCACCTACTTCCTCGACACCGAGGCCGACGAGATGGAGTTCGAGATCGCCAGGTGCCGGCCGGCCCTCACCGCGGACTTCTTCAAGCACGTCGACGCCGCCGTCGGCGAGCTCCGCTTCGCGAAGAACCCCGACCAAGGCAAGCTGGCCGAGCTCGAGGTGCTCCGCGACTACCTCAAGGCGGGCGTCGAGGCCTTCGACGCCAACGTCGAGGCGATGAAGCAGCCCGCGGCCCGCATGCGCAAGCTGCTGACCGCGCCCGACAAGAAGGCCACGCTGCTGCAGATGGCCGGGGACGGCGAGATCGACCAGGCGCTCGTCAACCTGCTGCAGCAGAACATCGACGCCGCGAGGAGCGCCGGCCAGGAGGACCCGGTCAGGTTCCTCGAGAAGGTCAGGGACGCCGCGAGGAAGTTTGTCATCACGTGATTTTTTGATCGCCCCTCTTTTTCCTCTCGCCTCTGTTTCTCCTCTCGCCTCTGTGAGAGGGTCAACAGCGAAACGGCGCGCGCGCGAAAAGGAGGGAGAGAAGAGAGAGAAGAGAGAGAGAAGAAAGAGAGAGAGATTTGTAATTCGAAATTAACAACAAAAAGAAAAGGTTTATTCGTTTTTCTTCATTTTTCATGCGCTCTCTCTCTCTCTCTCTCAACGAAGGACGCTACTTTTTTTCTCTTTCTATTTTTGTTCTCTCTATCACCGTGCGCGAGATGCTAACAAAAGCAGGTGCGAATGAGGAAAAAAGGGAGGGTGGCAGCGGCAGCAGCAGAGGAGGAGGAAAAAGGACGAGTCCCCTCTCCCGCTTTCCGCTCCCGTGCGGTTTTCTTCCTCTCTATCTATAAAACAAACTCTTTGGCCTCGTCCTTCTTCTTTGACTCTTTCTCAAAGGCCACCTCGTAGTAGCGGTTGGTCAGTTGCGTCATCGGGCTGGATTGAAGTTTTTTTTGTTCAAAGTGTTGTTTTTTGGGGGGGAAAAGGTGAGAGACAAGAAAGGCCGACGCCGTTGCCGTCGTCGCCTTTGCTCCGCAAAAAAGAAGAAGGAGGTTGAGAACGACGTCTTTCTTACCTGTAGCTCATCAGCCAAGCCATCTTCTTGTGGTAGTGCTCCTAATTTTGGGGGGTGATTTCGGGTGCGATAATGAGAGGGAGAAAGGCGGAGTGAAGGGGGGGCGAAGAGAGACCTTGACGAGACGACGAGGAGTGGGAAACAAAAAACAAAAAAACGAAGAACAAACCTTGTTCTCGTCCAGCGCCTCAGCCAGCTCTCCCGCCCTCTTCGCGACCGTCCCCGCCGTCGCGGGCGCGCCCGTCCAGTTGGCAACGAAGTAGCTCTCTCGGGAGAAGCGCTGCACCTTGATATCGTCGTCTTCGCGCGGCTGCGGGGCTTTGTTCTGGAAGCTGTCTGGGATCCACGCCCCGACGACAAAGTCCGAGCCCGTGTTGGATGTGGAGTTTTCGGGGCGGGTGAAGCCGACGAGCAGAGGGACGGTGTGGTTCATCTTTTCGTTCTCGTCGTTGTTGCCGTTGAAGTAGCGTCCCAGGGCGGCGTATCCTTTTTTGTTTTGGGGGAGGAGAGGGGGTCAAGGGGCGAGATGAGCAAGAAGAGGGGGGGAGAGGGAACGAGCCCTCAACACTTTAAAGAAAAAGAAAAACGGGCACCTTTCGCGGCAGCGAGCTCCAGGCGCGCAGACTGGATCCTGATGGTGGCCCAGTCGCCTGTGTGGTGGTGATTTGCAGGTTTTGGTAAAAGCAACGCGGAGGGAAAAGGAAATTAAAAAAGTTTCTTCTTTTCGCGAGCGTGTTCTTCCTAGCGGCCTCGTCGACGATGACAGCTCTTCTTCTATTTTATTTCTCCAAACCCTTCCTCACCGCCGTAATACTCCCTGAGCGAGTACTTCTCGAAGTGGATCCCCCTCTTGTGGGGGGGGCACTCGATGTCGGCCCCGACCTCCACGCCGCGAGGGCAGTAGTCCTTCCCGCGCTGCCCTTCTCCGTCGGCCGGGCGGAAACCGCCGTAGCAAGAGACCGTTCCAAAGGGGAACAGTGTCGTCGTCGCCGGGCGGCCCTCCTGCTGCACCGGGGCCAGGGCCCAGGCGGCGAGCGCGGCGGAGGAGACGGCGGTCGCGAGGAGCAACAGGAACGTGGCCTGGCGGCGGCGGAGCATCGTGACGAAAGGGGAAAGAGAGAAAAAAAAGAGCGACAAAGAGACTGCGAAAAAGGGGAAGAAGTGTGGGATCTGTGTCGTTTTTTTCCTTTTTCCTTTCCCTGCTGTTTTGGTTTTACATGGTCATCATCGTCGGCCCTTCCTTCCCCCCGCCCCCGTCCTCCTCCTCGAAGCTCAGCCCCAGCAGCGCCGGCAGGTCGACCAGCGCCGCGTCCGGGTCTCCCCACGCCGTGCCTCCGGCCCCGGCGAGCTCCGCGTGCGCCACGACGGCCTGCCTGGCCGCGGCGTCCAGCGCCGACCTCGGGGGCAGGCCCGCCGCCGCCCTCAGCAGGGCGTCGACGTCGTCGGCAAGGGCCCGCCTCGCGCCCAGCGACAGTAGCCTCCCCGCGGGCGACGCCGCGGGGTCCGTGTAGGCCAGCAGAGACATCGCGTCGGCGAGCAGCTCGGCCCCCTCGGCCCCGGCGGCCGCCTTGGCGCGGGCGGCCCGCAGCGCGCCCGCGCCGTGCGCCATCGCGCCGTCGTCGTCGCCGCGGCGGACGAGCTCGACAAAGTGCTGCACGTCGAGCGCAAAGTCGAGCTTGGCGTTGTCCGCGAGGGCGCCCGGGGCCGCGGACTCGGCGGCCCGGCGGGCCGAGGGAACGTCCCCCTCGAGGAGGGAGGTCCGCGCGGCTCGGCGGTCGGAGGCCGCGGAGGCCCGGGCAGGGGGCGCCGCTCCGTCGCCGCTGCCGCCGCCGCCGCTGCCGCCGCCGCCGCCGCCGTCGTCGTCTTCTTCTTCGACGACAGCGGCGGCAGCGGCAAAACGACTTCCGTCCTTTTTCCCGCAGGCGCCGCCGCCTCCTCCCTCCGCAACCTCCCTCGCCAGCGCCGCCGCCGCCCTTTTCGCCCCGACGTGCCTCAGATGGTCTAGGGCCAGCTTCAGGGCCAGGCTCGTCGCCTCGTCCCCGGCCACGCCCTCGGGCTTGGGGCCCGACGTCCCCGCAGCAGCAGCAGCAGCAGCAGCGGCGGCAGCAGCGGAAACCGCGGCGGCCCCCGCGGCCAGCGCCCGAGCCGCCGCCCTCGCCGACGCCGCGGCCCTGATCGACGCCACGTCGCCCCTGAAGGGCCCCGCCGGCGGGAAGAACGCCCGCACCTCCTCGCGCGGCGTCCGCAGCCCGACAGAGGGATGCAGCCTCTGCTCGGCCACGCGCTCAAAGGCGACGCCCAGGTCGATCCCGTTTTTCGAGAACGAGATCGTCCTCTCCGCCAGGTCGAACAGCACCCCCACGACGTCGCCGGCGCCGTACGTCGGGCCGTAGGGCCTCCCCGTGCCGGACCCGCGGAAGGCGTGCCCGTCGTCGCCGTAGTACCCGTACGACCGCGCGTCCCACCCTGGCAGCCTCTCCAGCTTCACGTCGCCCGCGGCGAGGCCGACGCCGATAAAGCCGTCGCGGCCCGTCGAGAGGACCTCGACCTCCCAGTAGAAGACGCCGGACGAGGTCGGGATGGGCACGTCGGACCTGACCGAGGCGGCGTCCTTGTCGGTGACGCCCGGGCCTGTTGTTTTTGGTTTTTGGGTTTTTTTCGGTTTCGGTGGTGGGGTGGATGGGGCCAAGAAGAAGAAGAAGAGGAAGAGGTGAGAGGTTATCTTCGACCCATCAATCCGACATCTGCCCTGTCGCGCCTCGGGCAGCCTCTCGCTGCTGCCCTTTATGTAAACGCGCGCAGAAGGAGACACCGTTCCGCTTTCTTGGAACGTCGCAGAAGAGCAGTCCAAGGCACACAGAAGCAGCACGGCGCGTTGCCCAAAGTGGACCTGTGAAAAACATCGCCAGCGTGGCGACGTTTTTTTCCTCGACGCCCGTTGTCGTCGCCCTCCTCTTCCAAGAAAACCGACCACCCAGCCAACCTACCTGTGTACTTGACCCGTAGCCCGTCGACCTCGAGGAAGCGCGCATTCCCGCGCGGGCCAAGGAGGCCGCCCCGGTCCCAGGCCGAGGGGAGGTAGCGCTGCAACGGAGGCATGGAATGGAGGACTCGACGTTGACGAGAGTTGATTTCGCTCTCTGAAAAAAAACACTTGCAACGTCCGACTTTGCTCGAGCTTTTGTTCTGTCTCGCTCTTTGGCGGGGGAGGAGGGAGGAGAGAGACGAGCGTGAAGGGGGTGCAGTGAAAGAAAGCGACAGAGAACGCAGACGCGAATCGAAACGACAAAGTGAAAAGAGCAAAGCTTTTCTCGATGCCCTCTCTGCTCGGTCGAGCGGAAAAAGAAGAGAGTGCTCGAACCCTCGTTTTTTTCGCGCTCTCGAAGTCATCGCCACTTTCTTCTCTTTCTCCGCTCTTTTCGCGCCTTGCGCCCTCTCTTTCGCCCGCTGTCGCGTGGCGCGCTTCCCTCGTGTGCGTGAGCTCGAACGTGCTCTCGACGCTCGCGGGAGTAAGAACGGGAAAGAGCGAGAGGAGAGGCGAAGCGGAAGTTAGGCGATGGAGCTCGACAATGTCGCGGCTGCGGCGGCGCCGGTGACCTCGGCGCCCGCAGCAGCGCCTCTGCTCTCCCGCCGCGTCCCGCTCTGCTCCTACTCGCCCCCGTCCCTGGCCGGGGCCCCCACGGCGCTGCTGCGAGGGGGGGAAGCGATCGTCCTGGCCTCGGCCGCGGAGAAGATGGGCGACTGGGGCTGCGGCTTCGGCGGGTGGCTGGTCGTCGACGAGGAGGAAGTGGGCGACAAAGCCCGGCGGCGGCGACGGCGCGCCGCCGAGGCCGCGTCCTCCTCCTCCCCGAGCGACCTCTCATTCCCGGGCTCGCTGCCCCTCCCCACGGCGCAGCTCCAGTCGATGCACGAGCTCGCAGGCCACGGGCTCAGGTCGGCCGTCGCGGCCAGGGACGCGGCGTTCTCCGCGGAGTACTCTCTGTTTCTTTCGGAGACAAAGGGCAAAAGCTCAGCGGCGGCGGGGACGGCGGCGGCGGCAGCATCGGCGTCAGCCCTCCTCACGCGCGAGTCCGTCGTCGCGGGACGCCGCGTCCCCCTGGCCAAGCTCTTTCGGGTCGTGCAGAGGCTCGGGGGCTACGGCAGGGTCGCCGAGGGGAAGAGGGCGTGGCGGGACGTGTTGAGGGCTTTCGAGGTAATTTTTTTTCTTTTGCTGAGGAGGAAGGGAAAAAAAACCGACGGGGGGAAACCCCGGAGACCAAAAGAAAGAAACTGCGGCCAAGGAGGGCAGAGCAAGGGTATCGAGAGGATCGGAGGATCTTCGCCTCCTTGTTCTGGAGGGCGATCAAGGGCCTCCGACGAGCCCTCGTCGCGTCTTCCCAAGGCCGCGGCCGCCCAAAAGGCCAGGAAGCAACAGCAGTTTTTTTTTCTTTTCCCCCCTTTCTTCTTCTCACCTCGTTCTTTCCTTTTTGTCTCTTTCACCCCTCGACCTTCCAACAGATCGAGGACACGAAATCCGGCAACGCCGTCTACTCCCTGCGCCAGGTCTGGATGAAGGGATCCCTGTCCGAGTTCGAGAAGTGGCGCGCCGAGAGAAGGGAGGAGGAGGAAGCCGTCGCCGCCGCCGCCGAGGCTGCCGCTGAGGACGCTGAAGCGGAGATGGAGGTCTCTTCTTCCGGCGACGACGACGACGACGAAAACGACCCGTCTTCTTCTTCTTCGGGTCGGGCGAGGTTCAACTCTATGCTGGCTGCTGCTGCCGACGCGGCGCGGAGGGACGAGGAGGGAGACGGCGGCGGCGACGGAGGAGGAGGCGAGCGAGGCCGAAGGAAAAAGTCTCCTCCTCTGTTGGAGCCTCCCTCTGCCGCCGCCGCCGACGCAGCAGCAGCAGCAGCCGCTTCTGCTCCCGCCGGCGGTTCCACGAGGAGCAGCCGCCGGAGGACCTCCCTGCACCTCTCTTCCCCCGCCGCCATCGCTGCTGCAGCCGCCGCCGCCGCGGGCGCGGCCTGCCGCAGGGCGGCTGGCGGCGCGGGAAGAGGGAGCCCGAAAAGGCCCCCGCCGGCGCGCATCGACGCCGCGGCAGACATCCTCTGCGCGCGCTGCTGCTCGGGCCACGCGGAGTCGGCCGTGATCCTCTGCGACGGCTGCGACGAGTCCGGGGCACATCACCTGTTCTGCCTGAGCCCGCCGCTGGCGAGGGTGCCGGAGGGGGACTGGTGCGGTTTTTTTTTGCGCGGGTTCAGGAGAGGTCGACGGAGAGGTCGACGATAACTCAAAAGAAACTCGAAACTCACGCTTTTCTTCCACTTTCTCCTCTCTCTTTCTTCTCCCTCTCTTCTTTTCAAACCAACTCTCTCTAACAGGATGTGCCCCAAGTGCAGGGAGAAGAAAGAGAGAGAAGGAAGCAGCGGCAGCGGCGAGAAAGATCCTTCTTCTTCTCTCCCTCCTCCGCAGCCTCCGATGACGCTCGCCGATTTCGTCGAGGCCTCCGTCGGGGCGACGGAGCGCGCTCTGGGGATCTTGAGCCGCAGTAGCAGCGTCGGCGATGATGACAGAGACGGGGAATCCAAGGCCTCTGCCGCTGCCGCTCTCGCCGCCGCTGCTCTTGCCGCTGCTGCCGCCGCCGCCGCCGGCGGCAACGGACACGACGGCGCCGGCAAACCCGGCGGCAGCGAAAACAGCAGGGGCGCCGCCGTAGTAGCTGGGACGCAGCCGGCCGCCACCCTCCGCGAGGTCGAGGCCCTGTTCTGGGAGACCGTCGAGGAAGGAGACCGGCCCGTGGACGTGCTCTCGGCGTTTGGCATCGCGATGCCGCCGCCGCCCGCAGGAGGGGGAGGAGGAGGAGAGGGAGGAGAGGAGCGGGGTCCCCCTCCAGCGTCGCTCTCGCGGCGCCTCGCCGCCGACCCCAGCAACCTCCTCCGCTACTGCTGCCGCCCCTCCGAGCCTTCCTCTTCTTCTTCCAAGTGCCTCCCGTCGTCGCACGCGGCCAGGCTCGACGTCGGGATGGCGTTCATGGCGTCTCCATGGAGGTCGCCCCCCGGCGGCGGCGGCGAGGAGGAAGGAGAGGAGGAGGAAGACGGAAGAGAAGAAGACGACGAAGGAGCTCCCACTTCTTCCGCTGCTGCTGCTGCTGCTTCCCGGAAAACGCCCTCGACTTCCGTCGCCACGCTCTGGCTCGACTTCCATCACTCGGGCGCTCCTCGAAAATGGTACGTCGTGCCCCCGACGCACAGGCGCGCGTTCAGGGAAGCCGTGGCCGCCGAGGCGACGGAAACGAGAAGAGGAGGAGGAGAGGAAGGAAACGGGAGCGCCGCGCCCGCCGAGCAGCAGCAGCAGCAGCAGCCTCCTCGACTCTTCGACCGGGATCCGCTCATCTCCCCGCGAGTGCTGCAGCGCCGCGGGGTCCTCTGCTACTCGATCACGCAGTGTGCCGGCGAGACCGTGGTCTTCGCCCCCGGGAGCGTGTTCTGCTGCGTGTGGTCTGGCGTGGCGGTCTCGGAAGCGGCGGCAGCGGCGGTCGTCGTCACTGTCGGAGGAGGAGGAGGAGGAGGGGGAGCTGCAAAAGAAGGCCTCTCTTCGGACGTCAAGATGATGGCGGCAAAGGGCTCTTCTGAGTCGCCGGCTTCGTCTTCGGAGATGGAGGAATCAGAGGGAGAGGAGGAAGAGGCGGAGGAGGACGCGGGCGAGGGAGCGGCTGCTGGACTGCTCGGCGGCGGACGTCGGCGGCGGCGGCGCGCTCCGCGCTCGCCGCCGCCGACGCAGCCGAACGGCGCATCGCTCGTTCCTTTTCCTGTTGCCGCTGCCGTCGCTGCTTCGTCCGGTTCTTCTCGTCTCGACCTCGACGCTCTGCTGGCCGACGCCGCCAAGGACGAGAGCGCGCCTGCGTCTCTGGCGGAGGCCGCCGCGAGGGCTCTGCGAGAGCGGAAGAGGGAAGCGAGGAGGCGCAGAGCGAGGGAGAGGGAGAGGAAGCTGCTGAGGGCAAGGGAGCAAAGAGGAGGGGCGGCAAAGGGCGGCGACGGCTGTGGCGGCGACGGCATTCCTCCCGCTGCTTCTTCTGTTGCTTTTGCTGCGCCCTCCTCGCCGATACGAGCCGAAGCAGCAGCGGAAGCGCGGACCCCGACAGTCCCCGTCGGCGAAAACAAAAACGCCGCCGACGACATGAAAAACCTCGACACAAAAAAAACAGCTGCCCCCGCGCCCCCCTCCTCGCCCGTGCCTCTGGTCTCGCCGCGCTCCGAGCTGAGGCTGAGACAGCAGCAACACCTTTCCTCGACCTCGGAAGAAGAAGAGGCGGGCGTCGTCGCTGCAGCAGCGACTGCGGCGACAACAGCGGAGGCCGCGACAGCTGCTGCTGCTCAAGCCCTCACCCCACAGAAGCGCTCGCCCAGCAGGAGAACGGCCGCGGCGACGGCGAGCAAGCGCATCGCGACCCTTTCGAGCGAAGGGAAGACGATGGCCTCTCCTGCGTGGTTTTCGCCATCGCTGGCGGGTGGAGGAGGCGGAGAGGAGGGAAAAGAAGAAGACGTCGACGTCGAGGACGTTCTCTCCGCGCTGGCAGCGCTGAGCTGCGCGCCTCTGCCGCCGCCGAGTGCTGCCGATGCGGTCCATCAGCCCTCCGCGAAGGGCGCGAGAGTTAGGGCTGTGCGGTCGAGGCTCGGGTGAGGAGGAGAAGGAGGTGGGGTGTCGGAGAGAGAAGAGAGAGAGAGAGAGAGAGAACCAAAACAAACTGAACTCAAACACTGCAAGAAATGAAAATGAAGAAACAAACAAGGGCCCCCCCCTTTCTCTCTCGCTCTCCCCTCTCTCCATCTGTTTTTTGAGGTAAAGACGTTGAATGTCAGTTTTTACAAGATGCACGGCATTTGTGGTTTCGTTCGTTTGGAAGTTGAAAAGAAAAAAAAGACAAAGCAAAAAAATCAAAGACGGAGAAAACAAAACGAATCAATGTCAAAGAGAGGAAGGAAATGTTCTCTTCAAGCTCTTCAGGTCGACACGGTCGAAGTAGAGGTCCCGGTCCCCGAAGAGGAGCCTCCGGCCCCCTGGTTGTTTCCCCCCTTCTTGAGGAGGCCAGCGAGCACGCCCGAGTCGTCAAAGGCCGACGAGGCGGTGGACACGCTCCCCCCTCCGGCCGCGCTCGCGCCACTGCCGGCCGCGCCGTTGCCAAGGCCGCCGAGGCCCGAGGTCGACCCCCCAGTTGCGACGCTGCCCCCGCTGCCGGCAGCGCCCGAGGCACTCGAGGGCACGACAGAGACGGTGGCAGCTGCGCCAGCAAGGGGAGAAAGGAACCTGTTGGCGGCCGCTCCCGCAGAGGAAGCACTCGAGCCCGGCTTCTTGGAACCGGCGCCCGCGGCGGTCGTCGTCACGGAAGACGCGCCCTGCGAAGTCCCTGCGGCGCCGGCGGCTCCCGGGGCCACGCTGTTAAATATGTTGGAAAGCGAGAGGAAGAGAAGGAGGAGGAGGAGGAGGAGGAGAGGGGTTAGAGTTTTTTTTGTCGATTTTTCTTTGCGGGCATGAGCGCTCCCTTTTCTCTCTCTCTCTCTCTCTCTCTCTCTCTCTCTCTTTCCCTCTCTCTCTCTCTT
>Ga0114918_10005002_pt1 | contig 11429 bp, 3 predicted proteins | sample LantaG_FD_87015 | JGI IMG/M metagenome (GOLD analysis project Ga0114918, IMG submission 87015) | Deep subsurface microbial communities from Baltic Sea to uncover new lineages of life (NeLLi) - Landsort_02402 metaG | ecosystem: Environmental > Aquatic > Marine > Oceanic > Sediment | place: Baltic... | reverse complement strand
GGCATCGATGATGATCTCGGAACCTTCTCGCGCTTCCAGCAAACACTCTGCTATCTCTTTACCTCCTCCAACCCCACTGCTGCTCGAACACATCATCAGGGAATTCGAGAGGTAAAGAAACCGGATGATAATCAGGAGGGAAAGATAAAGAAACGCGGCGCGCTTTTTTTGATCTTGCTTTCACCTTTTTTTTTTCTTTCCCCTTTTCGTTTCGCTAAAAAAAAAACCGCACCCTCTCAAAACCTCTCAACCTTTTTTCAACTTTCACACCACAGCGCCGACCTCGAGGTCTCGCGCTTGCGCGCCGAGCTCGAGGCCCTCTCCTACCGCACCGCTGAGGACCTCGACGCCGAGCGGAGCGCGTTCGCCGAAGTGGCGAGGAGCGCGGCGGCGGAGGGTGCTCTAGTCCGCGCGGAGGTAGCGGAGCTCGAGAGGGGGAGAGGCGGCGGAGGCGGAGGTGGTGGTGTTGGCAGTCCTCAGAAGAAAAACAGCAACTTCTTGCTCGCCCCCGCCGCGGCTTCCCTGTTGGGCCCGGCCCTCGAGGTGGGCACGCGGCTCAGCGCCGCCGAGCGCGTCTGCGCCCGAGCGGAAGAGGCCTCGGAGGTCATCAACACGCTCGCGGCGCTGGCGGACCTCTCAAGTCACGCGAGCGGCAGCAACGGCGGCGGCGGCGAACAAGGAGGAGGCAACAACAACAGCAACAACGCGGCGGCGCTGATTCCGGAGCCCCTCCGCAGCGCCGTCGTCGCCGCTTTCTCTTCTCCCTCTTCTCCTTCTCAGCAGCAGCAGCAGCAGAACCAGAGCACGGAGTCCCTGGCGGAGGCGGCGAGGATGGCGGGGAGGGCCCTGTCCGTCGCGAGGGAGGCCGCCGCCATGGAAGCGTCCGCGCCCCCGCCGCCGCTCGGAGCTTCCAGTGCTGCCGCTTCTGCCGCTTCTTCTTCTTCTTCTTCTTCTTCTTCTTCTTCTTCTTCTTCTTCTTCTTCTTCTTCTTCTTCTTCTTCTTCCTCTGCCGCAGAGGCCGGGAAGCGACGGCTGGCCGCCGCGGTGTCGGGGGCCGAGCGCGTCTGCTCGGCGCTGGAGCAGCTGGCCGTCGCCCGCTTCGACGCCGCCGCCGCTCTCGGCGACGACGCGAGGGAGGTGGGCGCCGCGGCGAGGGTGGCCGCTTCTCTGACAGGGCTGCTCTCTGCGAGCAAAGGGGCGGCAAGCGCCGGAGGAGGAGGGGGAGTAGGAGTAGTAGTAGTAGTAGGAGGAGGAACAGCTTCTTCTTCTCCTTCTTCTTCTTCTTCTTTTTCTTCTTCTTTGACCTCTCCGTCGGCGCTGCTGCTGCTGCCGCTGATCCAGAGGTACGTCTCGACTCGGCCAATCTTCCTCGAGGCCTCTGCCGCAGACATTTCTTCTTCTTCTTCGACCCCTGCAGATCATGCCTCTTCTTCTTCTCCGAGCCGCGGAGCGGCTGTTGTTTCGACTTCGACTAACAACACCCCGGCGGCGAGCCTGACGGCGCTGGCGGCGGCGTGCTCTGCGGTCGCCGCGGCGTTTGCGAGGGAGGCGCCCTTCCTCGTGCGCGCGTTCGGCGGCGGCGGCGACGCTTCTTCTTCTTCTTCTCCTTCTTCCGAAGACGAATCCGCCTCCTCCTCGGCCACCGAGGCCGCGCTCGCGACGTTGGCCACCAGGCTCTTCGAGCAGAAGGTGCGGGAGGCCCTGGAGAGGGTGGTGCTGCGCCCCGCGAGCGCGACGACGGCCGGTGCTGCTGCTCCTTCTTCTTCGCCTGTTCGCTCTTCGTCCAACGCCGCCGCCGCCTCTGCCCTCGTCACGACGCCCGCCTCCGCCGCTGTTTCGGCTCGCGACGCGGCCCGCGCGGCCGCCGAGGCCTGCCGACGAGTGTACGCTCTGGCCGAGGCCGTCGACGCCGCCGCAGCCTCGGCGCTCGGGGTCGTTGCCGCCAAGGAAGAAGAAGGAGAAGGAGAGGGAGAAGGAGGAGAAGGCGACGGAGCCGCCGAAGAAGAAAACGGCGTCGGCGGCAACGGAAGCAAAGAAGAAAAACAGAGCCCCCCTCCTTCCTCCCCTATCGACGCCGCGGCGATGGCAGACGCCGTGCTCGAGGACACTCTGCCGGACCAGGTCCAGGCCGAGCTCGAGTGGCTCCGTGGGAGCTTCTCGCAGCTGCTGCTGGAGACGACGACTCGGTCGACGAGTTTGACGAGTTCAACGACGAGTTCGACAACGACGACGACGGCAGGTCTCTCGGCTCCCTCGCCGTTCAAGACCGCGCCCTCGCCCTCCGCGTTCGCCCTCTCGACGCATAAGAAGCAGCAGCTGCAACAGCAGGTCACGAATCCTCTCTCCGCGGTCGACACTGTCATAGCGTGGCACTCGGAGGCCGCGAAGCGCGTCGCGGCCGCGGCCCCTCGAGGTGGGAGCTGCTTCTTCGTCGGCGGGAGAAGCAGCTCGCGCCGGCGGCAGCAGCAAAGAGGAGGAGGCAACAATAACGGCAACAAGAGCTCAAACGCCAACGCCGCGGCCTCCGCGGCCTCTCTGGCGCTCTTCGCCGGGGACAGCGCCTCCTCCGAGAGCCCGGGATCGTGCGTGGAGCAGGTTGCATGTCTCGTGTCCGCCTCGCTGGAGAGAGCGGCGGCAGCCGCCGTCGCTGCCGTGCAGAGCTCTTCTTCTTCGAGTTCTTCCTCTTCTGTTGCTGCTGCGACAGTGGCCTCTTCTTCTTCCTCTTCGTCTTCTCTGGCAAGGCAAAGGTTGTCGTTTTCCGAGGCAGGAGCGACGCCGCCGCCGCTGCCACCGCCAACGACGAGCTCTTCTTCCTCCGCCCCGGCGGCGGCAGCAGAGCAGCGGAGGAAAAGGGTCGAGGCCGAGGCTGCCTCCGCCCGCGCAGGGCTCGGGCACGTTTTGAGATCGATCGCCGAGGCCACCACGGCTCTGGAGAAGCTCCGGCGGTACGCGAAGAGGAACGTGGTCGTTGCCGTTCAGAGCGGTGACTCCTCCTCCGCTGTCGCTTTGGCGCTTCGGCGCGCTTCGTCGGCGGCAGACGCCGCAGCTTCGAAGGCGCTCTCTTCGGTTCTGGACGCGCATTTTACCCGCCTGGGCCAGCTGCTCGAGGCGGCGACGCCGACAGGAACGTACTCGACGGAGGACCCTCCGGACCCGGAGGCGAGGCCGCGGGCGGAGGGGCTGGCGGAAGGTGTGGCGGCTCTGTTGGGCGTGTTTCGAGGAGCAGCAGCAGCAGCAGCAGCCACAACAGCCACAGCAGCGACAGCGACTACAGCGACAACGACATCGGCGAGCAAAGTGCGAGAGAAGAGGAAGACGTCTTCTTCCGACCCTCTCTCCCCCGTCCCCCTGGCCCAGCCCAACGCCGACTCCCTCTCCCTGGACATAGCCAGAAGGACGGCCAGGCTTCTGAGGACCAGGGTGCTGCGGAGGCACGCGTTCTCTGCGGCGGGAGGGGCGATGGCGTGGAAGGCGGACCTGGCCAGCGTCGCCGCCGCGCTTTCTTCTCCTAGTCATTCTCCCAGTCATTCTTCTTCTTCTTCCTCCTCCTCGAGCTCGAACCTCTCTGGCGTCACTGCTGCTGCTGCTGCTGCTGCCGCTGCTCTGTCCGGTCTGGACGCGGCCGCGTCGCTGCTGATGGTGCCCGCGGAGGCGCTGGCGGGGCTGCTGGGGAGCGGGGTGGGAGGGGCGTTGTTGGGGAGAGGAGGCGGAGGTGGAGGTGGAGGAGGAGGTGGAGGTGGAGCGACAGCTGCTGCTGCTGCCGCCGCCGCCGCAGCAGCCGCAGCAGCAGCTCAGGCCGCCGCTGCTTCTTCTTCGTCTTCGTCGTCGTCGAAAGGAAGCAACAACAACAACGCTCTGGGAGCCCCCTGGAGGGACGTCGCCGACACGCTGCAGGCGCGAGCGGACGTGCGCGGCGGGGCTGGAAGCGGAGTGAGCGGAAGCTAGCTGGCTGGCTGGTTTATGTAAAAGAATCCTCTAGTTGACTTCTATTATTACTTTCTTTTTTCTTTTCTTCTTCTTTTCTACTTTCTTTTGAAAACACCACCTCGCCATAACGCGCGGGGCGAGAGAGGGATCCCCCTTATTTTTCCTTCTTCCTTCTTTCCCCGCGCTCGCTCTCTTGAGCTAGAGCGAGAAAACGTGCCATGAGCGACTACAACGCGCCCTTTGCGGTCGGGGTGAGTTTGGTAAAAAAAAACAAGAAAAAACTTCGAAATGCCTTGTCGCGAACTAACAAGCGAACAAAATGTGAAACCGTCACGCGCTCACCTCTTGCCCTCTCTCTGTGACGCTTCTTTCCTTCTTATAAAACCACCAGGCTTACGCAAACGACGCGTTCTTTCATAATTCGCAGGGAGGGAACGCGAACATGGCGCAGCTTCAGCAGCAGCAGCAGCCCATGCGAGGCATGGACAACGGAGCGGCGTTGCACACCTTCGCCGCTGCCGCTCCTCCTCCTCCTCCTCCCCACCAAACCCACCATCACTCTCCGTCGCCCAAGCCGTGGCCCAGCTCGCAGACGGCGGCAGTAGACGCCGTCGCTGCCGCCTGGGCGGCCGCCGCTGCCTCGAGGGACAGCAGGACGAGCTCGGGAAGCGGGGGCGGGTTTATCTCGGCGCAGCTGGGGCATGCATCGACCCAGCAGCAGCTGCCGCACCACCATCACCACCATGACCTCATCCCTTCTCCGCGGCCCTTTGCCGGTGACCCGCACGCCGTGGCGGCGACGGCGGCGTCGTTCCACCATCAACAGCAGCTGATGATGAACGTGACGCCGCTGCCCAGAAGGCGCGAAGGGTAAGCAATTGAAAGGAGGAAGAGAGAGAGAGAGAAAGAGAAGAAAGAAGAAGAAGCAAGAGAACAGAAGAGAAAACCTCGTTCTCGGCTAGTTTTCACCGACTCTTTTTCTTTTCTTTTTTTTCAACCCCTCCCACCACTCAAAAAAACACCAACAGCGGCTCCCGCCGCGCCGGCCGCCAGGTCCGCGAGCGCGCCGCGATGGCCGCCGCGGCCTCCGCGGCGCGCCTCGCCCTGCTCTCCGGAGGGGACGCCGCGGCTGCGGCCGCCGCCGCCGCGGCCGTGGACGCCGTCGCCGCGTTGCGACAGGCGCGCGCGCGTGCGAGACAGCTCCACCAGAATCAGTTCCAGCAGCAGCTGTGGCAGCTCCAGCAGCAGCAGCAGCCGCGGCAGCAAGACATCAATATCGCCAAGAGCGACGAGCTCAAGCACGTCGAGTGGGTCTTGCGCCTGAGGGAAGCCAGGAGCAAGCTCGCTGCCGCGGCGGCCGCTTCTTCTTCGGCCGCCGCTGCTTCGGCGGTGGCTGCTCCTCCGCCTCCTCCATTTTCTCCGCCGCCCCCTCATCCCGGCCTTCAGCAGCAGTTCAGAGCGGACCTCTTCGGCCTCCCCCCCGTGCGCGTCTCGGCGCTGCACCCGGCGCCTCGGCCCCAGGCTTTCCCTCCTCCTTCTCCTCCTCCTCCTTCGCCGCCGCCGCCGAGGAACAGCGACCACAACAACGGAGGAGGAGGCACTGGCGTCTTCATCCCAGCTCCAGAGAAGGAGCCTCCTCTGCGCCACGAGAAGGCAATGCGCCGCCGCGCGCACGGGGGCTCGGCGACGTCGCTCGACGGGATGGAGGAGGAGAGCGGGAGCGGCGGCTTTTCGCTCTTTTCTTCCTCCATCTCCTCCTCTGCTGCCGCTGCTGCAGGCCAAAATGGCCAAACGGCGCCTCTCTCCTCTTTCCATGCTTCTTCGGAATCTTCGTCCTGCGACGGCAGCCAGGAGGCCGAGGACGCAGAAGAAGCCCGCCTTCTGTCTCCTCCCTTGCAGCCTCCAACCCGCAACAACCTCCGCCCCCTCCTCGCTCTGCCCGCGCCGCCGCCGCCGCGGCGGGTCGAAGTCGACAAGAGCGCGCTCGCCGCGGCCGTGGCGGCCGTGGAGCCGCGCGAGAAGGTTCTGCTGTTGTCCGCATCCTCCGAGGCGGACGGAGAGGAGATCCCTTCGCCCTTCGGGAGGCTGCCGGCGGACTGGTGCTACTGAAGACGGAGAGAAAGAGAGAAATGCGGAAAAAAGAAAAACCCGACTTCTAAACACACACAAAAAACAAAACAAAAAAACTTGCACCCCCCGCTTCCACTTTCACTTGCTTGATCGTTTCACCGTCATCCATCAATCCACCCATCATTCGTATTTTCTTCAACCCGCCCTGCCGCGTTTGAACGCGCGTACGGGAAACACGCGACAAAATAACAACTGTGCCCTTCATAGTTTTTTAACCTTTTTTCTTGTCGCTTTTTTTCGCTTTTTTCGCTTTTTTTGCGGATTTCACGACGACGACGACGACGACGAGGACAAAGAAAACCCAGAAGTTGCTGTTGTGTGTGCGAGTCGTCGTTGTCGTCCTTTTCGATTCCGTAGAGATAGAGAAAAAGAGCAACTAGCCAGCAAGAAAACAACCCCTTTGCCGCCATTCATTCCACTTTACGTAAACGTTGCGCCTCCCTTTCTGTGGGGCGTACCCAAGTTCCGAATTTGCATACAATAGCGTTTTTCACCTCCGGCGGGGGGGGGAGGGGGGCTCTTTGCGCTTGGCCTTTCTGCTTTTGAGCCATTTTTTACTGTCGAATTCCTTTTTTGAGAGAGAGAAACGAAATAAGAGAGAGAGAGAAAGTTAATAAAATTGGTGTGGGGGAAAGTTTTCATAGTCTTCTTCTTTCGAGGAGGGGATTCGCGCGCGCGTTCTGTGTAAACAGAGAGGCGAGGAAACGCGAAAGAGAGGAAAGAAAGAAGAAGAAGAAGAAACGAAAGAGGGGTGAAGAGAGAGAGAAAGAAAGAAAAAAAAACACAACTCTTCTTGATAAAGAAAAAAACAGTTTTCAATTGCCCCCCGCTCCCACGGCTCAGCCGTTCTCTCTCTTTTCGAATTCTGATCTGACAGAACGGGCCTTTTTGAGGGTTTTCACGCATCCAGCAAGCTCTGGACGTTCAAAAGGCGCTATGAGGGGCGCTCGCGAAGGGGATGAGGAAGAGGCGGCAGCTTCCTCCATCGGCATCGACGACGGCACTTCTTCTTCTTCTCGACCTCCTCCTCCTGCTTCCTCCTTCCTCCCACCGCTCAACCTCCGCGCCGCGGCCCTCCGCTCCCACGACACAGTCACCAAGGGCTGCCTCCCCCTCTGCGGCATCAGCGGCAGGCCGGCCGCGTGGGAGCAGTCTTCGCCGGAAGAGAGAGCCTGGGCGGCGGAGGTCGCGCAGGCGACGGCGCACCTTCCCCCACCTTCGAGGCTGCTCCCGCGGGAGACGACCGCGGCGCTCGTGGCCCGGGCCGTCGAGGGAGGCGAAGAAGAAGGAGGAGGTGAGGCCGCGGCCCTGCACAGGCTGAAGCAGCGGCTCGACGACGCAGGATTGAGCTTGCCGACTGTAACTCTATCGTGGCAGTCGCTGAGCGTAGACCGGCGACTGCGACAGAGGCGAAGAAGAGAAGGGAAAGCTCGCGCCAACGAGCCCTCGGCGTCGTTCCCGAGCCTGGTCTCCCCTTTCACCTCCCTCTCCAGCGACGTTGCTTCCGCTCTGTCTCGCCTGCTCTTCCGTCGAAAGAAAAAAGAAGGAGAAAACGAAGAAAAAGACGAAGAGGACGAAGACGAAGGAAAGTGGCTCCGCGTGCTCGACGCCTCGACCGGCGTGCTGCGCCCCGGGACGACCACGCTGCTCCTCGGCCCTCCGGGTTGCGGCAAGACGACGCTGCTGCGGGTCCTTTCGGGTCGGCTGAAGCCTGGGGGAGGGTTGAGGATCGTGAACGGGGACAAGCTGCTTTACAATGGCTTGCGCGGCGACGGAGGAGCTGGAGGAGGAGGAGATGGAGAGGTTGAATCAAAAAAAGAAAAGAAAACGAAAAACTCCTCCTTCTCCCTCGCGCGGACGGTCTCCTTTGTCGCAGCCTCCGACCTCCAAATCCCCAATCTCACGGTCCGCGAGACCCTTAGGTTCGCCGAGGAGTGCCACGGCGGGGACCCGACCGTCAGGCCGCTGCTGGAGTCGCTGGTGACGCTCGAGGGGAGGAGGAGGAAGAACAGCGCAAACGCCGCTGCCGTCGCCGCCGTCAGAAACTCGGGCCCTCCTTGCTCTTCCTCTTCTTCCTCCTCTCCTCCAAAGCCGGAGAGGGACCTCGCGCTCGAGAGGATCATGGCCGCCATCTGCAACCCGGCCAACTCCGCGGCCACCGAGTGGGTCCTGCGCGTTTTGCGCCTCACCGGAACGACCGCCGACACGATCGTCGGCGGTGACGCGCTCCACCGCGGCGTCTCCGGCGGCGAGCGCAGGAGGTGCAGCACTGGAGAGCTGCTGGTGGGAGCCGCGAGGGCACTTTGCCTGGACGAGGTTTCTTCCGGGCTCGACTCGAGCTCGACCGCGGCCTTGGCCCGCTCCCTTAGAAGCTCGGCGAGGGATCTGGGAGTCGCCGTGATCGCTTCCTTCTTGGCGCCGGAGCCGGATGCCGTCGCGGCCTTCGACGAAGTTTTGCTTCTCGCAGGCAGAGGCAAAACGCTCTTCCACGGTCCCGTCGAAGCGGCCTTCCCTCACTTCGAGGCGCTGGGGCTCAGGCCTCTGCCCGAGGGGAGCCAGGATGTGGCCGATTTCCTGCTCGACGTCGCGAGCCGGGAAGGGAGGAGGGCGCTCTGGGAACAGGGAAAGGGAAACGAAACTTCTTCTTCAAATCTTCCTCCTCCTCCTCCTCCCTCGACGGCCTTCCTCGCCGAGGCCTTCCGCGCCTCCCCTCTCGGCAAACAACTCGCCCTCGCCGCCTCCACTCCCTTCCCTCGCACCGCCGCCACCGACGCCGAGCTCTGCCGTGGAGCCTACGCCGCCCCGCGCTCGACTCTATTGAGAGTTTTGCTGCGGAGGGCAGCGAGGGTCGACCTCTTCAGCGCCGACGGCGCCTCCGCGGCCGTCACCCGCTGGCTTCTCGCGCTGCTGATGAGCCTCTCCGTGGGCTCTCTTTTCCTCGACCTGCCGGTCTCCCTGGAGGGAGGGCAGGCGCGGCTTGCGGTTTTATTTTTTGCGCTCTTCTTCGTGGTGACGCTGGCGGTTCCGGCCATCGAGGTCGCGCACGCGAGAAAGCCAGTGGCGCTGAGGCAGCGCGACGACGGGTTCTATCCGGCTTCGCTCGACGTAATTTCCCAGGCGGCGACGGCGGTCCCCGTCGTCGCCGTCGACGTCTGCGCCGCGACGCTCCCGCTCTACTTCCTCTCGGGCTTCTCGAGGGAACCAGGCCGGGTCGCCTCTTTTGTGGGGATCTTCTTCCTTCTGGAGCTGTCGATCGATGCTCTGAACAGGGCTCTCGGGGTGCTCTCGGCTAAGCTCAACTGGGGAATCGCGGTCGGCGTCTGTGCCTTATTGGGCCTGGAGACGACCGCCGGGTTTACTCTGGCTGCCGGATCCATCCCACGGATGTGGAGGTGGCTGCACTACCTCAACCCGATGGCGTGGGCTTTCCGGACCCTGGCCGTCTCGGAGTTTGGGGACGCGAGGTGGGACGTCGTCGTCGTGGAAACGCCGTCACAGAATTCAAATTCGAACTCTCCTGTCAGACTCGGAGAGGCCGTGCTCGCCCTCTTCGAGGTCTCTCCTTCGACGCGGCTCGCCTGGGGAGGGGCCGCGTTCCTGTTTGGCTACTACCTGATTATGGTGGCCGTCGGGGCCGTAGGCCTGAGCCTGCTGCGCGCGCCGGAGCCCGCGGGCGGCGCTGGTGGTGCGGAGGAAGAAGAGGAGGAAGAAAAAGAGAAAAAAGAAGGAGGAGGTCGAGACGCCGTCGCCGTCTCCGTCGCGCCTCTCCACCTCCCACCTCCGCCTCCGCGCCTGTCCCTGGCGGCCATCAACCTCTCCTACTTCGTCCCGGCACCGAAGAAAGAGGGGGAGAAGAAGAAGAAAGGACGACAGCAACCTCGAGAGCTGAGGCTCCTCGACTCCGTCACCGCTTCCTTCGAGCCCGGATCGCTCACAGCGCTCATGGGCCCCTCCGGCGCAGGGAAGACGACGCTGCTCGACGTGCTGGCCTTCCGCAAGACCTCGGGGAGGGTCTCGTTTGCCGGGAAAGGCGGGAGAGGAAGAGGAAACGGAAACGGAAATGGCGTCGGCGGCATCTTTGTCGGCGGGGCGAGGGCCGAGGCCCGGAGCTTCTCCGCCGTCGCGGCTTACGTCGAACAGTCGGCTGACTCTCATTTCCCTCTCTTATCGGTCAGCGAATCCGTGCTGTTCTCGGCTTCCCTGCGGCTCCCGGCCTCGACGACGAGAGAGGCCGTCAGAGCGGCCGCGGAGGAGGCCCTGGCCGTCGTTGGACTAGGGGATGAAAGCTCTAACCTCCTCGTGGGATCGCTGCCGCTGGAGCGAAGAAAGCGGCTCTCGATAGCCGTCGAGCTCGCAGCCAGGCCCTCGATCCTCTTTCTGGACGAGCCCACCTCGGGTCTGGACGGCAGGGCCGCCGCGACCGTGGCGGGGGCGATGCGGGCCGCGGCGGACTCCGGGAGGACTGTGGTGTCGACGATCCACCAGCCTTCGAGACAGGTCTTTGCTCTGTTCGATGGCCTGCTGCTGCTCGCTCCGGGAGGGAAGGTCGCCTTCTGCGGTGACCTGGGGGGTGGAAAAGAGGCCCCCAGGCTGGTGGAGCACTTTCTGTCCGTTTTGAGGTCGTCGGGGAAAATTAAAGAGCCCAGGGAGGACGAGAACAGGGCGGCGTGGGCGATGGAAGCGCTTTCGGTCTTGGAAGAAGAAAAAGGAGAAGAAGAAGAGGAAGGAGGAGAAATCTCTCGACCTCGCTCGGCAGCCGCCTCCGCCTTCCCCAACTCCGCCACCGCCTCCCTCGCCCTCGCCGCAGCACGCAGGGCCAGCGAGGACGGACGAGGCAGGGGGGCGACCCCACCGCCTCGCCCGCGGGTTTGGTCTTTCTTCAAGCAGCACTCGATGCGGGCGTGGCGGGGTTATCATCGGGACCCGGGACGGAACACCTCTCGCTTCCTCGTCACTGCTGTCATCGCCCTGATCATCTCGACGATGGAGGCCGGGAAAGGGAAGGCAGAGCACGTGATTTCTCTCAAAGAGCTCAACAACGCGCTGGGGCTGCTTTATTTGGTGGCGGTGGTTTTATCGATGGACATCGCCTTTGAGGCGCAGCCTTTTTTGTCGGCCGAACGCCTGGTCTATTTTCGGGAGAAAGCGGCCGGGGCGGCGCTGGCAGGCCCACAGATGCTGAGCGCCGCGGTGGTGGAGCTTCCGTACCTGCTGGCGCAGACGATGGTCTTTGCTGTTCCGGTTTATCTGGCCGTGGGATACGAGAGGTCGGCCGCGGGAGCGCCAAAGACAGGCCCGTCGAGCCCGAGACGGCGGCGGCAGCATCGGCCCTTCCTGCTTCTGACGTCGACGTCGTCGACCCGTCGTCCCCG
>Ga0114918_10005001_pt1 | contig 11430 bp, 7 predicted proteins | sample LantaG_FD_87015 | JGI IMG/M metagenome (GOLD analysis project Ga0114918, IMG submission 87015) | Deep subsurface microbial communities from Baltic Sea to uncover new lineages of life (NeLLi) - Landsort_02402 metaG | ecosystem: Environmental > Aquatic > Marine > Oceanic > Sediment | place: Baltic... | reverse complement strand
TACTTAACTTACCATGATTACTATGATTCTTACGATGACCCCACATATAATTATCTCCTTAAATAGTGAATATTAACTCTATTATATTTAGTATACTTCGGGTATGAAATGTAAATTTGTTAGTGTTAATCGTACTCATATGGGAATATACGTTTAGTTCTAATCACGGAAGCACTTTCACAAGTATAGTAGTCTCCCAATAGTATTTAGTATCCCCATCAATAAAAAAGAGGAAGAGATTTTCATCTCTTCCTCTTTGGTTGCTATCTTTTGAGACTCTTGATTAAGGACCGGTTGGACCTTGGGAATCCCAGTTGTTAGTAGTCTCTTCTTCCTGTGGAGTACGTTCGTAACCACTGAACGGATCACCTGCAGGAGTACCGACTGTGCTATTTGCAACGTCGCCAACGAAGGAAACATTGATGTAGCGGTAGTAATTCTCGGAACCGAACATGTTGCTAACGATTGCGTAACGAGTCATAACACCAAGGTGGGTGTGGAATGATTCTGGACCCTTCGCTTCGTCAAACATAACTGGTACATATGGAGCATAGATGATACCAGCATCATTTGCACTACCACCCTTGTAACCGACTACAGCGTAGTCTTCGGTTGCGAAGATGTCGCGATAAACCTTGTAACGACCAATTGTACCAACGTAAGCGTTTGGTGCAGGAGTTCCAAGAGTATTAACTTTACCATCCTGAGTCCAGATAGTGAATTCTGGGAGACTCTCAAGAACAGAGCAAACACGTGGTGAAGTGATGATGAAGTTACCAGCACCGATACGGTTAGCAACAGCGACTTCGTTAGCAGCGTTGTTGATAACAGTCATAAGGGTACGATACTTCTCGATCTGCCAACGACCATCTGCAGAAGTGGTATAGTTCCAAGTAAGAACGCCACCTGCTTGTGCACGATGCTTAATTGCAGCAAGAACTTCTTGGTCGATTTCAGCAGTGATCTCGTAACTCATGATGTCTGTGAGTTCACGACGGATATCGATGTTGTGCATGGCATTAAGGTCTTGTTGAACCTCAACTGGGAAGCGTGCGCGAAGTTTACGAGTCCAAGCACGAATTTCCTTGGAGATAACGCTGATGCCGACTTCTTGAGCAGCATAAGTAGTTGGACCACCACCTGCATCAATACTATCGAACAACTTGCTGTCTTCGCCAATACGCTCACCTGCCCAACCAGTTACAGGACCAGTGTGTGCACTGTCAGGTTGTGCCTTGTCAACATCTGCATTGATGTTGGCATAACGAGTTGCAGGATCTTGATAATTGGTATCAGCAGGATTAGAACTTACACCATTGATTTCAACACCACCATACTGCGAAAGACGGTGACGACGAAGGGCATAAGCAAGACCAACCGGACCACTCATAGGTTGAACTGCAACGAGGTCGTGTGCAATAAGACCAGGGAATACACGACGAACCATTGGAATGGTCAACTTCTTCATTACAGACACGTCTGCGATAGAAGTACCACCATCCTCGGTTAGGTAGCTGAATTGGTTTTCCAAAACCAAAGCAGTGCTAACCTTTGTGTTAGTTTCCTCGATACCTTCAAGAAAACCTTCACGATCCCAACGCTTTACAACTTCTTGGCGAGGGTCGGCGATCAGTGAATCAAAATTTAGACTCTTCTTAGACATTGCTTTCTCCATTCCTTTTCCTAGGAAAGATAGATTTATGAATCGTTTCTAAATCTATTTAGTATAAGACTATAACAATTCGCTTAATTTTTTATTGATTTTTTTCGATAAATGCTTTGGATTGACCAAGAAGTACTTCAAAAGCATTATCCTCATTCATTGTTTCTTCGAATTTGGATTGCTTTGTCTTCAACACCTCACGGTCCTCAGTTTCAACATGACGAAATTCTGCGAGTACTTGTGCCTTAACTTTCAAGAAACGGTCCTCCACCTGTTTCTCAGTTACGCAGTCTTCGAGTAGTTCAACAACTTTCTTCTTTTGTCCAGGTAGCATCCCTTCGGTAAGTTGCGCGAGTTTGCTATCACGTCTTGCTTCAATCAACTTAGTTCTTAACATTTTCTTTTCTGTGCGTTCTTTCTCAATTACATTATCAACATCTTCATTAATAATATAACCTGCCTTACTTAGACCTTCTGTGAGTTGCTTGTATGCTTGAGTCAGGCGATTGTTTTCTTCAATGGCACCGATTGCTTCCTCGCTGAGTTCCTGCGCTTTTTTTGTAGCAAGATCTTCAACTAATTTAGGTGCGGTAATCTTGAATTCTTCCAAGAGTCTCTTATGTGCTTTCTTGGTTTGTACAACCTTACTCGACGCTTCAGCAAGCACAGAACGACATGCTTTCTCTGATTTACTCTTGACGAGATTGATCTTCTCTTCTACCTGGAGAAGAAGACCATCCTTCATCTTCTCTACAACCTTACTGGTTGCGCTTTCAACAATGAACTTGGTATACTTCTTGACAAACTCTTTTTGACGTTGCTGAACACGTTCTTCGACCAATTGGTCAATGATCTTGCCCAACTCTGCCTTTTGCTTCTCTGTAAGGATATTTTGATCTAACATATTTTTACTCTCTTCCACCTTAGATTTACAAAAGTTTTATGCTCTTTGTTTTCTGAACTTGCTGGAACCTAATTACCCAACACCTCTTTGCACTTCTCGACAACAGATTCGTTAAGATATTTATCAATGGTACCGAGAGTGATATCTTCATTGTCAACAACCTCTTCATTAAGGATCTTTGCTGACTTGACAATCTCAATTAATTGATCTTTTAGTGTTGTCATATAAACTCCATCTGTCTTATTTAGTGTTTGAACGCAACCCACTTAGGAAATTTTTAATTGCACAGAAAACTTGTTCTTGTTTTGGACCTGTACGAACAGGTATCACTTCCAATTTATTCTCAAACAACTTGTATGTTTCTTCATTCAATTCAATGACGGATCCAGAACTATCATCGAGAATATATTGCTTCTCTTCACGAATTGCTTCGACCATGGCATCGGGTGCTGATGGATCTGCAACAACATCAATGGCACGGAGATTGAATGCGTCTACAAGGTTGCAATCCTCTTCACGAAACTTGGATGGATTAGCACTACCCAAACCTCTAGAAGATACACCAACTCGCCCACCTGTCTTCAATAAACCACGAAGGATCTTACCCATAGGACAATCTTCATGACAGACTTTACCGCGACCATAGAAATCAGAACTACGCTTAGTAAGAGATTCTACCAACATAGCAACTTTATCTAGATTGATCTTTGGAGAGTCAGGATGGCCAAGTTCTCCCCATGCAGTCTTGTTTGCAACTTTAGTCTTGACATACTCATTAACAGAATCTTCAAGGATACTCGTTGGGTATACTCTATTATTGTTATTGAGTACATCTCCTTGCATGAAGATACCCTCAACAAAGTAATTACCATCTACCTCTTCGGACATAATACTTTCTTCACACATGTACTGTGACATCATGCGTCCGACCGTAAGATTTCCGACTTTACCTACTGGAACCCCAAACATATCTTATCCTCTCTATAGAGTGTTTATATTATTTATGACCGTGGATGTGTTTTCTAGAACTTTCCTGTAGGAGAATTTGGATTTAGTTTTTGACCAATGACCTTTTTCTTATTAGCATTGGCAAGTTTACCACGTGCCTTTGTCTTGATATTAGATCTCATACCACCCATCTCTCTGCGAAATTGCTCCCGACCACCCATACGTCTACTATTCAATGCGCCTGTAGAACCATGATCAACGCGCATACCTTTTTGTCCTGCAGTCTTGATCTTGTTGAGTTTACCACCAGTGACTTCGATCTTGTTCATGATACCTTCGAGAGCAACAAAATATTCCTGTAAATCTCCTGTTACATGCAGATCTTCAAACTGAATAGATTCTGTTGTTGAGTGTTCCGGATCAATCTTCAAAACCTTTCCTGATGGTGACATCTCACCGTTCCGCACAAGAATAAAGACTACATTCAACATCTTTGCATCCGCGTCCCTCACAGGTTTATCTAAAATAAATACAGCGTATTCAAGACCCGTCGACTCCTCAATTCCATCATACGTTGCATTATACCCCAGCACGTTCGATGGAGCATGCCATTCAACGATTTTTACCTTGTCGCCCATCTTCAGTTTATTTAAGGGTGTGAATTCAACATCATCTCTCTCTTCTTCCGATGACTTTGGACCACCTACAAGTTCGCATTTTTTACTAGACAAGCTGAATCCTACAGATCCAGCAGTTGGGGTGTATCCATTTGGATTAACAACAATAAAATTAGATCCGATAGATCCGAAAATACTTTTTATATCAGTTTTTGTATTTGCAAATTCCTTCGCTGGTGGGAATATAATATCTTTCCTATCTGGTAGAGTAACCAAGTCACCAACCTTTAATTCATTCCCATGTTTGTCTTGTGCCGTTTTCTCAAGCGTCGGAGATGTCTCTACCTTATCTGGAGCGGAAATACTTTTGATGGATTTCAATGGGAACCCTGTAGCGCTGTATCCTTTTCCTTTGTATGTAAAAGCAATCTTATAATTATAATGACTTGGATCTTTGAGGATTTGAAACTCAATACCCTTAAGATCTTTGTATAATAACTTCTCACCACCATCGGAGTAAAGATCGACCATAGTTCCATTGCCATTACCACTAAATTTTAGAATATCTCCTTCTTTATACTCAACATCATTCTCATTAGAAGTATCTTTTTCGGGATCATAAAATCCATCCCGTATGCATTTCTTTAAAGTGTCGTAAACACCACTAACAACATTCCCCTTATTGATCTTAGCATCACCAAATACTTTAGCATCACCAGATACTTTAGCATTACCAAATACTTTAGCATCACCATATACATAAGCATTATCAAATACATAAGCACCACCATATACTTTAGCATCACCAGATACATAAGCATTATCATATACTTTAGCATCACCAAATACTTTAGCATCACCAGATACTTTAGCATTACCAGATACTTTAGCATTATCAAATACTTTAGCATTACCAGATACACCTACTGGATGTTCATCATCATCTTCTGTTGGATAGTTTACAATTTTGGCAAATTCTTTTCTTTTAAATCCACTCGCTTTTAAATCTTCATGATTATATGTAAATGCAATTTTCTGTATATGTGTAGTAGTCACGTCTTCAACTTTAACACCAATACCCTTGAGTTTTTCATAACCAATACTTACAACAGAAGAGTTCTTAATTGTCCGTGCGATTATCTTATCATTATTATTATACGATTGTCCATTGAATATATATTCATCATTAACCCCAATATCACCCCAATGAACTTCTTTTGAAGAAGGAGAATCTACACCCTTAAGTTCTTTCTTATAAGAAGACAATTCCAACTTATCTTCAAATGAATTGAATGTCTTACCAGTTTCAGTATTCTTCAACTTCAACAACCGCCCACGCTTTGGGTCTGTTGTCTTGAGAATCTTCACAACAGGTATAGGACCAAGATATCCAAGATCTTCATGCTTAACCATATCACCCACACCAAAAGTACCTTGTTTTTCTGACTCCCTTTCTTTCTGTCCTGCTGATTGATTTTCGATACTCTTAGATACTGCAGCAGTTAGTTTCTGAAGACCATCACTTACCTTTTCTTTATAGTCCCAATAATTGCGAACATCAAACTTAAAGTCCAATGCCTTAGCAATCCATCTGAAACTACCTGTCGCATCCGCATACTTTTTTACCTTATTGAGTACTGTACCGGTGTTGTGTTGAAGAGAGAACAATTTATCAATATTTTCGATCTTCTCTTTTAGATTCTTAGATTCTGCAACTTGTATATAGAAATGGGCGATACCTGCCCATGCATCTCCACCATATGAACTAGACCATGCTCCATTAACAAAACAGAACTTCGCCAACTCTGCAAAATCTACATCGTTACCCTTAGATGCATTCTTTGCTGATTTCCATGAGTTGATATAATTCTTACTAGATCCTTCTTGGATACCATAATCACCAAATGTACGGAGGCGTTCTTGTCCAGGACCAGCGCCGTATTCCTTCAATCCAGAATAACCAATCGTATATTTCTTAAACATATTCTGATAATACTTCGTATTGCTCACATCATATGGGATCTTCAATTGGAAGTTTGGTGAATCTTCCTTAACTGTGTGAACAGTAATGGTCTCAACACCTTTAGGGTCATCCTCAATAATACGCATGATATCTTCAAATGAATTTTGAGAATACACGTGTCGCATCTCAGCACAGATAGCAAAGAACGATGCAGCACTGATATCTTTTTGTACAAACTCTACAATCTTAGTTAAAGCAGAGTCGACAGCACTTTGCATATCTGTAGCACGATCACCAGACATTATCTCGGGTATTGACTTATATACACCCGTTAAGAAATAGAAATCCATCATCATCTTCTGACGATCTTCTTTTGGTACCTTGTAACTGTCAATACCAAATGATGCTTCTTGAATAATTTCCTCTACCATATCACTCTTGTTGACAGATTGTTGAGTACCACTCTTTTTCTTACCAGTTGCTTTATCGTTCCAGCGCTTTAGAGATGCTTCGAAAAACTTGCGACCCTCTTCTTTTGGATCCACATTTTCATCATGATTACGCATCCCACCCTTGCGATACTCACTACAAGTATCCTTAGCGTCTTCGCTGATGATATCTCTAACTGCTTCCAGATCTTCAACAGAATCAATTTTACCTGTGGTTTCGATTAGATTCATAAGTTTCTTCATGAAGTCTAGGTAATGGTATCGCTCCAGCATCTTGTAGCGGATGTTTTCCGGTAAAAGGTTTGGCGATGGTAGACCTTTGGTATCTCCACCTTCATAATTCAAGAATGCATCAATACGTTCTTTATGAACCTCATCATATTTTTTAGCAAGATCTTTAACACTATAATCAAGTGCGCGGAACCTTTGGAGGATCTTATCGAAGATCATCTTAGGATCACCACCAGTTTCAATAGCACTCAAAAGCATTTCTATATCAATAATACTACGAAGTGCTTCATCCTTTTCAATGTCTACATCCTTAATGTATTGACGGAAAGTGTCATATACATTGAATATATCTACACCATGATCTTTTGGTTCTTTGATCCACTTGTCAGACTTGAAGTCATATACAGAATCAAATCGATCTGTACCAACATTCTTATTCATAACGAAGTAGTTGATGGGGTGTTCGGTCCCTGGTGAATTGCGTCCATTGATTTGTACTGCTCTTTTACCGAGGTGGGAGGTGGTCTCATCATCTGCATCAACAATAATAGATACGTCCAAATCAGCATCTGGATTGTATCGTGTGCCTGTGAGACTACCAACAATATAAATTTCATCAACTGGAACTTCTCCAACCAATTCAATCATTCCATCAAGAATTGCGTTATGTGGACCAGACTTCAGAACAAGATCGTCTGATTGCGTATCCCAAATAGATGGATCCATAGTCTTGCGTGGTTCGTCTAGAATAGACTCTTCTAGTTCCTCTTTAACTAATCGTGTTTTGATTCCAGGAACCTCTAATGCAAGTTCTATATTCTTCTGATCATCATCAAAGAATACCACGTCTCCTTCGTGTTTCTCTCTCAACATCATCAAAACTTCCTTCTTACGAAGGGAAATGGGTCTTGTGTCTCGCTCGTCTGGTGGAGTGTCGCCAGAATCGCCAACTGCGAAGATATCATCTTTACCCACAGTACGGATTCCGTTTGATACTAGAAACTCGTGGAGGGCATCACGAACAGCGTTACTGCGTGCTGTAAGGATATACATCTTGGAGTCTGATCGACCTTCACCTAATGCTTTCTCAACATTTTGAAGCACGTTCCATATCTTGAACTTCTTCGCCATACGCAATACTTTTGGATCATCGAAGTCTGAGAAATCGAACGTTTCGCCATCCTTCAACTTGTATGTGTTGAAAATTTGTGATGATAGAGTCTTGATCTTGGATCCGTTTTTAACGACATGAACCTTTGCATCTGTCTTTGCAAGTGTGTCATCGAAATCAAAGATGTATCCCTTGTTCTCTGCAACATCTTCAAAGACCATGCAAAACGAATCTAGATGAGATTGTATTTCCTTATCCACACTACTCTCCTGTAAGAATGTCTAGAATCATATCCATCGCTTCTGCTTGGTCAACGCAATAGTCTTCTTTGAGATTCTTTATAATTTCTTTGTCTACACAAAAACCATCGATATCAAAGTATTCCTCATTGGTCTTCATTTTTTCAATCATCGAGTCGATGACATTATCCTTAACATCATCATCTCCAGGTGCCATCGCTTCTTTTGCTTCTTCAATATCATCAGCAGCAACCAACTCGCGGATTTGTCGTGCACCTATTTTTGTACCAGACGCATCGCGAAGAATCGGAATACCATATAATCCGAATGGTTTCTCTTCTGATGGATCTTCTCCATCATTCACAACGAACATCGTTCCTCGACCTTTGATCGAATTGAAGCGATCTTCTTCACCTTTCTTACCTGCCTCCTCTTGCCCTTGCGCCAAGACAAATGGTTTCTCTGCAGCATCACCATCTAGACCAAAGAACTTGATCATATCCTGTACTGATTCCTTGGCAGTATCTGCTTTCTTGGATGCAATACCGAATGTGGACTTGAGAGGATCCATTACACCTTCTCTACGTCCCAACTTCACTTCAACATTGCGCAAACCTGATCTACGTACTGCAGACTTGATCAACTCTAATGAAATTTCTGGATCAACATATTTACCAGTATCAGTTACCAAAAGCAATACTTTGTTGAATGTTTTAGACAATTGCTCCAAAACCTTTATGTGTGCTTTCGTTGGTGGTTGCATCTTACCAACCCATAGAACATTATATCCTTTGGTTTTGGTTGCTTGATCAACAGCATCTACTTCATTGAAACCTGTAACCTCTTGAGTTGTATCCAAAGCACCTAATACATCTTCGAGTATTTCGTCAGCAAGGGTCTTTACTTTGAGTGGTTTCTTATCACCAATACTCTCTGGATCACCAGTTGTACCACCACTAACAATTTTCTCTTCGTTGAATGGACTGTAAAGGAGATTGTTACGACTGAATTCAGCACGGTCTACAATTTTAACCATGTTAGGACCATTCAAAAGAACATATCCTTCTGGTTTGGTTGCAATCATCTCGAAGTCGTTCTTCTTATCTACAACGAATGTCTTACCTAGTTTCTTCTCCACGTTCTCAAAGATCTTGAATAGAAGAGTCTTTAGAGAGAATAATCTGAAGAACGCACGGAGCATCGGTTCAAATGTGGTTTCCATCGAGTTCATCCACTCTTGGAAATCTTTAAATTGCTCTGCTTTACGTTCCTTACCCTTAGACGAAGACAACTTACCTTGCTCTTGTTCACTTCTAGCAACGACGAATTCCTTCATCTTCTTACGGAACGTCTTAACAAACTGATCCTCATTCTTCGCAGTGATAATTGATTCGGCATCACCAGCGGTTCGGACTTGTTGATTGACGAAAATAGGAATCAATCTCTTCGCCTGCTTGATCATTGGGTTATCAGACTCATTCCATTCATCATCAAACATAGGATCAATCTCATCAATCATCGACTCTGTTGACTTGATAAGATCTTGAACCTCAGCAATAACTTCATCACTACCATCAAATGCTTCAATGTTATCTACAAATGGATCAATAACAAATACACTCTTATTCTTATCCAACTCCTCGGTTGCTGGTCGAATTAACTTATCTGACATACGATCAATGTTAACTCTACCAGTTGCGTCTGAAGTTGCTTTGTAAAGACCATGGACGACGATACCGAGTTGTGCTGCTTTGACACCACGGAAAAGATCCGACTTCTTATCTACAGGTACTGCATATAGAATTGTGTTAGGTTGGAATGTAAGATACTTCTGGTTATCGTGATCAACCAACTTCTTACCTGAGTGAGTGTACCACAACAAATCACCCTGCATCACTGTACCATTTTGCTTGTAAACAGGTTTCAATGCTTTCCATGCACTCATAAGAACATCTTGTACACCAGTCGTCCATAGACGCTGGATGTCTGCTAGACTGTATCCAAGTTTCTGATTCTTAGCAAGGATTGACTTGGTAGATACAAAGAAGCGACCTTGATCGTCTTTACCGAAGTATAGACTTGGTGCTCCATCAATCTTTTCGGATACAACAACTGGACCACGTTGGTCTTCTGGATCCTGTGCTTGTGATTGTAGTTTGTTAGCAAAGCGACTTAGTGTGTCTAATGCTGTATTAATACCCGCTACACCATGAGACAAAGCAAGATCTTCTGGGTGCTCTAGGTGACTGATACCTTTGGTTACGTCCACTGCCATGATCTATTCCCTTTCGTATTTCTTCTTACTACGTTTGTACATATCGTAGATAACCCAACCGAAGCGATTTAGAAAATCTCTAACCCCATCTTCATAGTTATCTATTCTATTTAGCCATTTGTGGACGTTAATATCGTTCTTTAAAACAAGCAATTTAATCTTAACAACATCTGCTTCTGTATCTTTGAAGTCTAATTTGATATATGATTCAAGTTCATCATCAGATACATCGGTAAAAGTCTTCTTGTATTGATCCGCTGCCTCACACCCATGTCTATGTGGACACATAACACCACAGAATACCTCACGCATCAACCAAGCATACTTCTGTACAAAATCAACTATTGCCTCGTTCTCATCAGCAATTTGGTTACACCACTTATGTTTGCCAATATGATCAATGATCAAACCTCGTTCTATCTCTAGTATATCCGTGATATGATCGCAGTAGTTTGCCATTATCTTCCTTGTGGTTTCGGACCTTCAAATCCAAGGTGAGATGGTTGAGTGACTGGTTTTTCAAAGAATCCGATCTTCAAATCATAATATTTAAGGAATCGGAGAGACTTCGCCCTTGCTGATGCTTGAATGAATTTTGAATCCATTCTTGCTCGTCGATACATGTTGACTAGAAGAATTGCGCGTCCACCCATCGCTTGACGCATAAATAACGCAACCCGATCAAGGTAACTTAACGCTCGACGTTCTTCTGCATTAGTTGGTTCCTTTAGAATCTTACCCTGAGCATCGACCAACCCCATGTGGAATGCTGGAAGAGATCTTACTGGTTTGGAGATCCGGTCCGTCAATGCAGTAAAAAATGCTGCATCTAGAGACTCTCCCCATAAAAAATCAGTATCAGGAAGTCTAGACTGCTCTTGTAATATCTTATTATCTTTGGACATAGAAATTTCCCTTGACATTCTCTGAATGAATGGTATAATACCTACATTATTTATCTCTGACTGGAGGATTCTATGAAAAATAACAAAGCATGTTCTATATTTATAGAAAATAATATATGGGATGC
>Ga0114918_10005000_pt1 | contig 11431 bp, 13 predicted proteins | sample LantaG_FD_87015 | JGI IMG/M metagenome (GOLD analysis project Ga0114918, IMG submission 87015) | Deep subsurface microbial communities from Baltic Sea to uncover new lineages of life (NeLLi) - Landsort_02402 metaG | ecosystem: Environmental > Aquatic > Marine > Oceanic > Sediment | place... | reverse complement strand
TCGGGGCTTTTATCAGGCCCTCCCTGGCCGGCCACGTAATATATTTTTATATCATATAATGCCCTTATATCCCATATTGTAAGAGGTTTTTTACAGCTCCTTCGATTATATCATCACTCTCAAGCCTGCCGGACAAAAATAGCTCACGCGCCTGCTGGACTCGCTGGTTATCCGTTTTTGGGGGCTGCATCGCCTTATCGATAAGAGAAGCATAATTTACCTGAATAGACACATCCACATCATTACCTCGAAGCGCCCCCGGAGTATTCGGCTGCCCGGTTGATGACCCGGATTCAATCAATGGTTGATTATTTGATCCTATTTGTTCTATCATAAACCTATAACGTTCCTAAAATCCTTTGTCTACGATTCTTTTCGCAGGTTTTAGACGAAACTTTAGAATTTTTTTGCTTAATTTTCATTTTTTTCTAAAGTTAAATCTTTATTTAGACGAAATACTGCTTTTAAAGAGTCTTTCTTAGTTTCCCATTAAATCTTTTTGGAATCGAACCTCAACTAAAACGTCCCAGCCACTTCATAACTGACAAACTTGATAAACTCAATCGGACTGACTGCCGCAATTTTTTCATGCAGAGGAGCAAAACCCGAACGCTTCTCGGATTTAAAATAGCTCTTGATACGTTTTTCAGTCGTTTTGTCGGCACTGTCCCAAACCTGCTCAAGGGCCCACTGTAACTGCCCGTCTCTCAGGTCCAGAAGCTTCATACGCAGCCCAACAGCCATATGAGGATAGGGCCTGTATTCCGTAACAGTTCCAAGCAGCACTCCATCACATTTTAACGCTTCACGGATTGCTGATAACTTTTCAAGATTATATGTTGAGTCCCGGTCCAGTTGCAAACTTCGCCAGGAAGGATCATGCTGACGAATTACAGTCAGACCGAAAACCTGCCTCTTCTGCAGTGCCTGATAAAGCGCCTGGGTAATATCGGCAGAAATCTCGGGATAGCTCGAATCGTTATCCAACTCAACAATAGCAACCCTTCCAATGGTATTTAGTTTATTGTTCGGATTCAGATAATAATAATCCGATACCGGTGCAGAGGCGCTATGAGTTCGGCAGCCGGATAAAATGACCACCAACAATAGCAATATCATGCCCCATGATTTGCGGCTTGCAGCTCGCAACCTTTGCCCTGAATAACGGGCGATAAACGATGAGTTACGAGCCAAAAGATACGATAATACCGTTGCCGGTCTGTTCATTCGATTCACCTAATATTTATCGTTTTCTGCAATTAAGGCTGATCAGGCTTATTCAGCGATGCGACGGCTGAGCCTACAGTTGACGCGTTCTCTGCCCTGGCCGATTCTGTGGTGACCTGCCCGCCGAGAACTTTAAGTATCCGAAGCAGCGTTTCCAACTGAGCTGTTTCGGCATTACGCATTTCATTACGGAAGCCGAGGATGTCGGCTTTCCAATTATTCAATTCAACGCGCATCTCGATCAGAAGGTTATTGGCTTGGGCTAATTCCTTTTGCGCCTGCTGTAGTTGGGCATCGAGAGAAACGACCTGCTCATTAAGCTGACGGTTTTTAGCGATAAAGTCCTCGTTTTGCTGCCGTAATTGAGCCGCCTCCAGGCTTAGCTTGGCGTATTCTCCCGATAATTTCATTGCCGACTGGACTACAGTGGAGTCTTTCGAATCAGGCTCCTGGAACCTTTTAGCGACAGAATCATTCTGCTGTCTTCCGACAGCAGCAGAATCGACGGCAAGCCCCGCCGGTTTTTGAATGTATGAGCAGCCCGCCAGCAGAAATATTGTAACCAATAAAATCACTAAACTGATTATCTTCTTTTTGGTTTGCATTGTATTTTTCTCCATATTCATCTCATTTACTTTAGCACCTTGATAACAACATTTTACGTTTGGGGATCATCCGGAGCCTGTGCCGCGGCACCGGCATATTCGCACTTTAAGGACATTTTTGTCCCGCAGGAACAGGTTACTTCTATTACGGCGTATTCCGGATGATTTTCCAGGATGCGTACCTGTGGTGCAGATAAAGGCACGACTTGCTGTTTCGGCGAACCCGATCCGGCGTTTGCCGCATCGAGATGGAATTGGCCTTCGAGCTTAACATCATTACTCTTTAAAATCCGCCCTGCTGTTCTTATCATTTATTATCCTAACTCTTCTTTATCGATTACATTTAAGCACAGTAATCGATCCCAGTGCTGTCGGAATTAATATCACTTTTATTGCCGGTCTGCTCTTCCGGCGGAGTTTCTTCGCCCCGGGCGGATTTGTCTTTTTCCTTATTTTCATGATGTAATTGCTGCCGGCGTTTTCTTTCTTCGCGTTGTTTTACCGGAGTCAGGCCCGAGATATTTTTCAAACTCTGCACCGGCTTTATCATATTGGAATCATAATCTGCCATCTTTCCACTGCCTTAACTTTACAGACAAATTAAATAAAGCACTTGCGTGCAATTGGCTGACACGCGACTCGGTAATTTCTAAAATTTCAGCGGTTTGTTTCATTGTCAGTTGTTGCTGGTAATAAAGCAGAATCACCTGCCGTTGTCTTTCGGACAATTGCCGTATTGCCTCTGTTAACTTATCTATAAGCTCTTCTCGTTCGATCTTTTCTTCAGGAGCAACCGGATGCGCTGACGCCAAAAGATTGCTAAGTACGGGTGCGTCCTCGCCAAAGCCGTCAAGCGAGATAAAATGCTGCGCCCGGGCGTTTTCGAACGTTTCATAAAGCTCCTCAAGAGTTATTCCGAGTTTTTCAGCTAATTCGGTATCGGCTGGAGCGGTTCCTGTCTGCTCGGTGATCTTCCGGCTGAGCTGATGGGCCATGCTGATCCGCTTTCTGAGGTTATCAGGCATAAAGGACCAGCCTCTCAGTTCGTCAAGAATAGCACCTTTGATCCTGATATAAGCATAGGTTTTGAATACGACATGGTGAGAAGGGTCGAAATCGCGAGCGGCCCTGACGAGCCCGACAGTTCCAGCAGAGACCATATCTTCAAATGATAACGGAGGCTTCAAATATATTACGACCCGCCTGGCTATATTGTGAACCATGGGCAGAAGTTCGGTTATCTGTTCGTTCTCGATTTCTCCCCGGACAGACCTTTTTTGGACAGAGTATGCGCGCAGGGCAGCATTATTTAGATGCTTTCGGCTCTTGCCGGCAAACCGGTCATCACTGATGTCTTTAGTCTGTACCGACACTGCCCTTTTCCTTAAATCTCATCTTTGGATTAGCTCCAATACCAGAGCCATTCTGCTGATTCACCTGGTTTGCTATAATCGCATCGACCAAAATAGCATTTATCGCTCTTACAGCCCATCCTCCCGTTATATACGCAAGCACCGCCCCTATTAGCGCCCTCTTACAGCAAACAAACGGCGAAAGGCCGCAAAACCATCCAATTAAGCTCAAGACGAAAAAACATATCACTGCAATACTTACTGCAATTGATCTAACATGTAGCGGCATATTTATCTCGTATTTCCTGTTGCATATATCATATTGCATTTATCTGACGCACAACACATCACCTCGAAACTCCGACAAGTTCCCGCTCCCTTGGCTCTATCGAGTCGGTCTGCTGGATGGATATTATTTCTATCGGCTCTACTTCGGTTCCAAGCACAACTTCGTCATACGCCACGACCGGCAACATCGGCACCGTTCGCGACAACATTACCGCCAGCGGCGAGCGCAACCTTGCATCACAGAGCAATACCACCTTATCGTTACCCTTATCCATCGCCGACTTCCAGGCTTGTGCTGTTTTTCTGCTTATATCCATGGCCATCTCGGTCGGTAAAGCCAGATTGATTCCCTCTGCCTCCTGCTGCAAGGTCGAGGCCATCTGATGCTCGAGTGCGGGATCCAGCGTTATGGCCATAATACTGCCATCGTCATTCTTACACTGCTCGGTAATAGATCTGCTCAGGCGCTTACGAACCATCTCCGTTAAAACAGCGGTGTTCTTGGTTTTTGAAGCGTGTTCTCCCAACGACTCAAGAATAGCGGTTAATTCACGAACCGGTATTCCATCCTTTATGAGGTTTTTAAGCACACGCTGAAGCAATCCGATAGACACTTCCCGATCGGCTCCGATAACTTCTCCGACCAATGACGGCTGAGTATTACGAAGTCTGTCTATCAGAAGCTGCACATCTTCACGGGTCAATAAATCGCCGGCGTGTTTTCGCATTGTTTCGGATAAATGCGTAATAAAGACCGACTCAGGATCGATCACTGTATATCCGTTGAGTTCGGCCTTTTCCTTATTGGCTTGTGTAATCCACAAAGCCGGCAGTCCGTAAACAGGTTCGGTCGTTTCTATCCCCTCGACTTTGGTTTGAACAGTACCAGGATCCATAGCAAGAAACTTCTCAGGTTCCAATCGCCCCTTCGCTACAGGCAGCTCTGCGATTCGAATCTCATAAGCAGTCGATTCGAGATTAATATTATCGCGTAGCCGAACCAGAGGAATTATGATGCCAAGCTGCCGGGCAAACTTTCTCCGCAATGCCCCGATGCGTTCAAAGATAGTGCTGTCTTTACGAGGGTCCACCATACTGATTAATCGCACGCCGACCTGGACGGAAATCCGGTCGACATCCAGCAGCTCTTCGACCGGCTGTTTCTCGGCCTTTGTCTGGGGAGAAACACTGCGCTTTTGCTTGTGGCCCTTTTCGGATTTGGCCACGGCTCGCCCAAGCAGAGCCGAACCGGCGCCCAGCAAAAGAAAGGGAATTTTGGGCAAACCCGGCACCAACGCCATCAACGCGATTATGATTCCTGCGATAATCAGCGGCTGACTTGTTTTGAGAAACTGCCTGGAAAGATCCTGGCCGACACTGTAGCGCGAAGATATCTTTGTGACCAAAAATCCCGAACTGACCGCAATGATGACCGACGGTATCTGGCTGACAAGTCCATCACCGATGGAAAGAATAGAATAAGTCTTTACGGCGCCCGCAATTGGAATACCGCGTGTATATCCCATTGCTATGCCGCCGATTATATTGACCGCTGTGATAATCAGCCCGGCCTTGGCATCGCCGCGAATAAATTTACTGGCACCATCCATTGCGCCATAGAACTCGCTTTCTTTCACGATTTTCGCTCGACGCTCGTTGGCCTGAGTCTCGGTAATGGATCCGGCGTTGAGGTCCGCATCAATGGCCATTTGTTTGCCGGGCATCGCATCAAGGGTAAAACGGGCGGATACTTCGCTGATTCGCTCGGCACCTTTCGTAATAACAATAAACTGGATCACGACAAGGATCAGGAAAATGACCAGGCCCACCACGAAACTGCCGCCGGCAACGAAACCGCCGAAGGTCTGAATGATTTTCCCGGCATCTCCATTTAAAAGGATCAATCTCGTCGAAGCGACATTAAGCGAGAGTCGAAACAGCGTTACGAAAAGAAGCAGCGAAGGAAACGTCGACAAATCGAGCGCCTCTTTTGACGACAGGGTCACGACCAAAACAGCCAAAGCCAAAGAGATACTACAAGCCAGAAACAAATCCAAAACCTGCGTAGGCAAGGGAATGATAAGGGTAGCGAGAACCGCAACGAGGCCGACAACCATGAAAATATTGCTATAGGACGCCAGAGGTGTATTGAGAGAATTCGACCCGGGCGATTCCTGCAAATTTGTTTGTCCATGTCCCGTCATCAAAATTCCTTCTTAAACTTACGCCTTTGCATCTCTGGCGGCAGAATCGCTAAGGCCGAGAATCTGCTTAATCCTGATAGCAAACAGGCCATCCACCACCACTACATTTCCGGTAGCAAACTTAGTGTCCCTGAGATACAAGTCTGCCGGCTCATCAGTAGATTTGTCGAGCTTTAATACCGAACCGGGTCCAAGCTGTAAAAGCCGCTTAACCGGCAATTCAGTTTGGCCAATAACAACCATAACAGAAACGTCCATAGCCAGTAAAACATCGATACTTCCGGCACCGGTTGCAGCCTCGGTTCCAGCAGCCTCGGAAAATTCTACCGATTGCGCCTGCTTTTTACCGTCTTGCTGCGACGTATCTTCCTGCTGATCTTCTTTTTCTTCTACGGCATTAGCTGTATCCGCCATATCTTTATGTCCTCCCAATCATTTAGTTCCTATGCTCGAATTTATGTTTTCGGCGTTACCTCCAAATGCCGCCGCTATATTTGTGATTGTGACAGCGTACTTGCCGGATGATTTTGCAGGCCAGCCATAATAAACCGTCCGGCCATCTACAATCAATTCCGTCGGCTGATCGACTCTCTTATCCAGTAAAACTATATCATCCACCTGAAGATTCATTAGTTCTTCGAAAGTAAGTACGGTTGATGCCAGTTGACTTGTAATGAGTACTGGTATTTCCTGCAAATGCCCGAGAATCATTTTTGAAACGTCCTCAGCAGAAAAATTAGCGGAATCTTGTTCCACTTTTCCCGCTACAGGCGCCAGATCATGACAAAGTATTAAAAAATAAGCTTCAGAACTCTTCTCCGAGTCAGCTTTCTTAACTTCAAAAGATATTTTGCAGAGTTCTTCGGTACCTTCGGCTCCAAGGGGCCAATGCCCCTTGACAATACTTGTTGCCGAATGGAAATCGAATGATTCATCAAGGCCTGAAAATACCTCAACGAGAGCCGAGACCAGATCCAATAAAAGAGATTCTTCTAATTGCGACAACTCTCTGCCCGGATCCTTTTCGGATTCGGAATCGCCGAGCAATTGCTTCGCCCAGCTAAGTGCTGCTTGTTCGGGCATACCAATAAGTCCACACATCTGCTCCTGTTTGGTGCCGAAGGTAAGATAATAATCCTTCTGTTCGCTATCTGAGGGCTGGTTAAGAAATTCATCTGCAAAGTGCAGCGTGGTCGATGCAATTGTTACATTGAGTTCAGTGCGGCAAAATTTAGAGAATTTTTCAGCTACTGCGGTGGCTGCTGTTTTTACAAAATCGTCGAGCTTTTCAAGCTGCTTGCTATTGAAGTAATGAGGCTCGTGCCAATTGTACTCTGCGGCCTCTACTTGTGTTAAATCTTCCGTTGACTCAGAACCAACGGCCATCAGAAGCTGCTGTATCTTTTCTCTGTTCAAATTGTTCGTTACTCCGCCGCTCATTGTACCGGGAATTCCTTAATCAGGACCTGCTTGATTTGAGACTGGGAATCAGGAAAAAGCTTTTCGTTAAAAGAATCGCGTATGTGTGACTGAATACTTCTGAGATTATTGTCACCTCTGATATCCTCAAGGCCCAGACTTGAAAGATATACGGTAAGCCAGTTGATCAAGATGGGTTTTTTCTTATCAAGAAAGACGGTGCCTTTCTTTACATCCATATCGGCACTCATCTCAAGTATTAAAGAAGCCCGAACATAGCGTGTTACAGTAGGCTCGTTCAGATTCGCAACAACGGGGTCTAAATCATAATACCAGACTTTAGCAGAGTCCTCTGCCGAACCATTATCCGCTTTGAGATCCTCTATCTGTGCTGAGGCATCGGACCCTGAGTCAGATTCGGCTGCTTCGGGTGTGCCCGAGCCGGCAAACAATCGACCTACGCTTAAACCGGCACCGGCACAAATTAACACCACTACAAACAATATTATCCACGGCAGGAATCGTGCGATTAAGGACTTTTTGTCGCTCTTTTCGGCCTTCGGTTTTTTTTGCTCTTCCTTCCCTTCCTGCCCTTCCTGCTCTTCCTGCTCTTCCTGCTCTTTTATATCATCCGCATCTGCCATTTTTCGCCTCAATCATTTCTTACAAGGACACTATAATCATACCAATTGTAGACAGCCCTCTCGCCTGTACCGGTGGATTCTATCTCTCAGCGTTCGGTCGCTGATACCCAATACCTTTGCAGCCTTTGTCTGGTTGCCTCTCGTCTGGCGCAACGTATCCAAAATCGCCCGCCGTTCTAACTGCTCAAGCGGCACTCCTCCAAGTCCGAAGTCGTTATGTGCATGTTTTTCACGAGACAAGTCATAATCGGCGCGATCCTGCTGTGTCAGTGGCTGTAATTCATCAAAGAGCCAGGAGACATCTGCCAACGACAGTATGGGGCCGGCTCCCAAAGTAAGCGATGTTCGCACGACATTGCGCAATTGCCTGACATTACCCGGCCAGTGGTATTTGGCAAAAATATCCATCATCACAGAATCGAGCTTCGAGATACGACGCTGCACCTCGTGGGCATAAAGATTAACGAAATACCACACAAGGTCGGTCAAGTCTTCCTTGCGTTCTCTCAGGGGACAGATAACCAATCTTGCCCCGCTTAACCGGTAATAGAGGTCCTGTCTAAACCTGCCCTGCCGAACTTCCTCTAACAGATTTTTATTCGTCGTACTTATTATTCGCACATCGACTCTAACGCTTTCATTTCCGCCGACACGCTCAAAATCCTGCTGCTCGAGAACCCGCAACAACTTGGCCTGAAACTTTATAGGCGTTTCTGTAATCTCATCCAGCAGCAGAGTCCCACCATGGGCCATTTCGAATCGTCCCTTGCGCTGAGCATAGGCACCGGTGAAGGCACCTTTCTCATGGCCGAAAAGCTCACTTTCAAGAAGCGAATCACTTAACGCTGCACAATTGATTTTAATATATGAGCCCTGGGCCCTTCTGCTTCTGTGATGAATCAGATAAGCAATCAGCTCTTTGCCCGTCCCACTTTCACCGTTTATTAAAACCGGCGCCGAAGTAGGGGCGATTTTCTTGGCAAGTTCGACGATTTGAGCGAGGTTTACGCTTCTGCCTACAATCCTGTACAGACTGCGAGTGTCCTCATGAGCTGAAGCTATTGTTGAAACGCTGTGGTTAGGCAGGAAAGTATCCAGCAAGGTTTCTATCTTTTCACGGTCCGGCGGCTTGATTAGAAAGTCACAACAACCCTGGCGAACAGCTCTTACAGCAGTTTTAATAGTTTGCTGTTGATTTTGCGCATCCGCCTTCCGGGCTTTTGTGATCATAACCACCGGTAGTTCCGGCCAATTTTCCCTGACTTTACCAAGCAACTCAAAACCATCCTGCCTTTGACCGGACATGTCCGTCAGGGGGCTTATCGTGTCGCTGGTGAAGACAAAATCGCAACTGCCCTTGCTGATAAAGTCAATCGCTTTTTCTTTGTTGCCGACGAGATGTCCGCGGATTCCCTTGCGGGCCAGAATCTCAAGCATAAATCGTGCCAGCTCGGGGTCGCTATCAACTATAAGTACGTTCGCAAAATCTTCCTGTTCGCCCATGCTTCTCTCATTTAATGTTGTCTTGTTCACTTCCGGCATGCTTTACTTGTAGCATCAACTTAACGGGTTCGTCTTTCAAGTACCAGGCGATTAAATTACTCTGGGCGCTTGCCATGTCTGCCCATGGTGAATTCGGATATTCTGTAAGAAGTTGTTGATACATCTTCGCCGCCGCCGGCAGATCATCGTTCCGCAGGCAGTTGCCTATTTGAAACAATATCCAGGCCCTGTCCCAGGACGCGCTGACGTCATTCGGATCTTTACGCTTCAGCGCCTCGGAGTAAAACGTCGCAGCTTCTTTTAAGTTTCCGCTAACAAATAAAATCTCTCCCAGCTCAAGAGGATTATCAAGCTTCTCCGGATCTTGCGCCAGATTTCTGAGCATCTGCAATGTCTCTCCGGTTATCGGCTCGTCCGGCAGCTTGGATTTGGCTTCTGGTTTCGCTTTTTCCTTCTGCCCCGGCACGCCGGGTACAGTTTCATTAGGTTCGATCGCAGGAGCTTTTTCAAGGATAACGACAGGTGCCGGGGCCTGCTTTTGCGGCCCAAACTCAACCGAGCGAATCTGCTCGATTATTTGCTTGAGCTGATTCCTGCTTTCCGTATCGTTTTGCCTTTTAGCAATACTAACATCAGCCCGCAGCAGTTCGAGTCCGCTGATATTCTTCGCATCCCTCGAAGTTATAACGCTGCTCTGCGATAATTTCTGGCTATCCCCGGCAGTAGAATTCGCATAGACAGCACCTGTAAGAGATGTTAAGAGACGGAAAGACAAAAACGTAAAGCAGGCAATATAAAAGTATAACCTGAAACTCAAAGATGCATGACTTTTGAGCTGTGAGTCATAATTGAATTTTTTATTGCTGTTTTTCATTTTCACTTCCATTGACCTGAAAGAGCTAATGTCGCTTTGTCGTAATTTTTCTGTTGGTTATAAGCTTCTGCGAGCATTCTCAGGATTTGCTGTTTTTTCTGCTCAGACACATCCGACTCCAGAAGCTGCAGACAAACCGAGATGGTCTGCGAACCTCGTTCGAGTTTTAGACATACATCGGCCAGCTCCATAGCGGTTTGTTGCGCCAAAGGTCCGGGTTCGACGGTACCGAGAATTTCACTTAAGCCGCTGTGGGCGCTCTCCAGATTGCCTTTGGCAATATGACACTGAGCGAGTTCAAAGGACATTTTCGCATTCAACTGCGGATCGGAAATATATTCCGCTCTGTCACGCAAAGTAACAATCGCTGTGTCAAGAAGTCCCAGCATCCGTAAAATTCTGCATTTCAGCAGCAGCATTTCTACAGATTTTTCCTTTGACAATGCAACCGAACGTACGCTCTCCAGCGTATCAAGCGCCTCGACGAAATGCTCCTGTTCTATTTGACCTTTCACCAGCGATGCGATCGCCTCGACATATTGTTCCCTCGAGCTCTGCTCTTCCAGCGCATATTCAAACGCATCACAGGCCTGCTGATATTTTCCCAGCGCAAGGTTGGACTGCCCCAGCAAAAAATAGGCCGAATACAGGTTTTTGTTTTTGTCACTCCCGGCTAAATCAACGTATCGAGTCAGCCATTTCACCGCTTCTTCATACGCTTTTGTCTCATACAGACACCTGGCGGCTCCAATGGCGGAAGCTGTCTTCGATTCTGCGGACAAGCCAAAATTGTACACCCTTTGATACAACTGTGCGGCTTCGGCGTTAAGCCCCGCCTCCATTGTGGCATCCGCCAGGCGCAGATAAGCCTGTCCGTAAATCTCGACATCAGGATACTGCTCGACAAGCAGCTTCAAATCCTCCCGGGCGCCCGGATAATCACGCAGAGACGCCTTCAATTTGCTCGAATGTAATAAAGCGAACGGCGCCAGTGACATTTGTGAAAAACGATTAGCCACTAATTTATATTCCGCAATTGCCTCGATCGGCAGTTCTATCTGAGATTGCAGGAGCCCCATTACAAAATGAGCGCTGCCCAGCCGCTCGTCGCTGTAAAACGTCAGCACGAATTTTTGCCAAAGCGAAATGGCCTGCTCACTCAGAAAAGATATATGTTGGCGTAAAGACGAATATTCGGCCGGATCGTAAACAGTCACTTTCTGCCGACCGGGCTCTCCTTCCGTATATGCCAGCAACCCGGCACAGCCTGCTGCTGTCAGGACAATCTGCTGCGATGTCGCCGCCGGCAGATATA
>Ga0114918_10004999_pt1 | contig 11431 bp, 14 predicted proteins | sample LantaG_FD_87015 | JGI IMG/M metagenome (GOLD analysis project Ga0114918, IMG submission 87015) | Deep subsurface microbial communities from Baltic Sea to uncover new lineages of life (NeLLi) - Landsort_02402 metaG | ecosystem: Environmental > Aquatic > Marine > Oceanic > Sediment | place... | reverse complement strand
TTCGAACCCTCGCCCCCTCGATTAAAAGTCGAGTGCTCCACCAGTTGAGCTATGGACCCCGATGGGGCAGGAAGGAATTGAACCTTCGACCTACTGATTTTCAATCAGTCGCTCTACCAACTGAGCTACATCCCCAAGAGCCTCGGAAGGGACTTGAACCCCCAACATCCTGATTACAAATCAGGCGCTCTGCCAATTGAGCTACCGAGGCATATGGGAGTGCTTGGATTCGAACCAAGGACCTGTGACTTATGAGATCACTGCCATAACCACTAAGCTACACTCCCATTGGCAGGGTGAGACTTGAACTCACAAGATCCGAAGACGATGGATTTACAGTCCACCCCCGCTACCATTACGGGACTACCGGCCACAGACCAACTAAAATCGATAAGAAATACCATTTATTATTCTAAGAATACAGGGATGACTCATACCGTATCCCCTTGCAAGTGCTCGTATAGAATCTCCTTGTTTCCGCTTTTCCCGTATCTCATGAACCTGAAAAACGCTTAATTTAGCATTGCGATTCCTGTGTCCCGTGAATCGTTCAGAAACAATCTTTCTATTACCCAGGACATCTAAAGAATGAAGGGTGTTTTCCCCTTTAGACAATAGCTCTAGATTGTCTGGGTGATTGTCTAAATGATTCCCGTTTTTATGATTCACAGTCAACTCACCCTCTATTTCCCCGACAAAAAAAATAAATACAATCCGATGAAGAAGGACGGTGTACTTCCTGGAATTGTCCATAAAAGAAACGCCCCGATACTTTCCACAGAAAGTCTTTTCAATTTTACCCCTCGGACCAATAAGCATGTAGTCAGGGGTCCATCTGTATTTACCTTTTTTCACTAAAGACAAAAATATCTCTTCCTTATTTTTCAACTGAGTACACTCCCAAAAACAAAAACCCCGCTTACCGTTCTGGTAGCGGGGCTTGTGACATGCCAAAACTCGCTACCTCAAGGGGGACCTTGATAAAACTTGGCGGCGTATTTTGTCATTGCGTCGAACATAGAAATTCTCCTCTCAGACACTTGTAGGATACCGGGCGCCCGAGAATGTTGCAAGAAGGTCAAGATGACTCTTTTTCTTCCATCTCGTTCGCCAATTGCTCAAGAGCCTGAATCATGGCATCAGTAGTCTTTGCGATTCCGTGGGCTTTCGCCTGCCCATCAAAAGCCTGAATCACCCAAACAGAAAGCATGAGCTGAACTTGTTTCTTCTGTGTTGATCTGAACTTGACCATGATTCAGCCCTTTCTTATCGCTTTGCACAGTGCTCCTCGAACGCCCGAATCAATCTCGTATAGTTGTAACCGTCGAGGTCACAGATTGCTTTGATTCGATTCTCTTCAAACCGAGCCATTTTACCCGACAGGTAGGCGTCTTCTACGTTGAACGCTCCATACGCAATCACCATGTAGTTCACCGGTGCCAAACAGTTGATCCATCGAAAAAGCTCTTGCGATATCGTGTTCATTGCACACCTCCCTCTGGTAGTTTGAATTTCTTGAGCCACGAAGGACCAAACTGATTGCGCACTTGCCTTAGAAACGCTCCATTAGGTTCCCTATCGTCGCTACCGTTATACCATTTGCGTACCAACGTGGATTTCCAGCAACGGCCATACTTGCTGGCAAACTCTTGCAAAGCTTGAACTTGTGCTTCGGTAGGCATGCTCATGACGGTCCCCTTCTCTTGGTGAGTTGGTTTCGCTCTCACCCTCTATATGTCTTAACGGCATTTTTTGAGACAACTTTAGGACTTTTTTAAGACTACCCATCATATTGGCGTGTTGAGCGGTGACCCTTCCCTTGACACCAAGGAGCATTGCAAAATCTCCCCTCAAACGACTACTCTATAAGAGTCCGCTGGTGCGGACCTGAGGATTCATCAACACTGAAGGAGTTGAAGCTATGGAAGCTGTAAGGCTTTGGACCGAAGACACGTATCATTTCCTGCAATACTTTGATGGTGACGAACATTACGAGATGATCCCGGCTGAGGAAGCATCTCCACGACTAGCGGAATTCATCAAGAAGACGCCCCCCAGAACCAACGTAAATCTCATAAGAACAGAAGAAGGATGGAGTCTCGAATACGAGGATCCCTTTAATGCTGAACTCATCAACACAGAAGAAGGTCACAAACTCAAAACAGAAAAAGTGACCATCGACCTCACCTTGCAAGACTACCTCGCAACGGCGTGTGCATTAGAAACATTCTTTGAGCTACATGAAACCAATTCAGGTATGAGCTTAGAAAAAATAATCTGGTCAAAAGATTTCTACAATCATTGGCAGTGCTTTTCTGGCGAAGACGACGCTTATCCTCAACAATGCCCAAAGTGCAAATGCATGATGTCTTGCAGCAAAAATCATTACAATAAATACAAGAATCAAGGCGGCTGGGCTCGCGTATATTGTTCGAATGAGCAGTGCGGCCATGTTGAGATCAAACAGGATTTTCTAGAAAAAATCACGAAACTAAACATGAAAAAACTAACCAAATCCATAAAAAAGAGTATGGGTTACTTCGACAAAATCCAAGTACCACCATGGGACCTTACCTATTTGAAAGAACAGGAAGCAAAGGATAGGTACCTCGAACTGACTAAAGGATCATCAATAGCGACTAACCTCGAAGAAGCTTGTAGTGAGTGTGGGTTTCATGGAAGATTTGTCTATTTGGTTGTTGAAGCGAAAGAACTAAATACTCAGATATCTGCAATTTGCTGTCAAAGATGTTTTGGAGATATAAAGACAGGGTCATATAACATCGTAAGAACTGAAGATTGCTATTCAGAACCCAATCCCGAAGACTTGTTCGATGATGACGACGATTTATGTGAAGACGACGATGATCTTACTTGTGAAGAATTTCCAGCCGAGGAATTACCTCAAGTCGTTGGGTAGACACACCCCTTTCCCATATCGCCCACATTGACGTCACAGTGTCCTTCCCTCCATCGCCAGTGAAACTCACTCTAGGAAGAACCAAAACCCGGGATGGAGGATTCTTCAGCAGGAATTTCTCTCGATTCTTGCAGGGCTCAAGAAAGCTCAATCGGAGAAGGAACACCACCCCAACCTTTGCATGACTATGAGCATGAACGAGAATGTCATAGGCATCGCTGAAGGGAGGGTTAGTCACCACCCAATCGCAATCCCTATCCCACGCACACTCATTCCTCGCGTCGAGATGGGTGTCAGCAACCAATTTCTTGTCTACGTCGTTGGTGAGGACCTGGAATCCTCTCTGGGTGAAGAACTTGGAAATATGGCCAGACCCCACGCACGGTTCATAAACTGAACCGGACATGGAAACCCGCTTGAACAATGCCTCAAGCATCTTCTCTGGAGTGTAATAAGCATCAAGCGGCCTTCTAACCATCAGCTCCCCCTTCTACTCATATCTCGATTCCTCGCATCCCTACGTTCCATCAAACGATGTCTACGTGAGTAGGGAATCGACATGATGTCCTGGTATCCCCATCGGTACTCTTGAGCCAAATAGGAGACGTCCAACTCCAATGCGTCTAGATTTCCGATGGGAAGAAAAAATTTCTATCCCACACGCTGACCTCTGATTTGAACATGTGGGAACAATGCGGACAAATCATCTCCACTTCGTTATCGATCTCACCCTCGTATTCACGAATCATCTTGCTCAGAGCCCGACGATCTCGGAAAGAGAGAGCCTTCAATGACTCGACTGTAGGAATGTTTCCGTTGATAGCCTCACACCGCATTGCAAGCTCTCTCGTCGCCAAGTCTTTTATCATCTTGCATTTCTCTTCATCCTCAAGCGTCGCCGGATTCAGAATGACCTTGGCACCGGAAGGAAGCTCTACCGTGGTTCTCCTGCTCGTAGGATCTTTCAATCCCTGAACGACGAAGTCGAACAAATCCACAGCTTGGTTTGAAGTTTTCGCACAGCTCGGGCATTTCACGGAGAACGACATCTGTCTTCCCAGTGAAACTGTTCGGAGACGAATCAGCATGAACACATGATCCGAGTACGGCAACGACTTCATGATTTTCGACCAATTGGGATCGGTCTGTTTGAACGTCCCCAACTCAACCACGCACCGCTCAATCAGTGTTTGAAAAACAGAAGCACTTCCAGAAACGAGAAGATCCTCTTCTGCTCCCGTCATCTCACGAATCAAAATATCCCGATGAAGAATCCCCTGTTGGTCTAGATAACCTGATGGGAGCTTGAATTGGCCAATAGTCTCCTTGGCGCGATCAACGAAATCCTCATGCGAAACATCCTTGGTATCCTCAGCCATGTAACACCTCAATGTAAATAGAAAGAATCCCTAGCTGCTCTAGAGATTTTATAGGAAAGAAACGAAAGATCAAACGGGGGGATTAGATTCCGAGACTGAACTCAACAAACTCTTCCAAACCAAACTCAAGAATCGCAAGGCTGATTTCACCAGACATGGAATCAAAATCACTACCCGGCTTGTACGACAATGGTTTGCATCCCTTCATCAGCCAAGCTCGTCCGGGCAGTCTGACCCCATCTGGGAAGCCAAAACCCGCCACGCTCAAATTTGCCCCTGTACCAGAGACGTTTGTGAACTGAATGAGAAGCAGATTTCTAGCGGGTCTCTTGCCAAGGGTTGCGGCCTTGACCCAATCATAGAAATCAGAGTTGAAAAGGGAGACGCCCTGCTCAAGAGTAACCGGGCTCATCTCTGCTTTTTCCAGAGCCCCCTATTTCTTGAACTCATAGTTCCCTTCCTTGATCTCCTTGTACGTATTGGTCCAAGTCGGGATGGTCACCGACTTGAAACCGAACAAGGGAATCAAAATGGGAAGGCCGCCCCCAGAAGAAAAACTCACATCAAGCAAATGAAATTTGTTGATTTGGAGATAATCTGTCAATCGAGAGCGAGCCATTGTTCACCTCTCACATATCTCTTTGCGATGGTCCCAGGTTTTGACGCTCTTGTTCCGCATCTCCAAGACGAGTCTCAACTTTCTTCTCAATCTCCATCATCTTTTCCATGGAAATCCTATCGCTGTACTTCGTCCTGAGATCCTCAATACGAGACTCAACAGAATTAGGGTCAATCTCTGGGTTAGTGAGAACCGACTCAAAATCAACCGAATACGCATCCTCAGGTGAACCCTGTCCCTCACCCATCTCTTGTCCGGTAGGCTTGTCATAAACCTTCATCCCGTGCTTTTGCATGAGATCTTGAATGTCTTTTCCAATATTCTGAAGCATCTCTGCATCGCCTCGAAGCTCAATGGCTTTCAGAATATTGCTCAGCTCACCAGCAATCCCAAGCTTGCCCCATTTGGCAATAAACTTGATATCGGTTGCTTCGTCAATTGGCTCATCTACCTCTTGCCCATCTTCCGAATTCATCTCTCCGATAAGACTTCTCGCCATGGCCACAGCCGACTCTGGAACCTCATGAACCCAGTCTGTGCTGTCATCCATATCTTCATATGGAATGTTCTTCATGAAGTCGGGGTTGGAGAGTAGCTTCTCCATCGCATCAGCTTTCTTTTCCGGGGAAATATTGAGCCGGTAATCGAGGAAATCACCAAGATTATATTCATCATGGCTCTCTTTGAGAGCACTTGAAACCTCAAGTGAATTTTCGCCTTCCTCAACAGACGGGTCTTTAGGCTCTAGCTTGAACGATGCCAACCAATTAGGACCAAATTGATTCCGGACTTGACGTAAGTAAGCCGAATTAGGCTCTTTCTCATCACCACCAGTTGACCACTTACGTCTCAACTCAGCCTTCCAGCTATTGCCATACTTTTTCGCAAAATCACGGAGAGCTTGCATTTGTTCTGCACTAGGAACCTTATTTTCCGACGCCTCACTCATCTCATTATTGATTTTCACAACAAGAGAGGGATCGATCTGGCGCTTCTCATCTCCATCAATTCTCACGATGTACGCTTTTCCCATTCCTACGACATCATGAGTATCGACGATTTCGCCTTCCTTGCCGGAAAAGGTAGAGTCTCCTTCCTTATGTCGCCCGAGAACTTTGACTCTCGTTCCTGGCTTGAGACTCTCTTCTGTCACTTCATTTTTTTTTTGACAGGCTTCCATGGGAGGATTTTGCTCATTCCTACTAGACCAGCCTTCAGCAGGACCGGTGTAAATCTCTGAATCTCTCCCCTCACTGTTGGTCACCAGAGTGACTTCAACATTCGCATTAGGGGGGAGACCTGCCATGACTTCTTCCAAGCCTTCTTTGTCAGCCCAAGGAATGATATTGATTCCGGCCTGAGATTGAATCAGGAAATATTCACCCTTGCCTTGGATGCCAGCCTCATCGATTTCACGAGTAGAAACTGACTCTGAATCAAAATTCGAAGGCTCAGGATCCTCTTCAGTGAACTTCTTCTTGTATGCGCAAGCTTCGTCTACTCCGTATTTTTTCTCCTCGGGAGAAACGTCAAGATTGGCGTCGGCCTGTTCTTCTTCGTTAGACTCATCCATGAATTCTTTGACTTCACTCCAAGTCGCGTTTGGCTTCTCATTCGTGAGCCAATGCCTCAGATCTTTCAAAGAAGCAAAAGGAGCTTTGGAATTTGAATAGTCTCGGGCTTTATCCATCATCGTTTTGATATTGTCCGAATCTTCACCGAGCTTGCTCTCACCCATCCCCTCTTCAGGAGAAGGAATAACCGGCTCGCCTTCCTGACCACCTTGCCATGGCTGACCAGCTCCATCATCCTCGCCGTCGCCTTCGTCACCCTCTCCCTCATCAGACTCATCACCGTGAAGCTTTTCCAGCTCCTCGAAATCAGCCTTGATGGATTTCAGGTCCTCAAGAGACTGGGAAAGGTCGCCGCTGTCTTCAATATCACCGAGGGATCCTTCGATGCGCTCAATGACCTTCTCAAGCTCCTCAGAGCACTTCGAGATGATCTTGGCCTCATCAGCCTCATCATACCCCTCGTCACCCTCTCCTTCGTCGCTCTCGTCACCCTCGTCGCCTTCATCCTCATCCTCGTCGCCTTCGTCACCTTCGCCAGCGTCTCCACCAACGTAGGCATCCATGACGCCTTCAAGGATAGGAACAATTCGATTCAGCAACCAGTTGTTGAGAACCTTCTGATTCTCATCCTGGGACTCACTGAGAGTTACACAGCGATCAACGATAGACTCGGTCACACCAAGAATCCGACGCATACACTCGTCAAGAGTCTTGGTCGGGGCTTTTGGCTTAACCAAATCAAGACTCTCATGAAGAGACTTGGCCTTTGGCTGTTTTCCAAACAGAACATCATGACCACGAGAGCCCATGATGTCCGCTACGATTCCATTCTCTTCATTTAGGTTTGCCCACGCACCCACGATAGGTGGGGTCTCACGAGAGGGCGTTCCAGAAATGCGAAGAATATCTTCAACAATTTCATTCATTTCGTTCGATTTCATCTTCACTCCCTGTCAGACCCGCACCAGAATCAAAACCGTGCGGACGTCTGGATCATCACGATGCCTTATTGTTGGTAACTTCAAACCGCTCAAGTGACAGTGTAATCTCTTGGAGAGAAATTTCACTAGACACCGAATCCATATCACTACCCGGCTTCACCGAAATTGGGAAAGCTTCGTAGATTTTGATGATACGAGATGGATTCAACTGCGAGAAGTCAACCTGATCCCCAACATCCGAACGGTGGAAATGCTTGATTTCCAAGTCGGCGCGGTACTCAAGACCTCTTGATGTCTGGTTCGCCCAGATCCAGAACTCACTATCTGTTGTCGTAACACCACGAGTAAACGTGACATCATCAAAGGTCGGGTCACCTGGGAATTTTCGGCGATAAACCCAAATTCCCTCTTTGTACTCGACGTTCTCAATTGACTGGCTCGGGAGAGTCACATTCGTGAATCCCGCTGCTACCGGCCCCAACGCGGCCCTTCCGTTCACGCTCGTAACTGAGACGTGAAAGCGAAAGGCGTGGAAAGGATCGGTGATAAGTGCTCGTGCCATGGTTTCAACTCCTTTCTACTTTCACCATTACGACAGTTTGTTCAGAGCACGTTCAAACCGAAGCAAGATGAACTCTGCTGGGGTCTGAGGTGCTACGAGGATGTCAACAATCAGCTTGCGAGCCGCAACGACCGCTGGTGGATTGTTGGTGCTATCACAAGTGACAAGGAACGCCTCTTCAGGTACTCGACTTGCGAAGTATCCTTCCTGAGTCAAACCACCAAGGAACCCATCAGCACGAAGCTTCGCACGGCTATACAGCTCATCACCAAGATCTTCGAACACGAGATCCTGAGTCGAGTTGTAAAGGCTCTTCTCAAGGAACATGAACAGTCGGCGAACGTTGACAAGATTGTAATCACCAACCAACTGAAGCGTTCTCACACCCCAGACAGCCTTGCCGATAAGGGCATTTGCGAAAAGTGGATTCACGTTCTTCGGATAGACCGCGTCCATCTGTGCTGTAGTCACTTCACGCTCATAGGAGAGAACGTAATTCAACTGTCCGTCTTCAACACCACCCGGGGCTTTGCCCACGTTTCGAGTGTTGTCTGTGCGAGCATACACACCCGCGATGTGACCAACGGGAGAAATCGCCTTGGGACGTCCACCACGAAGGTTGTCAGCGACCTTCACACCCGGCCAGTAAAGAGCCGCATAGGAAGACTGGCTTCCCAGTGTGTACAGCTTGTACTGATTCACAGCCGCCGCATCAGCGCCACGAGGAGCATCAAGAATTGCAAAGCAGTCCTTGCGATTCTCGCAATATGAAATCAAATCCCCATGCACAACATAGTCACCCTGGAAGTCAGGAAGACCGATATTGAGAAGCTCATCGACAAAGTCCAGAGCGTAGAGACCACCGTTGGTAGCCGCAAGAGCTGGTTTCGTCACTTGCGCACGGCTGACCGCTGTTCCCTCAAGACCACCAATGAGGTCATAAGCAACAGAAGAAGCACCAGCAGTGTAGTAATCAGCAGTGACAGCCAGAGCCAACCCAACACCAGGATTGAACTCAATCGAGAACGCACCGGTTGTGTAGTTGATGGTTCCTGTGATCGCCACAAAGGTCGAACCGGTCGCCGCAACGATGTTGCCTCGTCCGTCGTCCTCAGCCTCAAGAACACCATCCACTTTGATCTTCAATGTGTATGGAGCGCATGGAGGTGCGGCCAGAGTACCCGCCAAAGTCTGGGTCGGGTTCCCGTCACCAGTACCAAGGCTTTCTGCAAGAACAGGAGTGCTCAGCAATGCCGCTGGAACACCACCGGTAAGCTCAGTCGCGGTAATCAACTTGGAACCAGCGTTCTCGTCATTGATTACGGTGAGAATACCGAACTCATCTGTCGAGTTCACAAGGTCAAGTGCTTCAAAAACTTCCTTCTGAGTAAAGTCCTGAGCACCATCGACAGTCTCTTCCACAACCTGAAGGTCATAACGGCTGTATGTTGCCGTAGCCTGATTGTAGTAGTTGTCGTTTCCACTAAGGATAACTCGAACCAAATTACCCCATGTTCCAGGGCTGAAAGCATCGAACTTCCAAAGATTCGAAGGAATCGTCACGGAAGATGCTTCTGCATCCGATGGGACAACACGAACCACATAGGCTCGCGCTCCACCATTCTTGAAAAATGCAGTGATTGCGTCTGGAACATCTGAGTTATCCCAGAATCCACCAAACGTATCGAAAAACTCGGGCAGTCCACCCACCAGAGTCGCCTTATTGACAGGACCCCGCCGTAACCAGCCTACCGTTGCGAAGTTGCTTGTCGAAACCCCGAGGACGGCTGTTGCTGCGGATTTCTTTTCCTGTACTTTCACACCTGCGGAAAGAAATTCCACCATTCCCTTTCTCCTTCAAAAAAACACACCCCAAATCTATTTCGTCTCGATTGAGACAACAACTTGCTGTGCAGTAGGTCTGACCACCGGATCAACAAGGTCGATCTCTCCCTCAACTCTAACACTGATAGAATAACCCCGAAGTCTTTGAGCAACATCCACAATTTCTCCGATATCGCTTACTGCTGAATCTGAGAAAAATGTGTAATACCGCTCTTCATCAAGACTATCCTTAACCGTGATGTAAAGTCTTGGTCGAAACCTTCGCATGATATGACGCAAAATTGTTTGCGCTTCATACTCAAAGCGAGAATAGACGGCAATGGTATAGGTGATGTTGTAAGGCCATGCCTGAGGCTTTGTTTCAACCTCATCGTAGACCGTTTCTCCATCAACCACATGCTCAGTGCCGGGAACCCCAGCTATGTAATCCTGCTGACCGTATGAATGCCAACGAGCGAGATCTGGTTCCATGCTCTCTCGTTTGACATGAATAAAAGGGTAGGAGCGAATTTCATAAACCTGCTCAGGCTTATCGAAAATAACAGGAACATCAGTACCGGAACTAGAGGACAAACCACTCAGAAAACGAACGAAATAGTTGTTGTCAATGAGCACGGGTTGAAGCTGATTAACGACACCTTGATCGTAATCCCTAATCCACACTATCCCCGTTTTCGGACTGTACTTGCTCATTCGCAGAAGCCTCTGAAAAATCTATACCCACAGCTACGAGCCTAGCATATATCTTCTCATTGAACTGACTGATCCAGGAATCCTTAGCGTCATTTGCATCTTCCATCATCGGAGTATCAGGAAGAACTTCGGTTTCAACCAAATATGCCAATGCATCAAACACAGCCGCCTGAGAGTCATCAGGCTCATAACCAATATTTTCAAGCCTGATAACCCAAAGACGAATAGCGTTCTCTATGGAATCGGGAGGCAACAAACACTGGCCACAAGCGGTTTCAATTCCATACTTGTCGTCTTCGTCCAACCAAGCGAGAAGCTCATTGCTTGAAATGGTCGGTGGTAGCATCGTCGCTTCTTCGATTTCCAAATCAGACTTCATTTTTCTTGCCGTTTCCAAACTCATACAAACCTCAAATCTTCAGGATCAATTCCTGGAATCGATCATAGTCCCCCGGGTCAGCCGAGTCTTTCTCTAATCTGACAACAATTCGTGACAAATTCGAATCGATCAGAACCCTATCTAGTTTGCCTGAGGATAGGAATTCCCTCAAGGAACCAGCCTTTCGAAACGAGCGAATCGCGGGTAACCAAACGGGAACCCGCTTCATCTTGATTCCCATCTCTTTGCGCAAAGTCTCCCAAACCAAATCCTCGGTAACCTCTGTCTCCAACGAAAGCTCGCCAATCCCTAACAACCGGGAGACAATCTCCTCATGTTGCTTCAGGTACGACTGAACGACATTCGATTCAGCAGAGTTCTTGTCCTTGACGTAATTGAACTCTTCTTCAGAGACAACTCTCCTCACCAGACGCAAATAGGAGTCAGGGGACAATGGGACGTAATCAGCAACGAATGGTTGATAGAGCTTCAAAACCTTGAAGTAAGGCGCCCCCTCAG
>Ga0114918_10004996_pt1 | contig 11440 bp, 5 predicted proteins | sample LantaG_FD_87015 | JGI IMG/M metagenome (GOLD analysis project Ga0114918, IMG submission 87015) | Deep subsurface microbial communities from Baltic Sea to uncover new lineages of life (NeLLi) - Landsort_02402 metaG | ecosystem: Environmental > Aquatic > Marine > Oceanic > Sediment | place: Baltic... | reverse complement strand
GGGGGGGGGGGGGGGGGGGGGGGGGGGGGCGCGGGCGCTCGCGGCGCAGGTGGCCGCGCCTCTTTCCATCCTCTCAACTCCTGACGCCTCCCCTTCTCTCGCTTCCCTCTCCCTCTCCCTCTCCACCCTCCACCCTCAGTCTCCTACAACACCGGCCCCGGCGATGGCTCCCCCCTCGACTCCGCCCGCTCGCAAAACCCGGGCTTCTGGCTGGTCATGGACTACCTCGTGCACGGCCCGGCCTGTGGCGGGCGCCTGCACTGGGGCAAGGCGGGCTGGCCCACCCTCCTCCCCGACTGGAACCCGGTCAATGTCACGACGGGCTACCCGGCCACCTGGTGCGACTTCGGGTGCGCGGTGGAGGCGCTGGACCCGGGCGGCAAGTTCCAGACGACCTCGCCCGTGTGGCGGTGGGGCGCGGAGCTGAGTGGAGGCGGCGGGGCGGCCACCCTGGCCGACTGCTGCGGGGCGGGCGGGTTCAATGCCACGGCCTGCGTCTGCACCCCGCCGCCGCTGTGAAGGTGGTCGAGGAAGGCGTGTGTGCGCGGGGTCTAGGTGGGTGTTATATCTACAAGTGTTCTCTCTCTCTCATCTCGGTTGCTCCCCCGCCCCACCGGCCGGGCCTCGGCCGGGCGTGGCCAAACCCGGCGTGAAAGGCGCGCCCCCCCGGCGGGGCGGCCGACCCGCCGCCGCCTCCAATCAGCCCCGCCACCCGGGCCGCTTCCGCCGCCTCCCGGGCCGCCCGCTCGGCCGCCAGGGCGGCAAAGGAGGGGGGCGAGGCCGACCGGCGGCGGCGCTTGCCCCTTTTCTTCTTGTCCTTGTCCTTGCTCCTCTTCGCGGCCCGCCCGCCGTGCACGGCCAGCGGCGGCGGGGCGGGCGCTGACATGCCTGCCGCCGTGCCTGCTGCTGCCTGCGCGTACCAGGGCCCGCCGACGCGCGGGCCGCCTAGCCGGAACCGATCGTCGGGTGGCGGCTGGGCGTGCGGTGTGGGCGCGGCCGCCGCCGCCCGGGACGGGCGGTCGGGTCGGGCCGGCGTGCCAGCGCGGCCCGCATCCTCCACTTCCGCCGGCATCAGGGCGGCCGCCGCCGCCAGCGCGGCCTCGTCCGGGTCCGCGCCCGGCCCCGCCGCCTCATCCACCGCGCCCAGCCCTCGGGCGGCGGCCCGGCGCAGCAGGGCGGCGCGGCGGGCCTCCGCGTCTGCGGCGTTGCGCTTGGCGGCCGCGGCCGCGGCCGCCGCGGCCGCCGCCGCCTCGTCCGCCTCCACCCGGTCCCGGTTGTCCCGGTTGTAGACGTGCCAGGATTTCTCGGGCAGGATGTTGAGGCCGCCATGGCCGCCCATGGTGGCAAGGGAGTGGGAGGGACGGCGCGGGAAAAAAAAAATGTGAAGGTGGGAGGCAGCGCTTGCATGCGGTGACTTCCCGAGCACTCCCTCATTTCCTTTTTTGTTCCCTTCGCACCAACACACCACACGCTCTCCCTCATGCTGACCCGCGGCGCCTGCTTCGCCTGCGGGGTCGCCCTCCTGGTGGCAGGTATGAGGAGAGAGACAGAGAGCACGTGTGAGGGAGGGGGCTGAGGACGCGCCCCGCCCCCGCGTGCGCCCGCCCCACCCTGCGCGCGCGCATCGGGGGAAACCTCGGCCACGACGAAAAACGCTCACACACGCTCGACCCTCTCTCTTCCCCCTCTCAGTCGCCGCCTCGGGCGCCTTCCCCCTGCCGCCCCTGCCCGGCATGTTCCCGGGAGCGGCCGGCGGCGGCGTGGACGCGACGAACGCCGCCGCCTCCACGTCCGCCTCCGTCGCCGCCAAGCCGCCCGCGGAAATGAGCGCGTCAGAGTATGTGGCGGCCGCCAACGCGCCCCGCGAGGGCCGGGTCGCCGCCGGCGTGGTGGGCAACGCGGGCACGGGGTTCCAGTGGGAGGACGTGCTGAAGGCGGGGCGCGAGGGCAAGCTGGACGTCAACACGAATGGGGATGAGGTCGGGACCGCGGCCGCGCCGGCGGCCGCGCCTGGTGGTGGTGGTGGCGAGGACGCAGCCGCCGGCTCGTCCGCGTCTGCAGCCCCGCTCCCCGTCCCGGCCCCCGCCGCCGCGTCCGCGTCCGCCGCCCCTGTCCCCGTCCCGGCCGCGGTGGCCGTGCCCGCCAAGCGGACACCGCCCTCCCAGCTGCCCGCCGCTTCGCCCGCCGCCGACGCGGCGGGGAGGTCCGCCGCCGCCTGGGCGGAGGTCATGGCCGCCGGGCGGGCGGGCACGCTCGATATGGACACGACGGGTGCGCGGGGCAAGGGCGCGGGCGTCGCTGACGCTCCCGCGGCGGCGCCGTGAGGGCGTGCACATACGTGCAGAAGTGAGAGAAGGAAGGAGACGGAAGAGGGTGTGTAAGAAAAGAATCAAATGCATTTTGCCTTGCCCCGCCCCCTCCATCCACCCAGTCTCTCAACCCACACCCGCTCTCCATCTCTCTCTCCATCTCTCTCTCCATTCTCACTCTGCCTCCATGCCCGCCGGCGCCTCCTCCTCCTCCACCACCTCCGGTGCCGCGGCAGCCGCTTGCTGATGCGCCGCCGCCGCCTGCACCTGCGCCTGCTGCGCCTGCTGGCCCGCCGCCCAGGCGGCCGCCTCCCACTGGCCCGCCAGGCCCGCGACGACGGCCGCAAACTCGTCGGGGCCGGACGGGTCCACCCGCCGCCCGCCGCCGCCGCCCTCCAGGGAGTCGCCGGCTGGCCGGGAGACGGCGCCGTACGCCTCGCCCGGCACCAGGCAGGGCGCGGCGGTGGGGCGGGACAGGAGGCGGGCCATGGCGGGGGCTAGCTCGTAGCACTGCGCAAACAGGGCGGCCCGCCCAAAAACGTACAGGCCCAGGCGGGCGCGGGAGAGGGCGACCACCAGGCGGCGCACGTCCCGGATGTGGCCGACCGCCCTGGTGCGGACCAGGGAGAGGAGGACGATATCCGCCTGCTGGCCCTGGAACTTGTCGACGGTGGAGACGGCCCCGGGGCGCCCAAAGGCCGGGTGGTGCGCGCAGCGCGCCTCCACCACGTCCGCCAGCAGGTCGCGCTGGCCGTTGTAGGTCGTGAGGATCGCGACCGACCCCGCCGGCCACCCCCGCAGCCGCAGGTACTGGTACAGGGACACCACCAGCTCCGCCTCGCCCAGGTTCTGGAAGTAATGCGGGGAGGGGGCGGACTCGCCCTGCCCGCGATAGTCGGGCACGTCTATGAATTGAAAATCGTACGCCATGCCCGCCGTCGCGGCCGCGTACTCCGGGGCGGCGGCCCCCGAGCCCGGGTCGACGCGGGGCAGGTCGGCCAGGCCGGCGGGCGCGGCGTCATGGGCGGCGCCCGCCAGGGCGCCAGGCAGGGCGGCCAGGAGGGCGGGAGGAGGGGCGGTCGAGGCTTTGAGCTGCTCCTCCTTTTTCCCCCCTCCGCCCCCGCCGTACCGCCAGTTGTACAGGGCGGCGATGCCGGGGCGGGCCCGGCCCTGGGCGTCCAGGGTGATGGCGGGCGTGCCCAGGCGGACGAGGCGGGTGAACAGGGGCTGGTCCAGGCGGCAGGACCGCGCCAGGGCGCCGCACTGGATCACAGGCGGCAGCTGGTGGTGGTCCCCGATCAGGAGCAGGCGGGCGAGGCGGGGCGGGGGCGGGGCTGCGCCGCCGCCAGCCGCGACCGCCGCGTCCGCGGCCGCGCCCGCGGCGGCCACCCCCCCACCCGGCGGCCCGTGCCGCTGCAGGACGAGGGGGATGAAGGATTCGACCTCCAGGACCTGGGCGGCCTCCTCCATGACGACGCTGTCGTACGCAAACCCTCCCGCCAGGAAGTCGCGCCGCTTCAAGGCCGCGTGCGTGACCGTCATGGCCACCACTTTGGCGACGTGCGTCATGAGGTAGTGCACCCGGTCGCCCGCGCCGCGCAGGATTTCAAAGGGGCGCAGCTCCTCCACCTCGGCAAAGAGGGAGCGCAGGTGGGCGAAGCAGGCCGCCGCGCCGGCCGCGTCGGCCTCCGCGTCCGCCCCGCCAAACACACGCCCCGCCGCGATGGCGTCCGCAAAATAGGCCGCAAAGGGGAAGGTGTCCCGCACAAGGGCCGGGGTGAGGCCGGCGGGCGAAGCCCGCGCGCCAGCCAGGCCCGCGCTGAACTTTTCCCAGGGCGCCAGGACGTGGAGCAGCCACAGGTGGGCGGCCGTCTCGCAGGTGTACGAGGCGGGGGCGGACGAGGGCGACGGCCCGTCGCCCTCACCCCCAGTCCCAGTCACGACCACGCCGCCGGGCGGCGACACACCGGCGTGGCGGGCCAGGCGCTCCACCTCGGCCAGCAGCTGGAGGCGGCGGGCCAGGGCGGCGTTGACCCGGCCCGCCCGCGAAAAGTCGACGCCCCCGCTCTCCAGCTCGGCCTCGCCCGCGCCCAGGCGCAGCAGGCGGGAGGCGGGCATGCCCGCCGCCACCAGCTTGGCGAACAGGTCGTTCAGGGCGGCGTTGGAGTGGGTGACCAACAGGGTGCGGGCGGCCGGCCGGTTGGACGACAGCAGGCGGATGGCCTGGACGGCCGTGTCGGTCTTGCCGGTCCCGGGGGGGCCCACCACCAGGGTCAGGCCCGGCTGGACGGCCGCCGTGATGGCGGCCACCTGGGTGGGCGTGAACCGGACCCGGTTGGCCGGCGCGTCGGGTGGGGGCGGGTAGGGACCCGGGTGGGCGGGCGCCGGGTGCGGGGCGACGGTGAGGACGGGTGCGTCCTCCCCCCCGCCCCCGGCACGCCCGGCGCACCCGTGGCCCGGCGTGGCCTCCCCGCCGCCCGCCCCGCCGCCCGCCGCGAAGGCGGAGGCCGGGAAGGTGAGGCGGTAAGGCGGGGGCGGCAGCGCCTCACCCTGCGGCCAGGCCGCGCCGTCGGCCGTCACCCAGCGCAGGGCGTAGCCCGGGAAGGAGGCGCCCACGTGGGCCGGGTCCAGGAAGGTGTCCCCGAAATCGACCGCCGCCAGGTGGCCGGACCCAGGCGCTGGCGCGGCCGCCCCGTCCGCGACCACCCGGGGCAGGGCCGTCCAGGCCGCCGCGCCCGGGTCGCCGTACCCCAGGATGACGTCGGACAGCCAGGCGGGCAGGGTGGACGCGGCCGCGCCCGGGCCCGCGCCGCCGCCGGCCTCGACGACCAGGTCCCGCACACACTCCAGGACCGCCTTGAAATTGTTTTCCTTTGCCGACCGCCGCAGGACGAGGTTGAAGGTGCCGTACAGGTCCTCCGCGGGCCGCCCCGCGGCCGCTGCGCCCGCCATGGCCTCCATGTCCGCCTGGTACTGTGCCGGGTCCAGGGCCAGGGCCAGGGTCCGCGCCGTGCCGGCCGGCCGCACCGGCCCGTCCTCGCGCCGCACCCGGCCCGTGAAGTCGTTCATCAGCCGGCCCGCGGCGTCCCGCACCTCCACCACCTCCGCGCCCCGGATGTAGGCCAGGCCGTACCGGCGGTCGGGGGTGAGGGATGCGTCCCCACTCACGCCCGGCGGCGGCGCGCGGACGGTGAGCAGGAAGATGACGTCGTGCTGGCGCAGGCCGTCCCACTCGGCGCCCACCTCGGGCCGCATGCCGGCCGTGTCCAGGGCCAGGTCGGCCGTGACGCGGGCCGGGCGGGCCTCGCCCAGGCGGGGGGGCGCGACCTCGGTGATGGCAAACCCGCGCACGGGCGTGGCCGACCGGGCCCACCCCCGGAAGATGGTGCGGGTCGCCGGGGTCAGGCCGCCGCCGCCGCCCCCACCATCCCCGCCGCCCGCCCCCTCGTCGGGGGCGGGTTGCAGCCGCGCCAGGGCCGCGCCCACGTCCTCCCGCACCTCCGCCGCCGCCTCCAGGCGGTACAGGTGGAAGTTGCGGGCCAGGTAGTCCCGGGGCGCCAGGAACTGGAGGTTGAGCTTGGGCAGGGGCAGCGGGGCGGCGGCGTCGGCCCCGCCGCCCGGCCCGCCCCGGGCGTCGAGGGGTGGCCCGCCCGCCGGGTTCCACAGGACGGCCTCCGTCGGGTAGAGGGGCATGCCGCCCACCGCGCCCGCCGCGGGGGGCGGGGCCGCCAGGCGGGCCGCGATGGCGGCCGCCAGGAAGGCTCCATCCCCCACCTCCGGGTCGTCCGGGCGGACGCACCGCAGTTGGGCGGTGGCCAGGCGGGCCAGGGCGGGGGTGTCGAGTGCGGCCGCCAGGGACGGCGCGAGGGCCGCCGGGTCGGTCACGAAGGAGCAGGGGGCCAGGGCGACGTCCCTCAACCCCGGCCCGTAAAACTTGAACAGCAGGCGCTGGAAGGCCTGGGCGCGGGCGTACGCCCGGGCCAGGGCGTCGTCGTCGCCCAGGGGGTCGCCCGTGTGGTCGTCCACTGGGAAAGCATCGTAAGAGGCCGCCAGGTCGACCGCGGCCGCAAAGGTGGCCCCCGGGGACGGCGGCCCCGCCGCGCCGGCCGCCGCCAGCCCGCTGCGGCGGGCCTTCAGCAGGACGTTGTAGTCGGACAGCAGCGTCCGCACAAAGCGGCGGGTGGGCAGCTGGGACAGCAGGTCGCCCCACAGCTCGGCCCCCCGCTCCAGGAAGCGCAGGACGGAGCCCGGGCCGGAGGGGGGCGTCCCGGCCGGCCCGCCGCCCACGCCGTCCGGCCCCACGCCCGCCAGGGCGGCCAGCCACTCCCGGACCAGGGCCGGCAGGTAGGCCGACTCCGGCCGGGCCGCCGGGCCCGGCCCCCCGCCGCCCTCCGCCAGGAGGGCCTTGGCGTCTTTTTTGGCCAGCCGCTTCCAGGGGCGGGCCAGGGACGGCACCTCGGCCAGCTCCAGCTCCCGCCGCCCGGGCGACAGCCCCCGCCACAGGGGCAGGCCCACCAGGCGCAGGGCGTGCGGGCGCACGCCTGGATGCTCCAGGGAGGCGAAGGCCAGGCCGGCAAAGGCGAGCAGGAGGGAGCGCTCGTGCGGGAAGACGGCGGCGGGGGCCGCGGCGGCCGCGGCCGCGCCAGGGTCGGCCAGCGCGGCGACGGCCGCAAACAGGCCCGCCAGGGCGGCCGGGGCCGGCTCAAACCCCGCCCAGGGCGGCACCCCCTCCCGCGCCTTCTCCAGGACCAGGGTGATGGTGGCCATGGTGTGGGCGTAGGAAGGAGCGGGGGCGGCAGCTGATGAGTCAGCAGCAGCGGGCCAGTGCGGGATGAGGTAGGCCTCCAAGAATTGGCTCAGCTCCAGCACGACCGCCCGGCGGTGGGGCGGGGGCGCCGGGCGGCCGCCGCCCAGCTCGTCGGCCCACAGGCGGGCCACGAGGACGGCGTCGTACGGACTGGGCGCCTTGCCGGGCGCCCAGTGCGCCGCGGCCAGGGCGGAGATGGGATCGGCCGCGAGGTCAGCCAGCGTCAGCGCGCCGCCGGCCGGGCGGTAGGCCGGGGCCGCCCCGCCGTCGTCGGCTGCGCCGGCGCCGCCGCGGCCGCCGCCGCCACGGCCGCGGCCACGGCCACGGCCACCGCCCCGGCCGCCGCCGCCGCCGCCGCCGCCGCCGTCGCGGCGGCCCTCGACGGCGTGCCAGCGCCCACCGCCGGCCGCGGGCGGCGGGACGGGTGCAGAGGGAGCAACAGCGGGTGCTGGAGCAGCAGGTTCGGCCGGCGGCGGCGCGTCCGGCATCGCCTCCTCCGCCGCATCGGAGGCCGCGGACGCCTTGCGGCCCCGCTTAGCCGGCGGCGGGGCGGGCGCGGCCGCGGGCGCGGGCGCCACCTCGGCGGGCGCCTTGGGCGCGGCCTCGCTCGGGCGGCCGCTGCGGCGGGGTGGGGCCGGGGCGGTGGCCTCGGCCGCCGCCGCCGCCGCCGCCGGCGGCGGCTCCTCCTCCTTCTCCTCCTCCTCCACAGCAGCTGCGGCGGTGGAGGCACCACCACGCCGGCCCTTCGCGGCCGGCCGGGTCGGCGACGGCGCCGCGGCGGGCGGGTCAGCTTTGGCAGCACCACCAGCAGCGCCCCGCCTGCGCTGGGTCGGCGGCGCGGCCTCCTCGTCCGCCGCATCCACTGCCGCCTTGGACGCCCGGCGGCCCTTGGCGGGCGCAGGCTCGGCCGGCGCAGGCTCCGTCACCTCAGCCGCCGCACCCCCTCCTTCACGGCCGGCCCGCCGGGTGGGCGACGCGGCGGCGGGCGGCGGAGCCGCCGGCGTCACTGCCGCGCCGGCGGCGCGGGCGCGGCCGCGGGGGGCGGGAGGCGGCGGCGACGCGTCCTTCTCCTTGGCCTCTTCCTCCTCCTTGGCGGCGCTACGCTTCGCCTTGCGTGGCGGCGAGGCCGGCGGCGGGTCGGCAGCTGCCCGGCCGCGGCTGGCGCGGCGAGCAGCGGGCAGCGCTTCCTCACCATCGCCGCCGCCGCCGCCGGCGACAGTGCTGGCCCGCCGCCCGCGGGCGGGCGGGTCAGGGGCCGCCGCGGGCGCGGATTTGCGGCCGCGGGGCGGCATCGAGAGCGTGTGCGTGTGTGTGTGCGGGTGCGTGCGTGTGTAGTGTGGGGCCGCGGCGCGGAGAGAGAGGTGCTCTCTTGCTTGCTCGCAAGCCGGGCAGTGCGGAGGGAGGCGAGCTCACTTGGCGCTCCTGCATTCCTCCGTCCGGTCGCACCCCCTCTCCCGCGCCGCGTCCCTCTCTGTGTCAATGTGGGGAGCCGTCTCCGCGGCCGCCGCAGCAGGCCGCCGCCAGCTGGGCGGCGGCCCCCCCGACACCTGGAAACTGGTCCTGGACTACGAGGCCGCGTCCCCGGCTGGCGGCGGGGCCGACAGCCCCGCCCGGGCCAACTCGCCGACGCCGCTCGGCATGCAGGTTGTCGACCAGTCCACCACGCCCGCCGGCTCCCCCTCCAAGGCCGCCTCCCTGACGGGCTCCCCGCCCCGGGGCGCGTCCATGCTGGGCGCGGCTGAGGCCGAGTGGCGGCGGCGACGGGCGGCGGACGCGCGCAGCTACTGGACGGTGGAGGTAAAGAGGAAGGGAGCACGGGCATTCGTTCCTCCCGCGCGCGGCGCGCGGGATGGGGCGCCGCACGCTCAACCCACTCTTTTTCTCACGCGTTCACGCCTCCTCACCCCTTTCCTCCCAGGTCGAATGGACGGCCGTCGAGTCGGCCGACACCGTGGCCGGCCGCGTCACGGCCGCCCTGGCCGACGCGGCCGACTCCGCCGCGCCCGCGCACGCGGCGGTCCGGCTGAGCTGGGAGTGGCCGCCCGCGGCGGCGGGTGGGGACGCCGACGCGCACGCCCTCCTCCCGGCCGCCCGCCTGGCCCTGACCCCGGCCCCGCCCCCCCTGCGCCGGGTGGCCATCGCCCGGGGCGGCGAGGACGGCGGCAGCGGCGGCAACAGCGGGGCGCCCTGCCCGCCGTCCTTGCTGGCGGCCGCGATGGGCGCGCTCGCCGCGGCGGGGGCCCTGGACACTGTCACTCGCCTGCGCTGCTGCGAGGGCGGCGTCCCCGACCTGGCGCGGGGGGTGGTGGCGGACGGCGCAGACGGCGAAAAGGGGGAGAGCGTCGCTCGTGGCGACGGCGGCGGCGACGAGGCCGCCCCCGCCCCCGCCCCACCCCTCGCCCCGCCCACCCCGACCGGCGTCGGCCACGCCCTGCCCGCCCTGCGCACGCTCTGCCTGGCCCGGTGCGGCCTGGCCGACCTGCCCCCCGCCGTGTGCGACCTGGCCGCCCTGCGCGAGCTGCGCCTGGGGCACAACCCCAGGCTGGCCGCCCTCCCCCCCGCCATCGGCCGCCTGACGGCCCTGACCCGCCTGGCGGCGGACGGGTGCGGCCTGGCGGCCCTGCCCCCCACCCTGGCCGCCCTGACGGGCCTGGTCGAACTCTCCCTGGAGTCCAACCGCCTGGCCGCGCCCGTCGTGGACGCCACCCGCTGGCGCCGCCTGGCATCCCTGCAACTGTGGGGGAACCCCCTGGAATTCCTGCCCGAGCTCTCGCACTGCGCCCGCCTGCGGTCGCTCTCCCTGGCGGGCGCGCGCATCCGGGCGGACGCCGCCTGGACAGAGTGGGCGGTCGAGCTCTCGCCCGGCGGCGGCTCCTACAACCCGCTCGCCCGGGCCGCCCCGCCCCGCCTGGACGGCCTGTGGGCCCTCATCTTCCGGCGGTCCTCCTGCCAGCACTCGCTCCTGGCGGGCGCGCTGCGGGTGCTGGCCCAGGACCCGGCCCACGCGGGCGCGGTCGCGGCCCAGGCGGGGGCCCTCCAGCAGCTGGCCCTGTGCGCGCTGTCGGACAGCGACGTGGTGGTGGACCAGGCGGCGGCGACCATTGCGGCCCTGGTGGGGCACTACGCGCTGAGCGGGAAAGTGCCGGCGGGCGGGGCCGGGGTCGCGCCGGTCGCGCCGGCGGCGGGAGAGGGCGGGGAGGTGGGCGGACTGTCGCCCGGGCGGACGACCTCCCCCGGCCCCGCCTCGCCCGGGCGCCGGCCTGGCGGCTCCTCCGCCTCCCTCTCCTCCGCCCCCCCCTCCGGCATGACCACCGCCGCGGCGGCGCTCGGCGCCGGCGGCCTGCTGACGGCGGCGGCGGCCCTGGTGCGGTCCCGCCGGCTGGCGACCCGGCTGGCGGGCCTGCGCCTGCTGTCCGCGCTCGCGGCGGCCGACCCGCCGTCCGCGTCGGCCGCGGTCGCCGCGTCAGCCGCGGCCGCCGTCACCGCGGCCGACCCGCCCCCTCGCGGTCCGCCCCCCGTCTCGGTCGCGGTCCGCCTCCTGGCTCCGCCTGTGTGCGCGGCGCGGGCCCTGGCGGACGCCCTGGCGGCCGGCCCGGACGCGGGCGCGGGCGCGGCCGCCCTGGCGGTCGGCTCGCTCGCCCTGGCCGACCCGGCCGCCGCGGCCGCCCTGCGGGCCGAGCCCGGCCTCGTCCCCCGCCTGGCGCTGCTCGCCCGCGGCGGCGGCGGCGGCGGGCATGCCCACCACCACGGCGGCATCCCCGTCCACCCGCACCACCACCACGGCCACGGCAGGCAGCACCACCACCACCACGGCCGGCAGCAGCACGCCGCCGCCAGGCAGCAGCACCCCCACCCCCACCACCACGCCCCACCCCGCCCGACCCCGCCCCGCGCGGCCGCGATCCGCGCGCTGGCGGCCCTGGGCCAGGTCGCGGCCGTGGACGCGGCCACGGGCCGCCCCGGCCCCTCCGTCGGCGCCCACCACGTCGGCACGGGCGCGGACCCCGTGCACCGCCCCCGGGGAGTGCGCATCCTGGCCATGGACGGCGGCGGCATGAAGGGGCTGGCCACGCTGCGCCTGCTGCGCGCGCTGGCCGCCCGCTTGCACCCCATGCCCCTGCACGCCGCGTTCGACCTGGTCGCCGGGACCTCCACGGGCGGCGTCCTGGCGGCCGCCCTGTGCCTGCGCCGCCTGTCCCTGGACGACACGGAGGACATTTACCGCAACCTGGGCGCCCAGGTCTTCCGGGCGGCGGGCAATGGGGGTGGGGGAGGGGGGGGGGGAGGGGCGGCGGCGGCGGCGGGGCCCCAGGGCCTCCCCGCG
>Ga0114918_10004995_pt1 | contig 11442 bp, 5 predicted proteins | sample LantaG_FD_87015 | JGI IMG/M metagenome (GOLD analysis project Ga0114918, IMG submission 87015) | Deep subsurface microbial communities from Baltic Sea to uncover new lineages of life (NeLLi) - Landsort_02402 metaG | ecosystem: Environmental > Aquatic > Marine > Oceanic > Sediment | place: Baltic... | reverse complement strand
GTACGCGGCGGTGGCGGCGGCGGCCGCGGCGGCCGCGGCCGCGGCCGCGGCGTGGTGGTGGGCATGGGCGTGGTTCGGGTGGTGGTGGAGTGGTGGCGGGCGGCCGCCCCCCGCCAGTCCCGCCACCGTGGGGCTGGCCAGCCCGCCACCACCCCGCCGCGCCCCCGCCCAGGACAGGCGGGCCGGCCCGCCCTCCCCGATGGGCACGCCCTGCGTGCCCGCCAGGGCCGCCGCGGCGTACGCCTGGCCCGCAAATTCCACAAACGCGAAGCCCCGAGCGGGCGGGATGGAGGTGCCGAGGACGGGCCCGTACGGCTCCAGCACGGCCCGCAGATCGGCCTCGCAGACGGAGGCGGGCAGCCCCGCGACGAACAGGGTGGCCGAGGAGGGCGAGGGCGGGAGGTGGGCGGAGGAGGCGGCGGCCTCGGCCATCAGGCGGGGTGGGGAGAGGGGGGCGTGGGCGGGGGGGCCGTCGGCCAGGCCCAGGCCGCCGCCGCGCGGGCTGCCCCACGGCGCGCCCGCGGCGGGCGCGGGCCCGCCCGCCCCATTGCCACCGCCGTACTGGGGGGGCAGGAACTGGGCGGCGTGCATGGAGGCGGCGGCCGCGGCGGCGGCGGCGGCGGCGGCTGCGGCTGCGGCGTCGCCGTTTCCGAAACCAGGCAGCCAGCCGCGCCCCGGGGCGGGGGACGCGCCGCCGCCGGCCCCGGCGCGGCTCACGTTGCCGTGCGGCTTCTTGGTCGCCGCCAGGGAGACCCGCACGTTCCGCCCCGCCAGGGGCGCGCCCGGCATGACATCCAGGGCCTCGTCCCGCTCCGCCTCGGAGGCGAAGCGGACGAAGCCGTAGCCGCGGGACCGGCCGGAGGCCGGGTCGGCGATGACCTGAGGAGAGGGGGGGGGGAGAGGAAAGAGAGGGGGTTGGAGCGCGCCGCCACGCTCTCCTCCTCGCGCGCCGCGCGCCGCGCCGGCCCACCTCCCTCCCTCCTCTCCCCCCCCCCCTCCCCCCTCCTTTTACCTTGGCCGACCGGACGGAGGGGAAGCGGGGGCGGAAGATGCCGGCCAGGTCGGCGTCGCCCACGTCGGGCGCCAGGTCGCCCACGAAGACGGCAAACTCGGGCGGCGGGTCGGCTATCGGAGGGGGGGACGGGGGAGGGAGGGAGAAGAGGAGGGACGAAGGGATGGGGATTATGAGAGGGGGGGCGCAGGCGGGTGGGGGTCCGATCGGGGGTGTGGCACGCGCGTGGAGCGACGTGCGCCCCTGCCCGCGCCAGGAACGTCGCCGGACACTGCCCTGACACTGCCGCGCCAAGCTTAGAGACCTGCCAATGCGGGTAAGGTGTAGGGCGAGGTGGGGCGGGCGTCCTGCCCCACGGGCTCTCCCGATAAAAAAAAGGGGAGGGGGGGCGCCCCCCGCTCGCCTCCTCGCCCCTCTCCGCCCCGCTCTTTGCCACTGGGCGAGCGAGTGCGGGTGGCCAGTTTCAAAGGCCGCGCCGGGCCGGCGCCTCCCCGCGCCAGCCTGTCAACCACGCCACGGTGAGGACACAATGGGGGCTTGTCAAGCCGGCATGGGCGGCAGGACGCCCGGGGGTGGGGCACGGGCGCGGGGCGGGCGGGGGACAGCCAGCCCCGAGCGCCCGGGGGAATGGGGGCGCAGCCGAAGCGTGCGAGCAAATGCGGTGCTGCTCCCCTCTCTCTCTCTCTCGCACGAGAGGACCGCGCGCCGCGCCCCAGCTGCCCGCTCCCCCATGCTGACAGCCAGCAGGCCGGACAGGAGTCTTTGCCCCGGACCCAGGTGGGCGGACGGGAAGGTGGCGGGCCGGGCAGAGCCGGGCGCGGCGCGGCGAGGCCGGTGCGCCCACGTGCGTTGCGGCCCGGGACGAAAAAAGAGAGGGGGGGGGGGCAGCGTACACTCGTCGCGACGTGCCGCGCCCGCCCTCCCGCCACGGGTGCCGCCACGCGAGCTGGAACCCGGGTGGAAGCCGAGAACACGGGCCTCCCATGGGCCCTGGGGGTGGCGCGCGGTCGCCGACACCCTGCAAGGCGCCCTCCGGAGCGGCGGCGTGGGCCGGGCCGCAATCGCGGCGGGGGGGGGCCTGCGCCGCGCGCGCCCCCGCACCCCCCTCCCCCCCTCCTCTCTCTTCTTACAGTCCGTCTTGGCCGCCCCGCCGCTGGCCCAGTTCAGGCGGAAGACGCCGCCCCAGCCTCCCGGCATGGGCGCGCCCGCGTACCGGCCCAGCACGTCCGCCGCGAAGGCAGGCGAGGGGAAGGAGACGAAGCCGTAGCCCGCGCACCCGCCGCTTGAGCGTGAGCGCACGACCTTGGCCTCCAGGGCGGGGGGGGCGCCCTCCTCGGTCGCCCCTCCTCCGCCGCCCTCGCCCTCAAACAAGGACGCCAGCCAGTCCTCGTCCGCGGTGGGGGGAAGGTCGCCGATCCACAGGGTGCGGGCGGCGATGGAGGCCGGGTCTTCGGCGGGCGGGGCGGGGGCGGCGGCCATGGTGTTTGGGAGGAAGGGAGAGTGAGCCGCGGGTGGGCGAAACTCCACTTGTGCACTCTTCTCTTTTCGGGCGTGCCGGCGGTCCCACACACTCACGCACCGCGCGCCCCACGGAGCGCGCCAACGTGCCGCCGCTCAGCCCCACTTACATCATCATCATACTCTGCACGCGCTCCCGCACGGCCGAGCGGTCCACCAGGTGCGAGCGACCGGGCGTGAGGGCGCGCGAACGCGTTCCTTTTGGCGCGCTGCGCTCTCGCATTGCCCTCCTGCTCCTGCTCCTCTCCACATACACACACACACACACACACACACACATACACACACACAGCCCCGTCGGCCACCTCGCCGCAGCCAGCGACATGGAGCCGGACACGCCCGCCGATGGAGGTGGCCCACCCGTCAAGGAGGAGGCCGGCACGGGCCCGCGGACCACGCGCGCCACCCGCGCGCGCTCTGGCCAGCCCGCCGGCGCAGGCGCCGGTGCTGCCACCGCCGCCCCGCCCAAGCGCGCCAAGGTTGAGCCCGCCGGGCCCAGACCACTGGCCATGGAGATCTATATTTCATCCGGGGATGAGGAGGAGGATGAAGGGGCTGGGCGCGCGCCGCCCGCCTCCCGCCCCTCCACCGCTGCGGGCACCGACGCGCACCAGTCCGGCCCCCGCCGCTCGGCGCGCCCCCGCCTGTGCCCTGCCTCCCAGCAGCAGGAGCGGGAGCCGGACTCGGCCTCTGACGGTTCGGCCGGGTCGGACGCCTCCTCCGACGTCTCCGCCTCCGACTCCGCGTACACCGTGTCCTCCGGCTCGTCGTCTGATGAGGACGACGACGGCGGCGACGACTCCTCCTCGGACGGCGGGGTGGAGATCGTGGATGTGACCTGCGGGCCGCCCGCCGTCCGCGCGCGCGGCGGCGGTGGCGGTGGCGGTGGCGGTGGCGGTGGCGGTGGCGGTGGCGGTGGCGGTGGCGGTGGCGGTGGCGGTGGCGGTGGCGGTGCCCGCCCTGGGCGTGGCCTGCCGCCGCCGCCACCCGGCGCGGTACGGGCTCCGGGCGGCGCTGCCGGCTTCGCCGCCGCGGCCGCCGCCCGGGCGGCGGCCGCGGCGGCGGGCCCCCAGCGCCGCCGCCGGTTCGGCCGGGCGGCTCGGCGCGCCGCCGCGCACGGCGGCGGTCTGCCCGGCAGCCAGGGCGACGGAGCCGGGGCCGCCGCGGCCGCGGCCGCCGGCCGGGAGCCCCTGCCCGACGACCTGCCCGCCTTTGACGACGTCGGCGCCCCGCCCCGCCCGCCCCTGCCCGCCGCGCCCTGCCCGCCCGAGATGGCCATCCCGCTGCTCCCCTACCAGCGCCAGTTCCTGTCCTGGGCCCTCTCCCAGGAGGCCTCCCCCGTGGCGGGCGGCATCCTGGCGGACGAGATGGGCATGGGCAAGACCTGCCAGACGATTGCGCTCATCATCGCGGGGCGGTCGGCGTCCCAGGTGGCGGCCGCGGACGCGCGCGCGATCGCGGCGGTGGCCGCGGGGGCGGCTGGCGGGGCGGGTTCCGGTGCCGCCGCCGGCGCCGCCGCCCGCCTGCGCTTCCGCCTGCTGGGTGGCCCCGAAGCGCCCGCCCCGGGCGAGGACATGGCGGCCGACCTGGCCCTGGGCGGCGTGGGCCCGGCCCGGGCGGCGGGCGATCCCGCGACTATAGCCCAAGCTGTCGCGCTGACCTCCGCCCACTCGGCCGCGCACACGCTGACCGCCCGGTTCGGGCCCAAGCCGGTCGATGTGGTGTCGGGCGCGGCGTGGCGGCGGGCCGCGGGTGTGGCGGTGGCGGGTGCGGGTGCGGGCGCGGGCGCGGGTGCGGGCGAGGGCACCTGCGCCGGCGCCGGCCCGGCTGGTGGTGACCACCCGCCCGGAGGTGGTGGTGGGGCTGGCGCCGGCCCGGCCGCCGCTGCTGCCGCTGCCGCTGCTGTTGGCGCCGGTGCCGGCCCGGCTGCTGCTGGCGCCGGTGCCGGCCCGGCTGCCGCCCCCGCCCAGGCCGGCCCCGCCCAGGCCGCCCACGCCCAGGCCGCCCCCCTGGCCCCCGACGCCCCCCCTCCAGGCACGCTCCGCTCGGACGCGACGCTCGTCGTCTGCCCCGTCTCCGCCGTCCTGCAGTGGCGGTCCGAGATCGAGCGCTTCGTCCGCCCGGGCGTTCTGCCCAACGTCGTCATCTACCACGGCCCCAAGCGGACGGCCGACCCGGCGGTGCTGGCCGCCGCGGACGTCGTGCTCACGTCCTACGCCACGATGGAGTACGACTGGCGCATGGCGGCCGAGGGCGGGGAGGCCGCCAAAGCCAAGTGCGGGTACTGCGGCAAATCCTACACAGAGGACGCCCTGGTCACACACCTGACCTACTTTTGTGGGGAGGGCGCCGCCCGGACGGCGGCCCAGGCGCGGCAGGTGCGCAAAGGCGGCGAGGAGACCGGGGGCGGGGCCGCCGCGCGCCGGCGCGTGGCCCGCGCGGGCGGCGGGTCTGGCGAGGCGCCCACCGACGACGAGGACGGCGACGACGACGACCCGGACAGGGACGACGACGACGATGATGACGCCAAGAAGGGCAAGGCCGGCAAGAAGGGCGCCCCCAAGGGTAAAGGCAAGGCCAAGGGCAAGGCGCCCGCCGGCGGCTTCGGGCGGGGCCGGGGCGGCCGCGGCAGCGGCCGTGGCGGCGGCGGCGGCGGCGGCGGCGGCGGCGGCGGCGGCGGCGGCGGCGGCGGCGGCGGCGGCGGCGGCGGCGGCGCGGCCTCCGCGCCCAAACAGCCCACCGCTCCCACCGCCCGTTCCCACAAGGACTGGGACGACCCGTCCCTGTCGGACCCGGAGCCACCGCGAGGCGGGTGGCGGTCCGCCCCGCACCGGGACGCGGCGCGCATGATCAAGAACGCGGCTGCGGAGCGCGCGGCCGCGGCCGCGGCCGGGCGCGCGCCGCCCGCTTCCCCCCTCCACCGCGTCGCCTGGCGGCGGGTCGTCCTGGACGAGGCGCACAACATCAAAGCGAAAGACTCCTCCACCGCCCGGGCGGCCTTCGCCCTGGTCGCCACCCACCGGTGGTGCCTCTCCGGCACCCCCCTGCAGAACCGGGTCAACGAGCTGCTGTCCCTGCTCAAGTTCCTGCGGGTCTGGCCCTTCGCCTGGAACCTGTGCGCCAAGGGCATGGGCCGGACCAAGAAGCCGACCGTTGCCGACCCGCGGGGCAACGCGTGCCCCTGCGCCTCCCTGTCGGGCGGGCGGGCGGCCCGGGGCGCGACCTGCCCAGACCCGGCCTGCGACCACCCGCCCACCAACCACTTCTCCTGGTGGAACCGCTTTGTGCTCAACCCGCTCAACACGTACGGGGCCGGGTCCGGCCAGGGCGCGGACGCCATGCGCCTACTGCGGGGGACGGTCCTGGACGCCGTCTTGCTGCGCCGCACGAAAGAGGGCTGCGCGGACACGCTCATGCTGCCCCCCCGCCTCGTCACCGTCCGCCGCCTGTCGCTCGACGCGCGCGAGCGCGACTTCTACGAGGCCCTGTACACCCAGTCGCGCGCCCAGTTTGGCGACTTTGTGGCGGCGGGCACGCTGCTGAACAACTACGCCCACGTCTTCGACCTCCTGGTCCGCCTGCGCCAGGCGGTCCTGCACCCGTACCTGGTCGTCCACTCGGGGGCGACGGCCGCGGCGGCGGCGGCGGCGGCCGCGGCGGGCGGCGCGGCCGGTGGCACGCGCGGCGGCCCCCTCGCCCGCCCTGCCCTCACGCCCGCCGCCGCCCTAGCCGGCGAGTGCCCGCTCTGCCACGACGTCGTGGAGGACGGCGTCCTGGGTGGCTGCGGCCACGCCTACTGCCGCCTGTGCGTGCGGACCTTCATCGGCGGGTCGGCTGGCGGGGTGGGCGGCGCGGCGGCCGGCGCGGGCGCGGGCGCGGGCGCGGGCGCGGGCCCCGGCGCGCCGGGCCGCCTCGCCTGCCCCGCCCCGGGCTGCGGGTCGGCCCTGACCGTCGACCTGACCGCGCCCCGCCTGTCGCCCCCGCCGGAGGGGGAGGAAGAGGCGGTCGCGGGCCCGCTCACCACGCTCCCGACCGTGGGCATGAGGGGCACCATCCGCGCCGTCGGCGGCGTCCCGCTCAAGCGCGGCTCCATCCTCACGCGCATCGACCCGGCGTCCTTCCAGACGTCCTCCAAGATCGAGGCCCTGCGGGAGGAGCTGGACCGCCTGGTCGCGGCCGACCCGGGCGCCAAGGCCATCGTCTTCTCCCAGTTCACGGCTTTCCTGGAGCTCATCGCGTTTCGGCTGGAGCAGGTGGGGTACCGGGTCGTCCGCCTGGAGGGGAGCATGGGCCTGCCCGCGCGCGCGGCGGCGATCGAAGCTTTCACCATTGACCCGGCCGTCACCGTGTTCCTGCTGTCCCTGAAAGCCGGCGGCGTCGCCCTCAACCTCACCTGCGCGTCGGCGGCGTTCCTGATGGACCCCTGGTGGAACCCGGCCGTCGAGAACCAGGCGGCTGACCGGGCGCACCGGCTGGGCGCGTACAAGCCGTGCGCCATCACGCGCTTCATCATCGCGGGGTCCGTGGAAGCCCGCATCGTCAAGCTGCAGCAGAAGAAGGCGGCGGCCTTTGAGGCGACGGTCGGCAAGGACGATGCCGCCCTGGCCCGCCTGACGCCGGACGACCTCAAGTTCCTGTTCCAGTGACGGAAGAGGGAGGGAGGGAGGGGGAGGGAGAGGGTGGGGATGGAGAGAGGGGATGGAGGGTCCCTGCGTTTGTGCCTGCGGGGAGAGAGAGAGAGATGAGAGGGAGAGTCTACCCTGCCTTGCCCTGCCCTGTCAAGCAAACACTGCCTGTTCCTGCCTGCTGCTTCCCGCACTCAACACGGGCCGGTGGAGAGGCGAGCGAGAGGGGCGGTCCGGGACCGATTAATGGATGATTGAAAGGTGAAGTATTACTTTACACAAGGACACGCCGCCGCTGCCTGGCGAGGGGTTTTCAAAAGGAGGAGCGCGCGCGACGGGCGCCCCTTCACAGACCCCCCGCACGCAGCGGCGTCGCGCCCAACGCCCAACGCGCCCCCACACACTTCCGAAAAGAGAGCAAGGAGAAAATAAGAAACACAGAGAGCGCACACCACCCAGAAAAAAAGGAGATGAAAAAAAACAATGGCAGGTCGGGGAGGGGGGACTGGAGCGCGCGCGCGGACGGGAGAAGGCCTAGTGACCCATACCCCCAGCACGACGTCCTCATGGTAAGGGGGTTTAACGCGTTGCGAAAGCATTCGGTTCGGGGGGTGCATCCAAAACAAGAAAAACAGGCAGGCAGGCAGGGAGAGTGGGAGGGGGATGAGACGGGCGTGCCCCTCTCACCCGCAACCCCAACCGCCAGGCGCGCCCGCGGGCGTGTTGGCCACCGCCGCGCCCACCCAGTCGGGCGGCGGGAAGACGGCCTCCACTCGGTCCGCCAGCGGGATGGCGGAGACGGGGCCCGGGCTGGGCGCGGCGGCGGCGGGTTGAGCGGGCCCGGGCTTGGGTCCAGGCCCGCCAGCCTCCTCCTCCTCCTCGCCTTCCCCTTCCCAGTCCTCCTCCGTGCAGCCCAGGGCTGCGCCCAGCAGGGCCTCCAGGTCCACGTCGGACAGGCCGTCGCCTTCCCGGCCCCCGCCCGGGCTGGCCAGGAGGCCGCGGGCAGAGGAGGGGCCGGCGCCGCCCCCGCCGCCGCCCCCCGCGCCCCGCCCCGCGGTCGAGCGGGGGAGGAGGGTCAGCGGCTGGCCCGCCAGGGCGGCCGCCGCGCACGCGGCCGCGTCCGACTGGCGCACGGGGTGGCCGCCGGCGGGCGAGGTGGGGAGAGAGGGGGCCAGCAGGGCGCGGACGGGCCGGCGCGCGGGCGTGGCTCGGGTGGAGGGAGGCAGGGGCGGGAGGGGCGCAGGCGCGGGCGCGGGCGCGGGCGCGGGCGCGACCTCTTTTTTCTCCTCCTCGTCGTCAGCGCCGCCGCCGTCCTTGTCGGCTGCCCGCGCCTTGGCGCGGGTCAGGGGCGGCGTCGGCTCCCGGCTGGACGTGGAGGGCTCGTCCTCGTCGGAGGCTGGGCCCGGCGCGCCCCCTCTATCATCATCGGAGGAGGAGGAAGGGGCCACCGGGCGGCGGCCGCTCCTCCGGGCAGCAGCCGCGCGTCGCTTGGCCGGCTGCGCCCGCCCCTCTTTCCCCTCCTCCGGCTCCTCCTCATTCTCAGCGCCCCGCCGCTTGGCCCGGCGGGGCATGCCCCACCCCCAGGCCTTGAGCGCCCGCCGCGCGCCCGTCACCGCCTGCCAGGCGCCGGGGAAGGCGGCCAAGGCGGTGAGTGCCGCCCGAAGGTCGGCGATGAGGGGCGCGGGCGCCTGCTCACGCGGCGGCGCCCCCGCCAGGGGCGACGTCGCCGCCAGGCAGCACAGGAAGGCGATCCGGGACGTGGCGGGGGAGGGGGTGGCGGTGGCGATGGCGGTAGAGGGCGCCGCGTCGCGGCGCCGCCCGCCACCCGCGGTCGCCGCGGCCGCGCGCGCAGCCGCAGAGGACAGCTCAGGGACGACGGCCCTAAGCTCCGCCAGGGCGGCGGCGGCGGGGCCGTCCTCCTCCTCCTCCTCGTAGTCCTCATACCCCTCCTCTTCCTCTGCCGACGCGGCGTCGTCCGCCTGCTTGGCGGATGCGGCGGCGGCCGGGGCGCGGCGAGAGCAGGACCGGCCATTGGGCGAGGCGGTGGCGCCGCGGTGGTGGGCAAGGTGGTGGTCGCGCGCGGGCGGCGCCGGCGCGGGGCCCGCCGGGCGGGTGGTGGCGGGCGTGGTGCCGGCCCGGGTGGCAGTGCCTGGAAGGAAGGGAGAGGGCGTGTGTGCGTGAGCGAGGGTACCCAGGGAATGGCGACGCAGGGGAGGAGGAGAGCGAGAGAGCGAGGGCGACGGGGCAGGTTTTTGAGTGTGCGCGCGCGCTCGCGCGCGCGCGCTGTCCTCTCCCGTCTTGTCTGTCTAGAAGCCAGCGATAGCCAGCCTCGGCCCCGCGCCCGCGCACCCCACGCTCGAAGACCACCCAATTCCCCGCATCCCACCCCTGACTCTTACCTTGGGATGACGTCCAAGAGCCGCCGGGGCGGCCCTTGCCGGTCTGGCCGGCGACGAGCGCGCCGTGGGGCGCGGCCCAGCCAGCCGCACCTCGATCGGCCCCAGCTTTGGCGCCATCGCCGCGCCGGCCCGCACCCGCCCGCCCGCCTTCGCACCGCCCGCCGCTGGGCGAGACAATGTCGGTGGCGTCGGAGCCGGAGGAGTGGCGGTGGTGGGCGGAGGCGGGCGAGGCGTGCGGCGCGCCGACGCAGGGCAGGCCGTGCGGCGCATGCACTATGCCGGGCTTGGTTGAACAGCCTCCGTGGGAGGGCATGGCGGCAAGGAAAAGGCGCCCACTCTCCTCAGACCGCAGGTTGGAGAGGCGGGGTAGGGCCTGGTGTGGGGGGGCGGACGGGGAAGGCCCGGCGTTCGCGCGCGTGCTGTGGGTGGGAGACGAGGAGGGAGGAGGGCGAGAGAGCGGTCAATTTGAAGCGGACGCTCTGTTCTATTTTTTTGCGCACACTTGGGCTGGACGCGGCGGGGTGAACGGGGCATGTCGCTCATCCCACACCCCCAAATTACGCCTACCGCCTCGATGTCTACGACTTCGGGTGGGTGACGGGCGCGAGTTCGCGCGGCAAAGACGCCGCCGGGCGCGGCCAAGAAAAAACATTGCTTTCCACGGGCGGAGGGTTGGGGGCCGCGCCGGCCTCCCTTTGGTAGGCCCTCACACGCCTTTCACGCCCGCGCAATGCCATGCCAATGACGCGGCAGGCCCTTCCCAGGGGAGCGGGCGGCCGAATTGCGACCCGACAACGCACCTTGGAAGCTTCGTGTGGAGGAGAGACGGCCGGCCGAGGGAGCGAAGACGCGCGCGCGTCGGTTCGCTCTCTATTTTGCTAGCTCTCCCTGCGCGTGGGGCCGGCTATGGATAGCCGGGCACTGGCTAAAGCGGGGGGCTGGGCCCGGTATGGCGGAGTGCGTGGGCTGGGAGGTGTGCGGATTCGCGGGGACGGCGAGCGTGTGAGGGCCGCGAGGCGGGAGAAACAAAACAAGGAGTGTGGAGTGGCCGTTCGAGCGTGCCTGGCCATTCACACGACCTCCTCGCGCGCTCCCTCCCCCGCGCATGCCCCGCCCGCTCGCCCTAGCGCACCCACTCTGCGCCCACCCCCGGCCGCCGACCGACCCTATCGCCCGCTGTGCCCGGCTCCCGGCCCAGCGCGTCCCCCTTCTTCCCCACCAGCGCCGCCCGCGCGCTCCTTGCAGTGCCGCCGCACCGCACAGGCCTCCTCCGCCTCCGCCTCCGCCGCCCCCACCCGCACACCACACCATGGCCGCCGTCGGCCTGGGGTGGCTGGTCGTCTTGGTAAGAAGAGTGGATAGGGTCTGGGCGAGAGGCGTGTGCGCGTGCTCCTAGGAGAGAGAGCAGCAGAGGGACGAAGCGCGCGCCCCCATTCAACCTCGGCCCCTCTCATCCTCCTCACTCCCAGGCCGCCCTCGCCTCCCTGCTCACCCGCTGGCTGCGCGCATGGTTCGCCCGCCTGGACGCGGACGCGGCGACCCTGACGGCCGCCGTGACGCTGGAGGACCCGGCGTCCGCGGCCCGCCTACCCGCGCCCTCCCTGTGGGGCGAGCCCTCGAAAGCGCTCTCTGTCATCATCCCGGCCTACAATGAGGAGGCCCGCCTGCCGCGCGCGCTGGACGAGGCGTTCAGGTAGACAGAGGGATGGCGAGAGAGAGAGAGAGAGAGACAGACAGAGAGAGAGAGAGAAAGAGAGTATGCGCGCACTCTGACCAGGGACGGTCCCCTGGTGTGTCGGCAAGCTCGGACGGCGCCTTGAGAGGTCATGTTCCCTCCCACGCGCGGCGCGCCTGTTTTTCATCTCCCCCCTCTCCCCCCTCTCGCCAT
>Ga0114918_10004994_pt1 | contig 11442 bp, 7 predicted proteins | sample LantaG_FD_87015 | JGI IMG/M metagenome (GOLD analysis project Ga0114918, IMG submission 87015) | Deep subsurface microbial communities from Baltic Sea to uncover new lineages of life (NeLLi) - Landsort_02402 metaG | ecosystem: Environmental > Aquatic > Marine > Oceanic > Sediment | place: Baltic... | reverse complement strand
GGGGGGGGGGGGGGGGGGGGGGGGGGCCGTCGGGGGGGGGGGGGGGGGGGGGGGGGCCGGGCCCGCCGCCGCCAGGGGGGGAGAGGGAGGCTAAGGGCGGGCGGCGGAAGCCGCCCGCCGCGGGGGGCGGGGTCGGCGCGCGTGCGCCCGCCGCCCAGGCCGCGGGCGGGGCGCCCGCGGGGGCGCCGCTCAGGCCGCCGCCCCCGCCGCCGCCAAGCCCGGGCCCCGGCGTGCTCGCCCGCCCCGTCGGCGTCCCGCCCGCGGACGCGGCCGCGCCCGCCTTGCCCCCTTCACCCCCCGCCTCGTCCGACTCGGAGTCGGCCTCGGGGACGGCGGCTAGCTGGGCGGCCAGGTCGCCCCCCCAGTCCCCGCCCGCGGATGACGCGCGCGAGATGGACGGCGCCGACCCAGCGCTCACCAGCAGGCCGGCGCCGGGCGCCGCTCCGAAAGCGCCCGCCGGCCAGCCGGCGGGGCCAGCCCCGCCCCCACCGCCCGCCGCGGTCTCCGCAAACAGCAGGTCCGCGTTGGAGCCGGAGACGCCGCCCAGGGCGCCCGGGCCGACGCCCGCGGCGGCGGCCGCGGCAGGGCCGCCCGCCAGGGGCGGGGCGGTCGTCCCGCCCCCCGGCCGCCCTGCCCCGCCCTGCTGCTCCGCCCGCAGCTGGGCGCGGACAGACTCAAAGTACGGGTGTTTGAGCAGCTGACGCGCCCGCGGGCGGCGCGCACGGGGCGCGATGCAGGCGGAGATGACGCCCGCCAGCTCCCGCGAGGGCACGCGCGCCAGCCCCGCGGGGCGGATGCCGAGCGTCACCTTCCGATAAATCTGGGCCGCGTTCCGGCATTCGGCGTACGGGTACTCCATCGTCGCCAGCTCCAGCAGGCACATGCCGAAGGAGTAGACGTCCACCCGGTCATCATACTCCTCCTCATACAGCTCCGGCGCCATGAATTCTGGCGTGCCCAGCACGGACTGCGGCGCCGTCCGCGCGCGCAGCAGCGTCGCCAGGCCCAAGTCCCCAATCTTGACCACGCCCTCCGACCCGTTGATGAAGATGTTGTCGCACTTCAGGTCCCGGTGGATGATGGGCGGCGTGTGGCCGTGGAGGTAGACCAGGCCGCACAGGATCTGCCAGGCCCACCGCTTGAGGACCTCGTCATCGATGTGGCGGTGCCGCTTGCGGTACTGTCGCAGGGTGCCCGACGTGAACAGCTCCGTGATGAAGTTGACGGTCGCCGCGTCCGGGTCCAGCCAGGAGTCGTGGAAGGTCATGATGTTGCGGTGCTTCAGCTGCTTGAGGACGCGGATCTCGGCGAAGAGGCGGTCCCGCTCCTCGCCCGAGGAGGCCTCCCGCACCAGCTCGGCCATGCGGACCTGGTTCCAGGCGACCTCGGTGCCCTCCTCCTCATCGAACGCCTTGTAGACGGTCTTGAAGGCGCCCCGCCCCAGGATTTGGTCGTACTGAGGAGTGGAGGGGGATGGGGGGTGGGGAGAGGGAGGGAGGGGGCGTGAGGGAGGAGGGGCGTGATGGTAGGAAAGGGGGAGGGGCCGGGTTTGAGCATGCACTCCCCGGGAGACGCGCCTCCCTCTCCCCTCTTCCCCCTCTCGCCCGCGCCCCCCGGTGCCCTGTGCCACGCCTGGCCCTCCACCGTGCGTGTACGACAGGGCCCACGCTCCAGCCCCGCGGGCGGGGTGGGAACGGTTTGGGCGCGAGCGGGGCGGGAGGAGGGGAGGAAGAGGAGGCGCTGCTCCCCTTTGGCGGCCGCCGCAGTCGAAAGCGGCGGCGCGGCCGCAGCTGCGCTCCCCTTGCCCTCCTCTCTGCGCGCCCCGTCCCACCACCACCGCCAGCCCCTCGGATCCCGCCGCACACGCGTCCAGGTGAGGGCGCATACAGCCCAGGCCTGCGCCCGGGCCGGTCGAGGCAGGGCGGGCGGGGACGCCGCGGGGCGCGCGCGATGTGGCTGCACCGGCCGCTCGACGCCGCTCCCCGCGGGCCCTCTCCCCTCTCTCTCCATCAACCCTCTCCTTTCTCTGGAACTCACTCGCGAGTACCGCCCCGTCGGGTCGGTCTCGATGACGGCCTGCTCCTCGGCCTCAGGCTCCTCCTCCTCCTCCTGCTCCATCGCCGCGGGCGGGGGATTGTCCGGTTCGGGTTCGGGCGGGGGGACCTCCTCGGGCGGCGGGGCCGCAGCCGAGGCGGGGGCGCTCATGGTTTTGGGCTGCGGCGCGAGAAGATCGAGCGGCGTGAGTGTGTTGTGTGTGCCTGCTCTCCCCAAAACCCACGCCCCCCTGGCTCGCCGGGTCGGGTGGCCGTGCGTGGGACACCCCTGAAGCAAGGGAAGCGTCTCCGCAGCGGGGGGTTCGGGGCGCGCGTGCGGGGAGAAAGGGCGACGAGAGACAGCCGCGGACGGATGGCTCGAGTGAGCACTCGACTGGGGGCCCCCGCTGCTCCTCACTTTTAGTTTTTTTGCTTTGTCGCCGTCGACGCCGACGGGGCCCCTCTACCCCCCGCCCCCCCTAGAAAAAACAATACTTACCTGTAGGCGTGGACACTCTCAGTCCCCCAGAGCCCCCTCAATCTCACAATGCAGGTGACGCCCGTCGCTTCACTAACCCGCCTCCCGCCCGGCCCTGCCGCCGCCGCTGCCGTCGCCGCGTCCGGCTCCTCTACCGACACCACGCCCGCCCTGGGCACCCTGGCCGCCGTCGGCGACGCCCTGGACGCGGGTGGTGGCGAGAACGGCCTGCTGCGCGGGCACGGCACGATGGCAGCGCACCCGCCGGGCGGGGAGGGCGGCGGCACCGGCGAGGAAAACGAGAATGCGGGCGCCGCCCCCGACCCGTCCTCCTCGTCGGCAGGCCTCGTCGCGACGCTGACGGGCGCCATCACGCGCGTGGACCGCCTCGTCTCCGTGCGCCCTCTCCAGGCCGGCCGGTACGCGGCCGACCTGGGCGACGTGGTGGTGGGCCGGGTCACGGAGGTGGGGGCCAAGCGGTGGCGCCTGGATTTAGGGGGGCGGGCAGAGGCCGCGCTCCTCCTCGCCGCCGCGGGCTCCCTGCCCGGCGGGGGCGGCGCCCGTAAAAAGACGGCGGCGGACGAGGCGGCCATGCGGTCCCTATTCGCGGAGGGCGACCTCCTGGCCGCCGAGGTGCAGGCCCTGCACGCGGACGGGTCCGTCCTGGTGCACACGCGGTCCCGCAAGTACGGGCGCCTGGCCGGCGGGGCGGTCGCGTGCGTCCGCCCGCCGGCCATCCGCCGGGGCGCACGCCAGTTCAATGCCTGCCCGGGCATTGGGGTGGACCTGATTCTGGGCGTGAATGGGTGGGTGTGGGTGGGGCCGGCGGGGTCCGTGGCGGGGCTGGCGGGTGGAGGAGGAGGAGGGGGCGCAGGCGGGGCGGGCGCCGCGCCGTTTGGGGCGATCCTTGGGGATGATGAGGAGGACGGCGGCGCCGACGGCGCCGGTGCGGCCGCCATGGACGCGGACGGCCCTCCCGTGGACCCGTACCCGGCCCCGCCGCCGCCGATGCCCACCCAGCGGGCGGCCGTCGCCCGGGCGGCCGCCGCCGTGCGGGCGTTGGCAGGCGTGGGCCTGCTGGTCGACCCGCGCTCGGTCGAGGCGGCCGTCCGGGCGGCGGACGCGGGGGGAGTGGCCACGCCCGCCATGGACAGCGACCCGGTCTATCTGGCGGGCCTGCTGACGGGGTAGGGAGAGCGGAGAAGGAGAGCCGCCTTGTTAGTTCGTGCGTCGACTAGTTTTTTGTTTTTGTTTCAGGTCGGTCTGGGGGCGTGGTCAACAAATCGACCGCAACGCCGCCGCCTGCGCTCTCGTCTCGCTCTCTGTTTCTCTTTCCACTGCACAGCCGCCTGCTCTCGCGCCTCTCTCTCACACACACACACGCATACACACACACACACACTCAACCATGTCCGTCTGGGCGATGCTGGGCGCGGCCGCGGCCCGCGGCCGCCGCGTCCCGCGTGCCGGGTGGGCGACACTCAACTCCAAAATCGGGCCTGTCGGTTTTTACAAGGGGTCCGGCATCAAAGCGACGGGGCGGCACACGCGCAAAGGTAGGGCGGAGAGGCGTGTGTGTGTGTATGGTGTGCGCGTGTTGGGACGGTGGCCGTGGAGGGACGCTCCCTTGGGCCGCGGCGGACGGGCGAGGGAGAGAGCGGCGGCGCGGTGCGGCCTCCCCTCCTCAACCTCGCGCTCCTCTCACACACTCTCTCTCTCTCTCACTCTCTCGTCCACTCTCACAGGTGCCTACCAGGTCCTCCCCGAACGGCGGCCCCGCTACATCGTGCCCGACTTGTCGGCATGCGAGGTAGGATGAGGAGGGAGAGGGGGAAAGGGATGGTGATGGCGGACGCCTGCTTGCGTGGCTAGGTCCGTGCGAGAAACCTCTCGCCTCTCATCTCCTTCACGACCTCTCTCTCTCTCTCTCTCTTCTACACACACCCCACCAGTTGAAACCGTATGTGGCAATGGACCCGGGCTTCAAGCCCAAGTGATGGGGAGCGGAGAGAGAGGGGTCGGCGTGTGGTGTTGTAGCGCTCTAGTTTTAAGGAAGCGGGGTAGAGGTCTTGTCCCTCTCATATCCTGCTTCGCCGCATTTCTCTCTCTCTCCCCGCTCTTTCTTCAAATAAGCGCCATGCTGGCCGTCCGCGCTCCCATCAGTCTGGCCCGTGGCGTCCGCGCCCTGCCCTGCCCGCCCCTGGCGGCGCGGGCGCGCGCGCGGGCTGCCCCGGCTGCGCCGGCCCCAAAGAAACGGGCGGGCCTTCCCCCCCGCCCGCCGCGCCCGCCTGCCCCCGCCCGCCGCGCGCTGACCACCGCCCACGCCTCGGCCGGCGACGGCGAGGGCGGCGAGGCCAACACCACCCTCCAGCTCGTCGCGGGCGCCCTGGGCACGCCCGCCGCCCTGCTGGTCTGCTACTCCGCGTACCTCCTCGCCACCACGGGCGACGGCCTGCCTCCCGGCCCCGGCGGCGCATACGGAGCGGCGGAGGGCGTGTCATACCTCGCGGTCCTGGGCCTGGTCGGCTGGTCCGCGGCCACCAAGGCCCGGACGGGATCCGGCCTGCCCGCGGGGCCGGCGGGGCTGCTGGGAGCGGCGGAGGGGCTGTCCTACCTGGCCCTGCTGGCCGCCATCGGCGCGTTCGGGTACACGGCCGCGACGGGGGCTGGCATCCCGGGGCCGTTTGGGCGTTGACAGAGAGAGATGGAAAAGGATGGATGGGGTGGGATGGGTGGTTTTCCCGACCTCGCTGTTTCGAGAAGCCGCGTCTGCCAGGCGTGTGTGTGTGTGAATGTGTGAAAAGCGGGTGCTGCTGTGTAAAAGAAACGTATACGCGGTGCGCGCGTGCAACACAACAGCCCCTCTCTCATCTCTCGTCTCACTCCACCCCCACCATCTCCACCTCGGCCCCGCCATCGCCACCGCCGCCGCCCCGCCGCTGGCGCAGGCCCGCCGCCCGGTCGCCGCCGCCATTGGCACCAGCCGTCCCATTAGCGACCGCATCCCCCAGCGGGTGGAAGCCGCCCCGGCCCGGAACAGCAGCACGCATCCCCCCCCCACCGCCCCCGTCCTCCCGGGCTGCGGCCACCCAGCCAGCCACCGCCTCGGCCGTCCGCCACGCCACGCCACGCACCGTCGGCCCCAGCTTGGCCGCCAGGGCGATGCAGCCGGGCAGCAGCCCCCGCGCCAGCTCCTCGTCCACGCCTAGCTCCACGTACACGGTGCGGGCGAAGAGGAGGGCGAGGAGGATGGCGGCCAGGCGGAGCGGGGAGCGCAGGGCGGCCAACAGTTCGTCCGCGCCCAGGACCGCGATGGCGAGGATGGCCCACAGGGGCGGCGCCCGCCCGCGCGCGGCGGCCCGGGCCTCCACCGTGGCCAGCGCCTGGCGCACCGCCCGGTCGGCGGCGGTCTGGACGGCCGCCCAGGCCGACCGCACCTGGTCGGGGCTGAGGAGGACGGAGGACGGCGGAATGAGGGCGGGCGGCCAGGCGGTGGCCGACGCGAGGTCAAAGGTGGGCAGAGCCGCGCTGCCGCCGTCGCCACCGTCCGCGCCGCCCGCCAAGGGCACGCCCTCCGCCACGTAGGCGGCGACCGCCGCGTCGACGGCGTCCGGGGTGGTGATGGGAGGCGGCGGCGCGCCATCCTCGCCCACCTCGGGCAGGCGCAGTGCCGTCAGCGCTCCCAGCAGCCCCGCAGCCGCTCCTTTAGCCCCCGCCGCCGCGCCCGCCACGTCCGCCCCGGGCGCCCAGGACCGGGGCAGCCCCGCCTCATCGCGGGAAAAAGCGTCCGCCCACCGTTCTTTCAGGCGGGGCGGGGCGCCCCGGGCGGCCTCGCGGGCGCGGGCCTCGACTAGGCCCCGGCCGAAGGCCGCAACCCGGCTGCGGAGGGCGGCCAGGGCGTCGGGGGCATGCCCGTAACCCGCCACCGCGTCCACCGCCTGGCCCGCCGCCGCGCCCACGGCCGCGGTATATGTGCGGGCCAGGCGGGGCCACAGGTCGGGCGGGGCGGCGTCAAGGAGGGCGGCTGTCGGCGCGGTCAGGGCGTCCCGCACGGACGCACAGGCGGCCGCCTCGGCGTCGGCCAGGGCGGCCGCCGTGAGGTGGGACGCCAGGGCGGTCACGTCCGCCTCCAGCCCCGCCCGGGCGGGGGCCACGGGCCAGGCGTCCGCGGCGGCGACGGCTAGGGCCGGGTCACCGGCCGGCCAGGCCGCGGCGTCGGCTACTGCATCGAAAGACGCCAGCGCGGCCGTGGCCGCGGCGGCCGCGCGCGTGGTGAATGGGCGGTCGTCGCCGCCGCCGCCCGCCATCAGGGCCGCCCGCGCGCCGTCTAGGGCGGCGCAGGCCGCCGCGCCCAGCTGACGCGCGTGCGCGGGTGCCAGGGCGCCCATGGCGGCGCCCGCCAGGTCGGCCCGCCGGTCCGCGGCTGCGCCGGGCTCGAAAAAGGCGGCGTCAGCGTCGTAGGCGGCCAGGGTGGCCGCGACCACGCCCGCCGCATCGGCGCCAAAGGCCGGCAGGGGCGGGCCGGTCGCCGCCGCGGCCGTCAGGTCCAGGAAGGCGGGCGACGCCGTCATGGCCGCCAGGGCGGACTCGCCCAGCTCCGCGCACCGCAGGTTGGCGACCATCACCTGTGGGAATGAGGAGAGAGAGAAAAATAAAAGGATGGATGGATGGATGGAGAGGACGTGTCTCGCCTCGCATCTCTCCTTCTCTCTCTCACCTCCCTCCCTCTGTCTTCTTACCTTGTGCGCCGGCAGGTTCAGGTCCCGCTGCGACCGCACCACCTCCCACATCGTCGCCAGGGAGAGCGGCAGGGCGGAGCCGGGGAGGCGGTCGGAGGAGGAGGTGCCAGGCGGTCGCAGTGCGTCGGGCGCCCGCCCGTCGAAGCGGGCCCGCAGGGCCGCCACCTCGCCCCGGAACGCGGCCTCCGCGTCCTCATAGTTGGGCAGGGACGTGTAGTGCACATCGAAAAAGTCGGACAGGGAGGACGCCGCCAGGCCGGCCGGCTTGGCCAGGCCGCCCCACAGAGCCTCCAGGTCGGCCGCCCAGGCGGCCGCGAGGGTGGGTAAGGGCGTCCGCGTCCGGTCCCGGAAGGCGAAGAGGAGGACTTTTTTGGCCGGGCTGTAGGAGGAGGGGTCAGTTAGGCCAGCCACATCACCGGTCGCCGCGGCCGTCGCGGCGGCCGCCCGCACTGGCACCCCCTTCGCAGCCGACGCCCGCAGCTTGAGGTCGACCTGGAAGATGGTGCGCAGCAAGGGCTTGCCCGCGCCCGCCTCCCGGCCCACGTCCTTGGCCCACATGTTGACGACTAGGATGTCCGCGACCGCCATGGCGTACAGGGCGGTCTGACGCTCGAAGGAGGCGTCGTCCTCGCCGCGCTCCCGTCCGTCCGCGCCCTCCAGGTCGAGGACGAGGGTCAGGGGCGGGTCCGGCGGGTTTGGGGGATAAGCGGCGCTGCTGCTGGTTGCGGGCGGCGGCCCGGCCGCCGCCAGCCAGATGCCGCGCGTTGTCTGAGACCGGCCCGCCAGGGCGTCCATCTCCTCAAAGGTCGTGCCGAACTGGGAGAGAGGGAGAGAGGGAAGGATGAGGCACGCGCGCCCATTGAAAGAGAGGGGGAGCGCGCGGGCAGGCGCGAGCGGACAAAGAAAAACGCGCCCGGGGCGCGGCGTGGTGGGCTTTCACGCCCTGAAAACCAGACCAACGCACGCACAAAAAACCGCGCATCAGCTAGGTGTGGACGTCACGGCCCAAGCCCCGACGCACACCCCACACGCACGCCCCCTTTCTCTCTCTCCGCATTCCCGCGCACCAGCGCATTCAGCAGGGTCGACTTCCCCGACGACTGCGGGCCCATGACCGCGACGACCTGGTAGCCCCTCCCCGCGGACGGGAGGCCGACGGCGGTCGCCAGCGAGGCCAGGGAGGGCGCATCGAACCCGCCGACCGCGTCGACGAGCTGGACGACGGAGGTCGGGCTCATGATGGGATGAAGGAGAGAGAGAGAAAAAAGTCCTGTGATAAAGCGAGCGCTCGCGTCTCCCTCTTTGCTTACTCTTCTTTCGTTCGGCGCGCCCTCTCACCGCCGTCCACACCACAACCACATCCTTTCCAATGCTCCTCCTCTTCGAGTCGAGCGCGGGGTACGCCCTGTTCAAAGTGCTGAAGGATGGCAGCTTCGAGAAGGCCGAGGTAAGTGGAGTGGAGGGCGAAGGAAGAGGGGAGCGGCGCGCCGGCCGGCGGCGGCCAGCGGCCGCCGGGCGCTCCTGCTCCTCTATCGCGCGCTCCACGCCCTTCCTCACGCGTGCTCTCCACTCCCTCTACACACTATGCCCTTTCACAGGACCTGCACAAGGAGTTTGAGACCCTGGACTCCGCGCAAAAGGTGAGCTGAGCGAGAGGAGAGAGGGATGAGAACGAGGGGGGGATGGCAGGCGGCGGCCGGTGCTGGTGGGGGCGGCACTCCTCTTCACGCGCTCACGCCCCCTCGCTCCCGCTTCCTTCCATCCTCCCTCCCAACAGATGGTCAAGCTGAAGGCGTTTGAGAAGTTTGAGACGACGACGGACGCCCTGGCGGCGGCGACCGCCCTGGTCGACTCCAAGCTGTCCAAATGTGAGTGCTCTCTTTTTTCTTCGCCGCATGCGCTAGCCGCCGCCGGCGCCGGGCCCTGCTCCACCGCCGCCGCCGCCCGCCCCATCGTGGGGCCCGGCGCTCTGCCACGTCCACCCTGGAGTGCTACACAACATCCCAGCTCCACCGCGACGCCTGGGACAGGGCCACGCGTGAGGAGGCACGCGGGGGTGCGCGCCCTCTCTCCCACACACCCACTCGCCCTCACACCACCCCCTCATCGCTCCGCTCTCTCCCTTGCTCCCTCTCCAGCCCTGAAGAAGTTCATCAAAAAGCACGCGGCCGACGAGCCCCTGGCCGTCCTGGACGCCAAGCTGGGCGGCCTGATCAAGGAGAAGCTGGGCGTCGCCTGCGTGTCCAACGCGGGTGTGGCGAAGCTGGCCCGGGGCGTGCGCGCCCAGCTGGCGGGGCTGGTGGCCGGGCTGGGCGGGGCGGACCTGACGCCCATGGCGCTCGGCCTGTCCCACTCGCTGTCGCGCTACAAGCTCAAGTTCTCGCCCGACAAGGTGGACACCATGGTCGTCCAGGCCATCGGCCTGCTGGATGACCTGGACAAGGAGCTCAACACGTACGCGATGCGGTGCCGGGAGTGGTATGGCTGGCACTTTCCGGAGATGGCCAAAATCCTGAACGACAATGTCGCGTACGCGAAGTGCATCAAACTGATGGGCAGCCGGGAGGCCGCGGCCGGGCTGGACTTCTCCGGCATTCCCCTGGAAGAAGCCACGGAGGCCGCCCTCAAGGAGGCCGCCGCCGTCTCCATGGGCACGGAGATTTCGGAGGCCGACCTGGCCAACATCGGCGCCCTGGCGGGCCAGGTGGTCGACCTGGCCACCTACCGGGGCCAGCTCGCGGACTACCTGCGGGCCCGCATGGCCGCCATCGCGCCCAACCTGACGGCCCTGGTGGGGGAGCTGGTCGGGGCGCGCCTGGTGTCGCACGCGGGGTCCCTGGTCTCGCTCGCCAAGCAGCCCGCCTCGACGGTCCAGATCCTGGGCGCGGAGAAGGCGCTGTTCCGGGCCCTCAAGACCAAGCGCGAGACGCCCAAGTACGGCCTCCTCTACCACGCCTCCCTGGTGGGCCAGGCCCCGCCCCGCCACAAGGGGCGGATCGCCCGCATGCTGGCGGCCAAGTGCTCGCTGGGCGTGCGGGTGGACACGCTGGGCGACGGCGACGACGCGGCGGTCGGCCTGGAGGGTCGGACCAAGGTAAGGAGGGGGGTGGGAGATGGGTGGGAGGGGAGGGCACGCGCGCGCGCGCAGGCGCCCACACAAGCCTGTGCAGAAACCCACAGCTTCCTTTCTCCCAAGGCTGGAGCGGCTTTGAAACCGGGCGACAGAGAGGCGGTGTCTGATTAAACTCCGGGGGCGGGCCCGTGGCCGGCCGCCGACAAACGGCCGGCGGGGTGGGTTTCCCGCGCTTCCTCGAAATCTCACCCACACTTTTTTTCCTTCTTCTTCTTCCCCCCTCTTCCCATCATTCTTCACAGGTCGAGGCGCGCCTGCGGCAGCTGGAGGGCAAGGCGGCGGGCGAGGGAGGCAAGCCGGCGTCCTGGGCCGCACCCACCGCGTACGCGGCGCCCGCCCGCCCGGCCGCGGGCTACGCGGACGGGGCGGACGTGACGGTCGCGCCCGTCGCGCCCGTGGCCAACGGCGGTGATGCCGGCGGCGAGGGAAAGAAGTCCAAAAAGGACAAGAAGGAGAAGAAGGAGAAGAAGCGGGCCGCGGACGACGGCAACGGCGCGGCGGCGGAGGACAAGCCCAAAAAGAAAAAGAAAAAGAGCAAGGACTGAGTGGGCGCGCGAGATGGGTGGAGAGAGCGGTTGAGGGATGATGATGAGAGGGGGTGGATGGGGTGGGGTGGGGGCCGTGGATGGACGGGGAGCGGGGGGGCAGCCGCCGCCTTCTCTCTCTTTTCCGTCTCTCTTCCTCCGCCGCCGGCTGGTGGGCGATTTGTATCAACACTTTTTTTTTGCTTTGAAAACGCGTCGTGGGCCCGGGAGATGTGTCTCTCACAAAGTCACAGCCACAGCCCCCCTGAACACAACCACCACCCCCATCCTCTCATCACCCGCTCCCTCCCTCCCTCCCTCTCCTCTCTTCACGCCGCCGCCCCCGGCTCGCTCTCCGGCCGCCCCTCGCTCTTCTTCCCCTGCCCCCCCCCACCCCCCCCAACCCCCGCCTCCTCTTTGGCCGCTTTCGCCGCCAGCCCCTCCACATCGTCCTCGCCCTGCGGGTGCACGATCTTGTCCACGACCCCGTACTCGATCGCGTCCAGGGGCTGCATGTAGAGCGGGCGCTGGAGGT
>Ga0114918_10004993_pt1 | contig 11443 bp, 12 predicted proteins | sample LantaG_FD_87015 | JGI IMG/M metagenome (GOLD analysis project Ga0114918, IMG submission 87015) | Deep subsurface microbial communities from Baltic Sea to uncover new lineages of life (NeLLi) - Landsort_02402 metaG | ecosystem: Environmental > Aquatic > Marine > Oceanic > Sediment | place... | reverse complement strand
CTATGTCTTTGATGGCCGGCAAGAGAAGACTGCTGCCTATAGCGAAGATGATAAAACTAATCCTATAAATATATATGGTAAAGGTAAATTAGCTGGCGAAGAGGAAATAAAAAAGATATTAGAGAAATATTTTATTGTCCGCACAGCCTGGCTTTATGGATTACAGGGTAATAATTTTGTCTATACTATGTTAAGATTATTTAAAGAAAGAAATTTAGTAAAGGTAGTAGAAGACCAGTGGGGCTCTCCAACTTATACAGTGGATTTAGCCGCGGCTATTTTAAAGATAATAGAAGATGTTTCAGTTAGTTACGGGATATATCATTTTACCAATGAAGGCATGACCAACTGGTATGAATTTGCCAAGGCAATTTATACAAAAGCTAAAAGATTAGGATTGATTGAGAGCAATAAAAAAGTAGTGATACAGCCTATCAAGACTGAGAATTATCCTACAGCAGCCAGGAGACCAAGATATTCAGTTTTATCTAAAGAGAAGATAAAGAGGGAGTTTAATCTAAAGATTAAAGATTGGGATAAGGCATTGGAAGATTTTTTAGTATTTTTGAAAAAAAAATAAAATATGGAATATTTAGAAAGTAGGGTGGAGAAATGGTAAGAAGATTAGAAAATATTTTAGTTACCGGGGGAGCAGGATTTATCGGCTCTAATTTTATTCATTATATTTTTAGGAAAACTAAATTTAGAGGAAGGATTATCAATGTAGATAAATTAACCTATGCCGGTAATTTAGAGAATTTAGTGGAGATAGAGAATAAATATGGAGGAGAGAGATATTTTTTTGAGAAGGCAGATATTTGTGATTTTAATGAGATTAAAAAAATATTTGAAAAATATGATATTGATACCGTAGTTAATTTTGCTGCAGAATCTCACGTGGATAGGTCTATATTTGGACCAAAGGATTTTGTGCAGACTAATATTATGGGAACTTTTAATCTTTTAGAGGTGGCAAGAGAAAATTGGAAAGGTAGAGAAGATATTCTTTTTCATCATATTAGTACTGATGAGGTCTATGGTTCTATTGAAGAGGGGAAATATTTTTATGAGAATACTGCCTATAAACCCAATAGTCCATATTCTGCCTCCAAAGCTTCCTCAGACCATTTAGTAAGAGCTTATCATAAGACTTATGGATTACCTGTAACCGTTTCTAATTGCTCCAACAATTATGGTCCTTATCAGTTTCCGGAGAAATTAATTCCCTTGATGATATTAAATATTTTAGAAGAGAAGAATTTGCCGGTATATGGCGATGGAAGAAATGTGCGGGATTGGTTATATGTTGAAGACCATAGCCAGGCAATCTGGGTGATATTAAATAAGAGAGAGGTTGGAGAGACCGATAATATTGGTGGAGAGAATGAGTGGGAAAATATAAAGTTGGTTAATTTTCTTTGTGAGAAGATAGCGAAGATAGAGGGAAAAGATGGGGACTATTATAAGAAATTAATTACTTTTGTTAAAGATAGACCCGGCCATGATAGAAGATATGCCATAAACTGTGATAAGATAAAGCGGGAGCTCGGCTGGGGACAAAAGTTCGACTTTGAAGAAGGATTAGATATGACCATCAAATGGTATATGAATAATAAAGGTTGGGTCAATAGAGTAAGAAGTGGGGAGTATAGGAAGTGGATGGAAAAGAATTATAAGGCGAGATGAGATTGGATTTACTATAAATAAATTATTTTAATTATCTAAAGTGTATTAAATTCGAGTAGTGTTTACAATTCAAATTAAATAACAAAAAATTAACTTTATCTATTACTATATGCACTTATAATGGTACAAAATATTTGCCTAAGCGATTAGATGGCCTTGTGGACAAACACGTTTGCCCAATGAATTAATTGTACCTGACGATAGTTTTACGGATGTAATGCTACAAATTTTAAATGTAGTTTATGAAATTGCTTCTTTTAAAGAAAAAACTTATAGTAATATGGAAAAAACATGGTCCTACTAAAAATTTTAAAAAAGTTGTAAGTTTATATAAAGGAAATATTATTATCTTAAATAATCAAGGTGATGTATGGTTAACATATCAACAAAGAAGCCCATAATCTCAATAGCACTTGCTACATACAATGGTAAACGATATTTGCATGACCAGCTAATGAGTTATACATTGCAAACGCGTTTGCCTGATCAGCTTATAGTATGCGATGATTGTTCAACAGATAATACTGTAAAAATTTTAGAATCATTTGCGGCTTCCGCTCCTTTCTCGGTAAATATTTATATGAATAAAGCTAAATTGGGAACGGGTGCAAATTTTGGACAGACATTAACCCTATGTGATGGAGATATTATCGCCTTTTCCGATCAAGATGATGTTTGGTTATCAAATAAACTAGAAAGAATTGAGCAAACATTTATTGATCAACCACATATTGGTTATGTAATATCCGATGCAATAGTCGTTGATGATACATTAACACCATTTGATTATACTCTTTGGAATTATCGAAAATTTACAAAATATTGGCAAAATCAGTTTGAGAAAGGCAATGAGTTAGATGTTTTTCTTAGATTGACCATTACTACGGGGATGGTAACAGCTATACGAGCGCGTTTACGACATTTTGGCCCACCAATACCAAATTCAATAAATCACGATGCCTGGTATATACCGTTAGCGGCAATATATAATTATCATGGCGCACTTATAAAGGAACCACTTGTAAAATATCGTCAACATGCAAAACAACAGTATGGTGCCGCGAGAATGACTTTTAAAAAAAGAACAAGAAGGGTATTTAAAAATAACACCTTTGCTATTATGCACGATATTCAATTACTTGAATCGTTAATAGAATATATAGAACGTAATAGAAGTGATGTTCAGTTGGTTGACTCTGCCTTCTTTAAACTTAAAGATAAGCTCATCCATCTATACGCAAGAAAAGAAATAAATAATCGCATTGTTTGGTCACGTATACCCAATATTTACTATGAGATGAAACTCCGACGCTATTTTAAATACGGCTCATGGAAAAATATTATTGTAGATTTTCTATCATAATAATCACTCGAAGCGGCATTAGTAAGCGCTTTGTGTTTAATTCTTTTTAATAATCTCTCCGGTTATCAAACATTTGGGATTTATGGCGCTCTAGTAGGAATAGCCTGTGGAGTGAATATCAGTCAAAAAAATAATTCAGAAAAGAGTGAGAATAATTGAAAATTAATTGGATTAGTAAAGCGATAAATAATATATGTTACCATTCGCTTGGCAAGTGTAACATTTGTGGAAATTTCACTGTTTTTTTATGTAGTAATATTTCTACTGCTCGAAATAATATGATTTGTCCTTTTTGTGGCTCGTCATCGAGGAAAAGGCATGTCGCATCATTGATTATTGATAAATTATTTTCAAAAAAAATATCATCTATTACGGATATTCCGAATACCAATAAAGACATTCAAATTTATAATATGGCCCTCAATGATTCATTTTCTAAATATCTTAAATATTATGAACATTATTATTCATCAGAATATTTACCAGATGTTGCTTCAGGTACTCAGATCAGAGATAAAGTATATTGTCAAAACGTGGAACAATTGAGTTTTGATAATGATACTTTTGACCTCGTAATATCAGAAGATGTTTTTGAACATGTCAGAGATTATGAGAAAGGATTTTTTGAAATTTACCGTATACTAAAACCCGCTGGATATCATATATTTACTATCCCATGCTTTTTTGACAGAAACACTATTATTCGCGTTGATACATCTGGTCCGGAAGATGTATATCTTTTACCTCCTGAGTATCATGGTGATCCTATTCGAAGAAGGATATTAGCATATAGAACATTCGGATTTGATATTTTTAAGACCCTTAAAAGTTATGTTTTTTATACCGAGATTCACTTTTCAAAATATGCAGACCAAAAAATGGGGATATTTGATAGTTATGTATTCGTATCAAAAAAAAGAGATTAATTTAGTGTTAACATAGAAACAGTTTTCTAAAAGGAGCCAAGAGGAATTATGAAAATTATTTTTGCATTAGAAATGAGCCCAATAAGTAACAGCGTAAAAGGGAGGGGAGAACAGATTTTTGAACGATTAGCAATAGATTGTAAAATAGTTTTTTTTTCAAAAATGGAAAATATTTTATCGATAATAAAAAACCATCCCAAAGATGCATTCAAACGACTAAAGCTAAAAATAGTAAGGCAGGAAAACGATTTTATTATAATAGAGCTTCCAGCTATTTTTTTACCTGCTGCTAATATCTTTAGAATTATTAATAGAATTAACAATATTATTTTAAGCTTCTTTGTTTGGTATATTAGAAAAAAATATAATATCAAAAAAATTGATATATGGTGGGTAGGATATCCCTATGCTATTGACTATGTAAAAGACAAATCAAAGATAGTGTATGATTGTTTTGATGAACACTTAGGCTGGAAAGGATATTATCTGAAAAGTACAGTGAAAAAAATTGAACGGGACCTATTGCAGTTAGCTGATGTTAGTATATTTAGTGCTTCAAAACTCTTAGAAAATAAAGGTGAATATGCAAAAAAATCTCTTTTGATTCTTAACGGAACTGATTATGAGCATTTTTATATGTTACCAAATCACTCTCGTAATTATAACAAAATTATCTTATATTCAGGTGTTATTTCTCATTGGTTTGACGTCGAGCTAATAGAGCATTGTATACAGACTTTGCAAGATTTTACTTTTTGGTTTGTAGGCCCGGATAGAGGAAGTTACCTTAGCTATTTATGTAAATTAAAAAATGTAAAATATTTCGGCCTTATTAAATATGAAAATCTTGCTAAGTATTACCATGAATCAAGTGTCTGTATTATTCCTTTTAAAGTTGATAAGCTTATAGAAAGTACTAATCCTATTAAATTATATGAATATTTATCTGCAGGTAAACCAGTAGTGACCACAAAATATCCGGAAGCTGAGAAATATAAAGCTGTTGTATATATTGCAAATGATAAAGTAGATTTTTCTAATTTAATAAGAATTGCATATCAGGAAAATGAAATAGAAAAAATTACACAACGTCAAAAAATTGCTTCTATTAATTCTTGGGATCGTAGAATAGATGAAATTAAAAGAGCGCTTTCAAATTTATGAAATAATTCCATCAATTAATAAAAGCGAATATGGAAAGGAAGGAAAAGATAATCTATGAATAGAATTGAGTTGATAATTTATAACATTGTGAAATCAAATCCAAAGTTAAAACGCTTTATGGTTGAAAATTATCAGAAGCTGTTTTCATTAATTCCAAGAAAAAGCGTTAAATCTGATTATCCAATTAAGGTCTGTGAACAGTTTTTTTATGGATTCCATGATAAATGTCCGTGGTCCCTTGATAATAAAATGCTTTTAGCTCATCATTTCAATATTCCATACAGAAAAACTATGCCTGATGATGAAATAGAGGTTGGTTATTTTGCTGGCCCTGAATTTTTAGATTATAAGCTGGTAGGTACTACACGTGCTTGGAGCTGGCAAAATGGAGCCATGCTCCAGTGGGTTGGACCATCATTTGATATAATCTATAATGATTATGATGGAAAGGAATTAATTGCTAAAATTGTTGATATTAAAGGTAAGGGGCTTAAAATTTTGCCACGCCCAATCGGAGCAGTAAGCCTCAGTGGCCAAAAGGCACTTAGTTTTAACTTTAAACGTTTCGAAAATGGCTTACCTGGTTATGGATGTGTAAATGGAATAGATCCTGATGCTGATGTGTTGATACCTTCTCGTAAAGGTGATGGTTTACACATCATTGATATAGAGTCAGGACAGATACGAGAGTTATTTACGGTGGCTGACATAGCAAGTATTCGTCCTCACCCCACGATGAAACACTCTTTAAATTTCTTCAGCCACTGTCAATTTTCACCCTCAGGTAAAAGATTTGTCTTTTTTCATCGATGGCTTGAAAACAAAAATCGATTATGGACAAGGATGATTTCTTGTGATCTTAATGGCAAAGATATATATATATATCCAACATCCGGAATGGTATCTCATGTTGCCTGGCGTGATGATCAGCATGTTCTTGCCTATGCGAGAACGGATGAGTTTGGTGATAAATATTATCTCTTCAGCGATAAAATGGATAAGTATGATATTATTGGCGAGGATTCCTTTAATTCAGATGGACATCCACAATTTTCCCCTGACAAAAGATACATTCTTACAGATACATATCCTGATCGGTTTCGGATGCAGTTTTTAATTATTTATGATACATATATTGAAAAGCGATACAATATCGCAAGATTGAAATTGCCTTTGAAATTTTTACGAGAATTACACGTAGATCTCCATCCAAGGTGGGATAGTAATGGGACCGCAATTTGTTTTGATTCTGGACATACTGGCAAAAGGTCGCTTTGCACTATAAAAATTGATTTAAATAAATTAGTATAATGATAAAAACTAAAATCGCATTAATAGGTGTTTCCTATAATTCAGATCCATCAGCTATACGTTTTATTGAAGGGCTGTCAACGTTGTTATTAGACGATGTCGAATTCACAATCATACTTGTTGATAATACCGAACGGCATAATAGTGAGGTATTCTTCAATCAGATACACGCAAAAAACAAACATGTAATATGCATCAAGGCACAGGATAATTTAGGGTATTTTGGAGGAGCACGCCTTGGTTTATCTACATATCTCGAAAAAAATGAGTATCCTGACTGGCTTATTATTTCAAATGTGGATATAGAATTTAGAGACCCTAAATTTTTGCAAATTTTGAAAGCATGTAGTAACATTGAAAATATTGGTGTCATAGCGCCAGCTATTTTGTCAATTTTTTCACAGCGAGATATTAATCCTAAGATATTCAAAAGACCAAGCAAAAGGAAAATGAAATTTTATAAACAAATATTTAGCAACTATTATCTTATGAATTGTTATGGATTACTCTCGGCAGCTAAATTTAAGACTAGCATTTTTTTAAAAGGTAAGTTATTCAGAAAACAGATCATCAGAGATAATAAGGGAACGAGATATTCAACTGAGAAATGGAGCGCTATTTATGCACCACATGGTTCATGTATAATATTCTCAAAAGTATTTTTCTTACGTGGTGGCTCGTTGAATTATCCTCAGTTTCTTTTTAACGAAGAAATTTTTGTAGGAGAAACAACTCGAAAACTCGGCCTGAAAGTGATTTACTTTCCAAAGCTGAAGGTTATTGATGAAGAGCATATTTCCACCGGTATCATCCGATCGCGAAGAATCGCATCATATGTAGCTGATTCTGCCAAATTTGTTGCAGATACCTTTTTTAAGTAAGTAGATATCGAAGTTGTACAGGGATAGTGGATACTTTAAAACATATCAAATCACCAAAGGGGTATTTTAATTTTATCACAAAACATATATCCTTAAATGGTGTTGGACTTGCTAAATTTCCAAATAAATCAGAAAAAACACTACGGTGTTTAGTAATTTAATAGTAAAACAGAACCATTGGGCATTATTGATAGTTTTTAAGTCAAATAAAAAATTATAAAATTTTGAGGTCAAGAAGTTGCGGATTTGGTTAATTACTATAGGTGAACCGTTACCGATAGATAGTTCTAATGAGAGACTCTATGGAACAGGCGTATTGGCAAATTTATTAATTGAAAAAGGGCATGAAATTATTTGGTGGACATCAACTTTTGATCATATTAGAAAAAGGCAAAGATTTAATATGAATAGTTCGATTGATATTAATAATTATTTTAAGATTAAGTTGTTACATTCGGTAACGTATAAAAAGAATGTCTCAATTAATCGTATTATTAACCACTATATGATTGCGCGTAAATTTTCGAAACTTGCAAAATAGAGTCAAAACCTGATATTATATTGTGTTCTTTCCCTACGATGGAATTAAGTTTGGCTGCAACGAGGTATGGCAAAGAAAAAAATGTTCCTGTAGTTATTGATGTGCGTGATTTATGGCCGGATATTTTTGTTGATTTATTCCCTATAGGGATTAGGTGGCTTGCAAAAGCTGTATTATTTGTTTTTTTTAAGAATACACGGAAAATGTTTAGAGAATATACATCAATTAGAGGGATATCAGATGGTTATTTACAGTGGGCGTTATCCTATGCAGGTAGAAACCTGAGTGTAAATGAAAATGTTTCCCCTTTGTGCTATAAAAAGCCAATTGTTATTAACAGTCCGCTTAAAGATACGAAGTTTGCATAAAAAAATATGGGTGTTGACTCTTTAAAAATAATTTGCTGGTTTGTAGGTACGTTCGGTAACACATACAATTTAAGCACTGTTATTGATGCTGCTCGCCAATTAAATAAACAAGGCATCGATAATGTTCAATTTGTTCTATGTAGTAATGGTGAGAATTATTCAAAATGGTTTAAACAGGCGGAAGGCCTAAATAATGTAGTTTTTACTAGTTGGGTTGATTTTTCACAAATTGCGTATTTAATGGGTATTACAGATATAGGGATAGCGGCATACGCAGAGAGAGCACCACAGGAGCTCCCAATTTTTGAATATTTGTGTACTGGTGTTCCTGTTTTGTCAAATTTAAAAGGTGAAACTGAAGCATTACTAAGTAGTAACGGATGTGGATTAACTTACAATGCAGTTGATGCCGAAGATTTTTTAGAAAAACTTTTTATTCTAATAAATAATAAGGATTTAAGGAAAAAAATGAGTTCGAATAGTGCATCTTTATTCAGAAATTGCTTCTCAACTGATGAAGTATATACGCGCATGGTTAATTTTTTAAAAGAACTAGCTCAGTCGTATGTGGCTGATTTTAAATAAATTTTAAAAAATTAAATGTACCATTTATTATAATAAAGCGGTTGTAAGAGATAATAATGGGGAAGAAGATTGAAAATAATTTACCTTGCGTTTCAATTATAATACCTTGTAGAAATGAGGAAAAATACATTACCAAAATTATCCAAAGGAGAAGCTTAAAGTTTTGGTAGTAGATGGGAGGAGTGAGTATAGATGAATATTTGGATTTTGAACCATTATGCAATAACCCCTGACATGCCGGGAAGCACCAGGCATTATGATTTTGGTAAAGAATTACTGAAGCGAGGGCATGAGGTTACTATATTTGCTTCGAGTTTTCTTCATCATGGTGAAAGAAAAGAATTGAAATTGCTTGAAGGTGAAAAATGGAAGATGGAAAATGTTGATGGAATAAATTTTGTTTGGCTTAAAACTTTCTCTTATCAAAAAAATAATTGGCGAAGAATAATAAATATGTTGTTTTATATGCATAGGTCTTATTGGTTAGGGAAGAGTATTACGCAAACAAATCACCTAAATAAGCCAGATATTATTATTGGATCATCTCCCCAGCTTCTATCTTTGCTATCATCTTATTGGTTGGCAAAACATTATCGAGTAAAATATATAGCAGAATTAAGAGATCTTTGGCCCCAAAATCTTATTGATATAGGAGAATTAAGAAAAAATAGCTCTATCGCAAGAATCCTAAGGCTTCTTGAAAAATATTTATATAAACATGCTGCTAAAATAATACTTCTTTCGCCAGCAGCTAAATCCTATCTGACTTCACTAGGCATTAATCAAAATAATCTTTGTGTAATTCCTAATGGAGTCGATTTATCACTATATAACAATAACCTAGATAATAAACAAGAGAAAGGCAACATATTCAAGATAATGTATACTGGAACACTTGGTGTTTTCTATGAACTAGACCAATTACTAAAAACCGCAAAAATTGTTCAAGATAAAGGCTATAAAGATATAAAGTTCATATTTGTAGGAAGTGGCGTTAAAAAATTAGAATTAATAGAAAAGAGCAAAGAATTAAAACTTAAAAATATTCAATTTGTTAATCCAGTGCCAAAAATAAAAATGCCATCAGTTCTAAAAGATGCAGGTGCCTTTTTACTAAAAAGAAATAAGATATTTTATGGTAGTTCTAATAAATTAATGGATTATATGGCTAGCAAAAAACCTGTTATTTTTTCCACTTCAACTAATGATAGTGTTGCCCAAAAAGCCGAATGTGGACTTTCAGTTACCTCTGGCAAAGCTGAAGATTTCGCTAAATCCATTATAAATCTTTATAAAATGTCACCAAAACAAAGAGCTAAAATGGGGCAAAATGGCAGAAGATATGTTGAAAAATACTACAATATTCCAGTACTTGCTACTAAACTAGAGGAGGTCATTCATGAAACAACAAATTAAAAAAATACTCTATTATCTAAAAAAAGTTTTGCCTGAATCTTTCTATAGAATTATTTATGAAGATAGCTTTAGATTATATAAATTATTGATTAGGTCTTGGTATTTTCGATTTATTATTTATTACAAGATTAAAGGAGATAATAAAAATTTAAAAAAGACGAAGATGATTCGGAAGGTAATGCCTTATTCTCTTGTTGGCTTGGCAGGGTTATCTCAAACTTATGATCTAGTGGCTGAAATAATTAATAATAATCTTAGAGGAGATATTGTTGAATGCGGTGTAGCTCAAGGTGGTTGCTCAGCATTAATGGCCTTGAAGGCTTTTGAAAATAATCGAAAGGACCGGAAAATATGGCTTTTTGATTCATTTGAGGGTTTGCCTGAACCAAGTGATAGAGATTTCAAAAATGGGAATAAAGGAGATTTTATTCGCCCTTTAGATAAGGGCTCTTGTCTGGGCACTATTGAACAAGTTGAAGAACTGTTTTCAAAAATGAGAATAGATAAAAATAACATAATGATGATAAAAGGATGGTTCGAAAACACCTTACCAGAATATAAAGCTAAAATTGGTAAAATTTCTTTATTGCGAATTGATGCTGATTGGTATGAATCTACAAAACACTGTTTGGAAAATCTATACGGTAGTGTAATTGCCGAAGGTTTCGTTGTGATCGATGATTACGGAACTTGCTTTGGGGCCAAAAAAGCTTTAGATGAATTTTTAGAGAAAAAAAAACTATCTCCGGAATTAATCCATGATGGTCGAGGTGGTTGTTATTTTAAGAAGATTTCTTAAATTATGTTAAAACGACTATTTAATATACACAACTCATAAAATCTATAGCGGTGAAGTTGTTTATATTTTTGAGAAAGGAAATTGATACCGAATGTTAAAGAGGCTTTTTGATATTATAATTTGTTTAATTTCTCTCCCTTTTTTACTTCCCTTTTTTACTATTTTCGCTATAATCATAAAATTAAGTTCTCCAGGACCTGTTTTTTACCGCGGATTGCGTACTGGCTTACATGGAAGGATTTTTAGAATTTTTAAGTTTCGGACAATGGTAATTAATGCGGAAAAAATAGGTGGAGGAACAACTGCATTAAACGATTTTCGCATTTTTAGATTTGGGAAGTTTCTACGTCGATATAAATTAGATGAAATACCGCAGATTATTAATGTTATAAAAGGGGATATG
>Ga0114918_10004992_pt1 | contig 11444 bp, 9 predicted proteins | sample LantaG_FD_87015 | JGI IMG/M metagenome (GOLD analysis project Ga0114918, IMG submission 87015) | Deep subsurface microbial communities from Baltic Sea to uncover new lineages of life (NeLLi) - Landsort_02402 metaG | ecosystem: Environmental > Aquatic > Marine > Oceanic > Sediment | place: Baltic... | reverse complement strand
GTTAATCCAGGCAATGCCTACCCTATCACCCTGTTTGAATTTAGTTACCCCTGGCCCCAGGCTTTCTACCCTGCCCACGATTTCATGTCCCAGAATCATGGGGAATCTTGAGGGTGGGACCCTGCCTTCGATTTCGTCCAGCTCGGTGTGACACACCCCGCAGGCAGAGACCTTGACCCGAATTTGCCCCGGGCCAGGAGCAGGGTCAGGTAAATCCACCAGCTCCAGGGGTTTTTCCTCTACCAGAGAGATTCTCTTAATCACCAGTGCTTTCATTATTCTTTCCCTCTTACTTGAGCATTAACCCTTTCTACCTGTTTCAATAATCTCTCTATATGGCCATCTAGCGCTACTGTGCAAGTGGTGGACTTTTTATTCGGTTGTATGTCAGTTGAGCCAATATGCCGATTAAACTCCAGGCGATAACTGAGGCAAAGAGCCAAACTTGTGGAATCCTTAAACCCCAGGGGATGGTATAGTGGGCAAAGGATGAGTGAGGGTCGCCAATAAGCTCAATGGAGAAGTTGTAAATTTGGTCACCTAGCAGCACCCCCAGAAAGTTGAAGATATAACCCCCTTCCCCAAGTCCATGTAAAGTGACTGCCAATCCCGATAGGATTCCAAACAGCGTAGAGCTGGCAAAGATCACCTTTCTCCTTGCCACACCTGTTTTATGGAGAATCAGGATGAGGACAAAAATAATAGCAATGTATGCTGCTAGAAGCCCGAATAATAGTCCGACCATAACTAATTTTTCCTCACCGGTGCACTATACCACAAAGATGCTGTCGTATAGGTTCTCGGTGATTTCCTCGAAATCCTCCCTGTAGCATTTCATAGTAGCGGGCAGATAGTCCATTATGTCCTGCGCTGTTATGCCATCCTCGCCTTTATCCGCTGCGGCCAGGTCACCGGAGAATCCATGCATAAACACGCCCATCCTCACAGCATCTCTGAGGGTAAGTCCCAGGCCAAGCATAGCAGCGATGGTTCCTGTCAGGACATCGCCGCTTCCGGCCGTTGCCATGCCTGGGTTTCCGCTCATATTAATGAGAACTCTCTCGTCAGGATAGCCTATGAGTGAGTGAGCCCCCTTTAACACTATGATGGCATCGAGCGCCTTTGCTGTTTTTTGCAGGACGTTTATCTTGTTTTTACTTAGCTCACCTATCTCCATTCCGGTAATTCTGGACATCTCGCCCAGATGAGGCGTGAGAATCGTTTCTGCCTTCCTCCTTTTAATTAGCTCTATATCCTTCGATATAGCGGTAATTCCGTCGCCGTCTATGAGCAGGGGCTTGTCAATCTCCAGCGCCAGTTCCCGCACCAGCTCTTGCGTCTCCTCAGCCAGGGAAAGACCCGGGCCCATAACTACCATATCCATCTTTTGTGAAAGCTCAAGCAGCCGGTCCTTATTTTCCAGCGCTATGCTTCCTGAGCTTGTTTCCTTTTGAGGAACAAACACGATTTCGCTTCCTTTCTCCGCCAGGAGGGATGAAACTGATATTGGTGCAGCCAGGCGAGAATATCCTCCGCCCGCCTTGAGGAAAGACAAAGCGGAGAAGTACGGTGCACCAAAATAACTGGAAGCGCCGGCGATAAATAGAACCTCTCCGAAGTCCCCTTTATGGGCGTCCTTATCCCTTTCGGGAAGCTGTATTGGATTATTGATTGCTACTTTTATGGAATCAGTGTCGTAGAGCGACGGTGGGAAGGAAATATGCGAGACATACAACTTCCCGCAGTGGTCATATCCCGGATAGAGCACATTTCCTATCTTGGGAAGCCCGAATGTCACAGTGTAATCTGCCTTTACCGCTGCGCCCATCACCTCTCCAGTATCGCCGTTTATACCAGAAGGGATGTCAACGCTGAATACTGCCTTCTGGCTATCATTTATTATTTGAATCACATCTTTATATACCCCGCCGACCTCCTTGGTAAGCCCTGTGCCGAATATAGCATCTACGATAGCATCGCAGTCATGAATGGCGGATTTTACGGATTTAATTGAGCTGACCTTAGCAATTTCTATTGGCAGCTTCGATGCTATCTCGAAGTTTCTTCTTGCTATTCCCTTGAACTTAGCTTCATCGTCCAGAAGGAAGACTCTCACCTCTCCACCACTGGAGTGAATCTTCCTGGCGACAACCAGCCCATCCCCGCCGTTATTGCCTGCGCCGCAGAAAACGACAAATTTATTGTTCTTTATGCCGAATTCATTTAATATGACAAAATATACTGCCTGGCCGGCATTCTCCATCAGGAGGTCCTGTGAGATGCCAAATTCCTCCGTGGCACGCCTGTCTAGGTTTCTCATTTCATCTACTGTGCTTACTTTCATTTTCACCTCCTCTACAGGAACGGAATTCGATTAACTTCTGAGTATGGCATATAACACCCCTATATATTAAATTATAGCTCATAAGAGCCGACAACGTAACCATGGGACTGCTATCACTACGTCATTTTCGTAGTTGTCTGATTCATCAGGCAGAGTCGCCCAAATAGATTGGGGACAAGCCTTTATCCCTGAATCCCAGACCTGATTTACGGAATGCTTGCCGCAAATGGCTTCTTATCTTGCTTGCAGATGATTTGAATTACATTGCGGCCTGACATAGCTGCCGAGGGCACGCCACCCCCTGGTTCAACCCATTGCCCCGCCCATGGAAGTTCTTAAGCCCGGGCAGGGTTTTGTGCACGTGCATGCCAAAGGTCTTGGTGGTAGTTTGCCAGCCCTCAAAGCTAGCTCGCCAGTTGCCGGTATAACGCTCCCAGGTTATGGGAGTAGCCACATCGCACATCTCAACTTGCCCAGCCAGTCCCGGGAAATGTTGGTCAAGCGGGGCAATCACCTTGTCGGCAATTTGCTCCTTCTCTGCTTTATAGCGCGCTAAGTCTTGTCTCAACGTTTTCCAATAGTCATAATCGGAGGCAAACATGACTTTCACCACTGTTTTGCCTTGTGGCGCTAGAGTAGGGTCGAAGTTGTGAATCTCCACACCTATCGTCTTTCGCTCTTGTCCTGCAATAGTGACTGATTCCTTGAGATGATAGATTATAGAAGGTGGCAATCCCTCAAAAGAGCGTGCCACGCCTAGCGCTACCTGGACAAGTGGAGGAAAGATGGGCAGTTTATCGTAGTATCCTCGAATTTTGTCGTTGATGTACTTCCCCTCCAGCATGTCAAAAATGGTCGCATGACCATCGGCGGTGGAAATAACAATATCACCACGGTGCTCGGTGCCATCGGCCAATCGCACGCCGATTGCTTGACCGTTTTCTGTCAGGATTTTGCTCACCGGTGAGCGGTAGTGAATCTCACCTCCCAGGCTAAGGTAGCGTTGCTCGATAGCACGAGAAAACTCGAGCGAGCCGCCTATGGGATAGCCGGCCACCTTATTATGCATCCAGGCCAGAGTCATCAGCATGCCCATAATAGAGAAATCAGGAAGGTCAAAGGAAAGAGGGAAAGCCTCGCGTAGGAAGGGATCGCTGAACCTTTTGGCAAAGCCCTGAACCGAAATCTTTTTCCATTTTCTCATAATCTTCAAGAAAGGAAACAGCTTGAACAGCACCTTCAGCCCATTAAGGGGCCCATACAACTCAGGTGCTTTCTCGATTGGAAGGGCAGAGCGAGTGCAGGCACGTATGCCTTCGATGAACTCCTCAATCACCTCCTTATCCGCTGGCGCAAGCTCCTTCATATGTTGCTCCAGACGGTCAATGTCGGTATAGATGATGAATATTTTGCCACTAGCGCCCTCAATTCGCATGAACTCCTCATGGTCAATCATTAGTCGCCCCTGCACTGCCCCCAGCTCTTCCCAGATGCGGTAGAAGTTGTTTGCCGGGCTGGACCCAACTAACCAATACAGGCAGCCATCAATGGTGTAGCCTTTCCGCTCCCAGGAGGTGCACAGCCCGCCAGGGTTGGTGCCCATCTCGAATACACGGGTGCGGTAGCCGTTCATCTGGCCATAGCAACCGGCTGATAGACCAGCGATACCAGCTCCAATTATGATTATTGACTTCTGTTCCATTTTTCCTTATCTCCCTTATGGTAAAGTGATGCCCAGTTTGTTTAATGTTTCGGCCCCATCGGAAGTCACCTGAAGTTGAATTTTGGCCGATTGTTGAAGGCACGTGGCCAATATGTCCTGTTAGACGAAATCTATTCATCTGAAATAATGTACTTCGCAACCTGATGGAAATAGCCCTCCGTCTCTTCTTTATCTAGAAGATAACCAAGAAATCTAACTGAACTTAGAAATGTAAGAAGGCTATGGAAGCAAGAGAAAATCAAATGACTTTTATTTGCTTTAAATCTGTGAGCGGTTATTAGTCCTGGAATTGAGAAGCTCTCTATATTCACTCCTTTTGCGAGTCCAGCAAAACTTGAATGAGTAGATTGTGATCCCTTCCGATAAACTTGGCAGTATAAATATTCGTAAAAATGTTTTTCATTACAGGTCGGAGCATAATTCTCATCAACTAACATAACATTTTGTTCCAGAGATTTACCGCTCCAAGATGATGTGTTTTTGCCCCATTTCTTGATATATTCCTCTCGTTTTTTATCTACAAGCTCCACGTCTGACGATTGAACTCCACTAAGACATTCAAGTCCAAGTTTTTTGAGGTGGTTGTATGTTTTATGAATCTCTACATATTCAAAATTTAGATACCTTTCTACGTCGTTTCCGATCAAGCGTTTTGATAGTAGGCCCATTGTGATAATACTTTCAAACATTGATCGTGAAAGCGTATATACATCAGCTACTCTCTCGTGTTCTACGAGATATTTAATCGTTAGGAAAGTAGAGAAATTCCGATCGTGGTTTAGGAAAACAAAATTAATGCGAGTTGGGTCCTTTTCAACCTGAACTGGATAAAGAGCTTTAAGTTGGAAATCAAGCACCTCTTGGCTAATGCTAATAAAGTTTGGCTTAGTGAACTTATTTCCCATATTGCTTCCCTCTTAAACTTTGCATGAAGTCTACATATGTGGACTCTGTACTTGCTTGGTCTAGCCTGCTTCTTGTCTCATGCTGTATATTTACTATATCTATTATATCACCGTTAGAGCGCAATTAGGCCTATTTGTTGGGCGGGTTTCACTTTGGGTGTTGCTTCGCCTTAGTTCATCACCCTCACGTCCCTCGCCAGATAAAGTGTAGGTTAGGGTGGGCCTCCTTTAGGGTTGTCCCTCGCCAGATAAGGGGAGGGGGGTGGGCAGGCCTTCCCCATATTTTGTCCCCTGACAAGTAAAGGGATGAGGTGGAAGGGGAAGTAGAAGCATAGCTGCGTTCATTGCCGATGCTGTCTTGGCTTGCCTGGCACTGAGCCGCCCTCAAATAAAGAGGAAAGTTTATTTCAAATTACGGGCGAAGCACCTTGCAGATCAGACCAAAGAGCCATGCCAGCCTCACCCTGACCTCTATTGGGGCAGTTTTGACCTGCTATCATTTGTGGCTATCCGGCTTGATAAAGCTGTCCATGTCTTCCCGCTTAAACCTGCGGTCACGCCTGGTGCCCAGGCGATAGGCAGGAAGAAGCCCTTTGTTCGCCCAGTGCCTCACTGTATTGGGATGAACATGGAGCAGGTGAGCTAGCTCACTGGTGGTCAACATCCTTGAATTCCTTGGTTGCGCTTCCATGCTATCTTTACCTTATTTATCTTTACAGGACTCCACTTATCCTAACTTAAGCTCTTTTCCCTGTCTATCACCCAAAAGTCCTATGCTCTGAGCTCAAAAGTTTTTGCTTGCCCCAAAAGTCCTATAAAAAGGGGACTTTTTCCCTGGGGTTTGGAGGTAAAGTAAAGATAATGCTATTGACATAAGCGAAATATGTAGTAAAATATTAATAGGTCTAAAAGCTGGTAACTGAATATAGAGGGGGCGAGGAAGCGGAATCCGTAAGTGGGCGCCTGGATTCTGCGGAGCTAAGGGCGAAACCGACCTGAGAAGGTCGGTTTTTACATTTAAGGGGGTGATAAGCGGGGACAATTACAACGGTTAAGAAGACTCGTGTTATACCCTGGGTCGAGGGGCGATAAAGTCAAATGCTTGGAAATAAGGAGGTGGGAGCTTTCTGGAAGTAAAAAAGAATAAATGCACAAGCCGCTATGCCCGAGGTCGACGGGAGATAAGACAATCTTAAAAGAAAGGAGGAAAAATTAAGTGAAGAAAATATTAGCTTTGTTTGTTGCAGTGACCATAGCATTGTCATTGTGCGCGGTTCCGGTTTTTGCGGCAGATCCCGGCAACCTCATCGTCAACGGTGACTTCAAGGCCGGGAAAACCGGCTTCACCACCGAGTACAACTTCCTCGATCCGTCGGACACGGGAGATTGGACACTGGGACCTCCGTACATGTACACGATCGGCACCGACCCCAGTCTGTATCACTCGGCTTGGACGTCCTTCGGGGATCACACCACGGGCACCGGCAAAATGATGATCGTCAATGGCACTGATGAGGATCCAAGCAAGCTCATATGGGGACAGACCGTGACGCTTCCAGTATGCGACCCCGTGCAGGCCTTCACACTCTATGCGGGACAAACCTGGGAGATTGGCGAGGTGCTAGTGAAGAACGACGTGGAAGGGAAAATCTGCGTCCAGTTCGTACTGACGGATGAGGACGCCATCGCTGAGGGCTGGCTGATAACCGAGGCTCACGTCGCTGTCGAAGCTAAGGCCTCGGACATTCCGCAGAAGAACGGCAACCCGATACCCGGGAAGTTCCCGGTCAACGAGAAGCTCGATCCAGGTGTTACCGAGACCGATTGGTACTGCCTTGAATACGAATGGACAGAGGGCGTGGAGCTTGTCATCGCGGCGCATGCCGTGGTCGGACAGCCGGCCGTGATTCACGTCGAATACTCTGACTTCTGTGTAACGAGTGGTACTGACACCGAGCTGGCGTCGGGTGGGTATGCCGCCATCGCGTGGGGCGACCCGAATCCGTGGGATGCCCAGATGCAGGAGAACCTCAACCTGCTGGCTGACTGGATCTGGGATGCCCAGTTTGTGACGCCGGAAGTGGCAGACAATGGCGGCATGGTCGAGTTCGTACAGAACTTCAACATCATCGGCACGCCGACCAGCGCGGAGCTCAAGATCGCGGCCGACAATGCCTTCGCATACAGTCTCAACGACGAGGCCGAGACTGCTGAGAACCTCACCGAAGCTTGGAGAGATTACGCGGCCCTTGACGACTTCGGCTATCCCTACATGGTCATCGATCCGAGCCCGTCAGGCTGGAGCAAGGTCTACACCTATGACGTCCTGGGTAGCCTTGTATCGGGCGACAACACCCTGAACGTAACAGGCATCAACGCGGACTGGAATACGACCGACCCGCTGGTGAACCCCGCAGCCGTCATCTACAAGCTGTGCGGTACATCTGAGGAGTATGTCGTCGACAGGCCATACGATTCCGAGACCGGGTGGGGTGGCGAATGTGACTTCGACGGCAAGAACTGGGCGACCTACATCACCTACACGCCTGAGGTGTGCTCCACCAGCTACCTTCTCGAGTTCTGGGCCGCAAGCTCCTATCACACAAACACGGCGCAACTTCAGGTCAAGATAAATGGTGCAGTTGTTGGGTCGACCCTTGAATTGCCCTCTACAACCGGCGCGTGGGTGAATTACAGCACCACTTGGGACGCGGGTTCTGCAACCTCGGCGCTCATCGAGATCCGCGATCTTCGTAACGTTTATGGCGGTGACGACTTCGTCATCGACGACATCTCCTTCGTGAAGCAGTAGTAGATTACGAGCCGTATGCCGCCGTAACCAGTCATTCCTGCTACGGGGCGAGGGCGAAAGCCCCCGCCCCCTTGTTTTTGCCTGTTAATCCGCCCGGCGAGCAGAGCCTATCTCACTTAGGCAGCCACCATATCCAGCTCGCCTCCGTCAGCGGCTCTTATTTGACTTCTGATTGGGCTTACCGTTGTTGCCGGCCAGCGTTTTGAATTTTACTCATTGGTGTTTTGATATTGTTTAGGACTGCGAATTCAGAATGTCTAATTTGCATTTCCAGTTTCCTTCTGCTATTTTAATAACAGAGTTGGTATGAAATTCACTGTTATTTTGGAGCGTGAGGAAATCGGGTATTCCATTCATTGCCCATCTCTGTCTGGCTGTGTTAGCCAGGGTGACAGCCGAGAGGAAGCCCTGGCTAATATTCGGGAAGCTATCGAAGGGATTTTAGCCCTTAGAGAAAAGCACAATATGCCTCTTCCGAAAGAGACGCCCCAACTGGTGGCAGAGGAGATACGCTGTTGCCTTGAGGAGCGTAGAACCGAGGGACTTCCCCTTACAATTGAGACCGAGGAAGTGGAGGTATCACCGAAGGTAGCGGTTTGATGGCGAAGCTGCCTGTGGTAAAAGGAGACGACGCCATCAAAGCTTTCGAGAGAGCTGGCTTCTGTCTCGACCACTGGAGCGGAGGACATGCTATTCTTTATCATCCTGATGGGTGTCATCTCAGCATTCCTGGCGGGAGAAAAGAACTCAAGCCGGGCACCTTGCGAACCTTGATCCGCAAGGCCGGCCTTACTGTTGATGAGTTTACTGAACTCCTCTAAACCTTTTGATTCTCGCCCGATTTAGGCATTCCTCATACTGAAGTTTTGATGGGACGTTTTTGGGATGAGCCTCGTGGCTGGAGGTACAGAGGGTAACTCTCTTCTGCACGGGAATTAAGCGAAAGAGGGGATTGCTTTGGCTGCGCCTCGCAATGACACGTCCCTCGACAGATAAGGGGTAGGGTAAGGTAGGCCTCCTCTAGGGTTGTCCCTCGACAGATAAGGGGAGGAGGTGGGCAGGCCTTCCCCATATTTTGTCCCCTGCCAAGTGAAGGGGGAGGATGGGAGGGACTCCTACTTATCATTTGACTTCTTCAGGCGTATAGCTCGACGGGCCTGATGTGCTTCTTCTCCCCGTCGTAGTCTACGCGGTATATTTGCAGGTCATCGGCGAATTCTCGAACCCAGCCATCGAGGGGGAAATCGTCGGTTTCTTTTATAGAGAGGATATACTGGACATCGTAAGTAGCGGCGAACTCCCTTATTAAAGAAATGAAATGCTGCAGGTGTTTCTTATCGAGGTTATTGGCAGCTTCATCTATGATGACAGGCAGCCCGAAATACCTTGCCAGTGCAGTGAGTGCTGCCAGGCTGAAAAAGGACCTCTCTGCACCGCAGGGATGAGTTATCTCCCTGTCCTTATAAGTGGTCTTGCTGAGCTGCAAGCTATCTCCGCCCATCTCAATACAGGAGTTTATCAAGCCCTCAGCCGTAAGTTTGTCATTTATCTCAACTATGATTTCCTTTATTCCATGTATTACTTCCTGCTCATCGAAAGCATTAGCCAGGATGGTATCGAGAGTCCTGTTCAGTCCATCCACCACTGCTGGCACATAGGCTAAATCGGCATATTCAGCATCATTATTTTCCCACTGGTTTCTTTTCTGCCTGGTTAGTTCAGCCCAGTTGCTTCTATATTGCGGTATGCCTTTTTCCATATCGGCAAGCTGCCACAGGAGACTATCTATCTCGTGGGTATTAAATTCTCCCGCCTCTATACCCAGTTCCTTCGCTTTGCTCAAAATGATAAGCTGGAAATCCGACTTCTTACGGGACAGAATCTGTCTTATGGCTGGCAGGAATGGCTCTAAATCCCCCTCGCATTCTAATTCAGGCATCTCCACATGCTCCTGGGTAAACAAAAGGAGCTTGCTGTGTATATCCTTAACCAGGTTGGAAATCTTCTCTCTTTCCTCCCTTTCCTTTTCCATCAAGATTGTGTGGTACCTGCTGAGGTCGGTGAGCAAAGGTGTGAACTCGTTGTCAAAGAAGCCTTCGGCTCTGTCCTTGTCCTCACATATGGTCTTTAGCCTTTCAATTCTTTTTCTCAGAATTTCGGCATATCGCCTTTTTTGTTCTTCGGGTGCGTCGGGAATAGGTTCTGAGCTTAGTTTAGTGAAGGCAGGGTCCCTGTCCATCAGCTCTAAGGGGACAAGTCCGTGCACAGATTCTTCGCCCTGCTCGGAACCAATCTTGACCAGGTCAACCTTAACCCTGGGTGCATCGGGAATAGCAATCTCCCTGGTCAATAGCCCCAGCACCTTCTCCTTGTCGCTTCTAATCCTGGCGGGATTATCAATATTGAAGTCAATTCCTTCCTCCTGAGCCAGAGACAGGACATTAGAGTGGCGAGCCTGGGTCTCCTTAAGTTTTTGATAGAAAATCATGGCACGCTTGTTCAGTTCGTCATCATAGAACTTACCTGGTTCTGGCGGCATGGGGCTCCCCAGCTTTATTCCTCCCATTTCAGTTAACAGCAGGCCCAGACGTTCCTTATCCTGCAAAATATCCCTGATTTTCTTGAAGCACTCTCTAACCCCTTCGTCTTTCTTGAGCAATACTTCTATATCCTCTGCCACCCTGGCACGGTTTCTCATTTCCTTCAGCCATTCCTTGAGCTCGCCCTTCTCGATGCTATCAATGTATCTTTTCAATTCCTCAGCAACAGAGCCTATTTTCTCCGCTGTCTTGCCGGGCTCGTATCTTTCAAAGCTGCTCAAGTCAGCAGGCAATTCCCTCAGTTTTTCCTTTAAGTCGTCTACGAAGGAGCCATAATCCCTCTCTATACCGGTAACCTTTGCCTGTGCCTCTTCGTTCAGTCTCTCCACGCGCTGCTTGAAATCTCTAGCCAGCACCTTGGCATTACCAATCTCCTTAAATAGCTCCCTGATGACGGCATCGATGTTTTTCTCGTTGAGGTGCTTGAACCCCATAGCGCTGTCCGGGGCGAAGAGAGCATCAAGCAAGCCTGCCTTCAGTTCCTTGCCTATGGTCTTATTGAAATCGAGCTCCCGAAATCCATCAGCCTCTTTCTTCAGAATCTTATTGTTATCCTTGTAGCGGTCAATCTCCCTGCTGATTTCAAACTGCTCTCCATTGTGCTCAAACTCTATGAATATCTTCGCCACCCCCTCAGCAGGAGCTATCTCCTTACCTGTCACCAGCTTCAATTCATCATATCCCGGGATTCTCCTGGGCCTGACCACCTTGCTGAGGAAAGCATACCTGAGGGCGTGGATTATGTTGGACTTCCCTGCCTTGTTCTCGCCGTAGATGACAACAGCCTTTCCCTCCGGGAATTCGATAGAGCCTTCCAGCTCCATGGCATCTTCAAAAGCAACTTTAGCCAGTTTCATTTTTCCTTATCTTTTCTTCCACAATGGGTCTACTGTCTTAAGGAAGTCATTCATATGTTCCTGCGATACACCATAGTGAGGAGCGGACAATTCCAGAAGCTTTTGGAAGAGAACTCGCCCAAGGTTGGTGTCTGTCCTCCGGGATAAATTATCAGCAGTGAAAATTTCATCGAACAGCTTCTGCGCTAAATCTCTATCCGGCC
>Ga0114918_10004989_pt1 | contig 11448 bp, 16 predicted proteins | sample LantaG_FD_87015 | JGI IMG/M metagenome (GOLD analysis project Ga0114918, IMG submission 87015) | Deep subsurface microbial communities from Baltic Sea to uncover new lineages of life (NeLLi) - Landsort_02402 metaG | ecosystem: Environmental > Aquatic > Marine > Oceanic > Sediment | place... | reverse complement strand
CGCCTAAAAATATCGTGATTTCCTACAATTATAATGACAGGTAAAATTTTAGTAATTTCATTCATTATTGCCATTGCTTCATTTAAAATCAAAATATTTAAACTTTGTCGAGATTCAAAAACATCACCTGTTATTATTATACAATCTCCATCCTTTTTATTTTTTTTTATTAAAGGAATAAAAAAATTGTTAAAATATGATTTATGTATTTCTATCCATTCCACTGACGATGATCTTACACCGAAATGTATATCACTAATAAGCCACGCACGCTTTAATTTTGTTGTGTCTATCTTCATATATTAAGAACATCAATTAAAAAAGTCTATGAATTTTTTTCTGTTTAAAAATATCATATTTTCTATTAAGTTCTTTAAGTATGTCTTCTTTAAATACTGTATTTAATGAATTATAAAGAGTCTTAAAATTTATATTCATAAAACTTGCAATTTCTATAAACTTTTCTACAGCTGTGTATCTTTCAGGTTCTTCTAATCTGTCAAGAAAATAATAAAAAATCTTTAGAACTTCATCCTTTTTTACTTTTTTATTTTTTGAATATTTTTCATAAAAAGATGATTCTTCAAAAATTTTAAATAAATTTTCTTGTAACATTAAATTTTCAAAGTTTTCTTGATCATCAAAAAATCCTCTATTCTGATCAGTTAACCAATTCGTATCAATTGCAAAAGTACCAAAATGTTTAAATTCAATATCTCCGGTATTATACTTATTATTGAAGATTTTATCTTCTCTCCGCTTAGCTGGTATTTCTTTTCCCATTTTTTGTTTTATGTTGTTATTTGTTCTTGAAGAATTTCTGATTCTGTATCTTCTGTTAATCTCATGTGACTATAATCAATTAAATATTTCTTTCTTGAATTCTTATATCCTTCATTTCTATTTAGCATTGTCTGTAATAAATATTCATTGTTTGCATGCATCAATTCGTCTTGAATTAAACCACCTAACCAATCAACAGTATGACCAAGACCAGAAGATTCAGCAATACTTCCTAATGGCAATTGACCTGATGCACCAAAACCTGAACGATTTATTTGAGTGAGCGAAATTACAGCCCAATTATTTATTTTTGCCATTGCACGTAAATCTTCAGCAATTTGTTTTATTTTCATATATGTATTTTCAGAATTTGGATTTCGCCAATTCTGAATGATATTAATATAATCAACAAAAATAGTTTTAAATTTAAATTTGTGCTTGTCTTCCATCTTTAATAAATACCGTTCAATATCTTTTACTGATGCAGAAGATGTTGGATACTCTTTAATAAATAATTTACCTGGAACCATTAAGCTGTCAAATGAAATATTTGCAAGTAATTTTTTTATTCTGTCTTTATCCTTTGCTGCATCAGCATATTCTCGCATTGATATATTTAAAAGGTTTGCACCTAATCTTTTAACCACATGTCTATCTTGCATCTCAAATGATAATAGCGCGGAATTATATCCCAATCTTACTGCATTTGCTGCAAAGTTTGCAAGCCAAATTGAGTTATGTGAAAGAATTCCATTCGTAAAAAATCTTCGATTTCCATCCGCTAATTGAAGATCATACATTTCTTCTGAAACTGGAGTTTCAAATATATTTTTAACTCGCTCTAACCCATCTGATGTTTGTATGAAATCTCCAATACTTAAATCTTTTAAATAAATTTCTTTAAAATCTTTATCAAAAACAATATGCGTATCTGCACCTTCCAATCGTTTTAAATCTGTCTCAAGAACCCAAATTCTGTATTTAATGGTTTTACCTATTGATTTTATATCTTCCCAACCAGTGTCTGTTTCAACCTCCCAATCTGATAAATCAATAGTTTCAATAAATTTGCGTTCAATTTTTTCAGATAACATATTTTATTTATTTTTATGTGTTGTTTAATTTTTATACATGAGGTTAAAATGGTTTATTTACATCTCCCAACTGTCATTCATCATCCTCGTAATTTCTTCAATACCTTCTATTATTTTTTTAAACGGCATATCTAATTTTTCAACCGGGTAATGATAAATATGTCCATACTCATTTATTCTATCACAAAAATCTCGAATTTCTTCCATTTCTTCTGACTTTATTTCTTCTATATTCATTAGTTTTTTGATTTTAAAAAATCTTGTAATTTATCTAACTTATTATTTAAATACGTAATGCATATTTCCTTTGCATCTTCTAATGAATATGTAGTATTAATATACTCATTATTTAACGAAATACTATAAGATTCGTATTCTTTCCAAGATTTCCATTCAATTAAAAATAAACCTAATGGTGTATCTAATTTTGTATGATCATAATAACTAACACCAATTGTAGCTGAACTTATTTTGGACCATTTCATTTTATTAAATTTATAGGATTAAACTTTTCCTTACTAATTTTTATATCTTTTAAATTTGTTGGATATTTTAATTTTGATTTAATGAAACAACGTTTAATTTTTAAACATAAATTTTTCCATTTATTTGCATACCAAACAGTCTCACCATTTACTGATGTACTTACAGTTTTTAATATATATGGTGTCAAAACATTACCAGGATCTTTTTTCATATTTTTAAGTTTTAGTATTTAAAAATTTTATACATTCATTAATTACTTTTTCAGGATTTTCATTATAATCTGATTCTGAAATATGAAATACTTTATATCCTGCTTTAACTATTGCGTTATCACGTTGTGCTTCTCTTGTTTTATTTTCAGGATTTTTTCTATGCCAATATGTTCCGTCAAATTCAATTATTTTACCAATATCTTTAATGAAAAAATCAGGTAAAATAATTTTATCATTAAGTAAAAGTCTATATTCAAAATTTCTACCATTATCATTATAATTTTTTTCTTTATCTAATGTAGCAAAATAAATTTCTTTGTACTTATCTTTTATTTCTTCATAAACTGATTTGAATAACGTTTGTGAAATTTTTGAAAAATTTGATCGTTTATAATTTGAAAGCCATTTAATCTGTCTTTGTTTCCATATTCTAATGCCTTTTATTTTGCCATACTTATGAATACATATTTCTTTACTAAAGGTTTGTTGTCGTTCTTTTCTTTTTGCTTTCGCGTCATCTAATGAATAACCTTTATTTAGCCAATAATCAAGTTCTAATGGTGTTCTGCCTTTATACATTTCAGGATTATCTCTTATATTTTTTTGAAATACTGCGCGCATGTTTTCTTGATATTCTTTTGCTTTCTTTTCAGATTCAACTAAAGAATATCCTTTACGTAACCAATGTGCTTTATCAGTTGGTCTTATTGCTTTGAATCGTTCAGGATCTGTTTCTTTTAATTTTATGTATGATTCTCTTCTTTGTTTAAACGCATCTTTAATTTTTGTTTCGGCTTCTTTTTTTGAAATATTAAATCTTTGCATTTGCCATTCTGGATCTGACGTTAAATGACCTGTTGTTATTGATTTTTTATATGACTCAGCTTTTAATTTTGCTGCAGTATCACACATTCCTTTTTTACTCCAATACTCCATTGTTGTTTTGCCAACAGGATTTGTTCGTGACTTAAGTTCTTTAATTTTTTCTTCGGCTTCTTCTTTTGTCAAACTGAATTTTTCCATCTGCTGCTTAACATCATACATATTAAATCTTGGTTTGCCTTTTGTGGATGGTCTGTTTTTTAATTTTTCTTTTAAAATTCTAATTTTTTCTTCTGCTTCTTCTTTTGTCAAACTGAATTTTTCCATTTGATCTTCAACTGAAGTATGTTTAAATTTTGCCATATTTTTTATTTTTTATCTGGTGAAAGTAAATGGTTAGATAACTTAAAGAAATTTTCAACAGATAAATTTTTAATTTCACCTGTTTTTTTATTACGAATTTTAATTTTTGTATCTCCTATAAAACATTTTCCTATCTTATTTTCTCCTGCTAAAACAAATAAGCCTTTTGTCATCCATCCCCCACCAAGAACAATATCAAGATACGGAAATCCTGTTTTAAATGTGTCCCATACAGGTTGTTCATGAGAATCAGGATTAAAAAAATCAAGACCTTCATCAAAATCAAAATCAATGTTATTTCTATCATAAATTATAGATTTAACTTTTTCAACAATTTCGCTTACGTTTTCCATTGTAACCTTTGTTGTTTTAAGATATGTAAGCATATCTATAACTGATAGATCTAAATTTTTAAATTCAATCCATCCCTTTACGTTTTGTTTAACCCATTCATCATCATATTCATCAACTTTTGCGTCAAATAAAACTTTCAGGTTTTTCTTTTCTTCATCTGTAAAATCTACATGCATTTTTGCAAGTTCATTAACCTGTCTAGCAGATGGTGCTTCATTATATTTTAAAGCAAATTCTTTGGAATATTCAAAACATTTTTTAATAAATTCATTCTCAAAAAACTTTGGATTAGTTAATTCAATGAGGTCAATATCACGTAAAATAAAATGATAAAATATTTTTTCTAATTGTGCTGATACCATAAGTTTTTATTTTTTCATCCAAGGATGTTTAATTAATTTAAATGTATAGAATTTTTTATTAGAAGTATCTTCAATTATTTCAACCCATCCGTCCTCAACTGCATCAAGAATATATTCCTGATATGATCTGCCTTTTGGCACTTCAATGAATTCATGCCAAATTTCATTTACTTGAAATGGTATATTTAGTTTTTCATTATTGGTTAAAACAGAAATTAAATCATATAAAAAATCTTCACGTGTTGGATAATCTTCAAAATTTGATTGTATATCCAATGCATGTCGCAATGTCAGTTTTGATTTATCAATTGTAAGATCTTTCATTTTAAGGTGTTCCTAAGTTTTCTTCTGTTTCTTCAATCCCATTTTTTATATCTTCTTGGTCTAAAAGTATAGTTTCTAAATGTTCCTCTACCGTCTTTTCTTCATCATTTTCTAAATCAGTTTCAAGTAAAAGTTCAAAACCATCATTTAAATCTCCAACTTTCGGCAATTGAAATGTAGGTTTAATAATTTTTTCATCAAGTTCCTCAAGAACTTCTTTTGTTATTACTTTAGATGTAAAAACTTCTGCTGGTTTAACAGCTTCATTTAAATGTTTTACAACATAATTTCGTGCAGTTTCTTTTGGCCAGAATGCATAAAACTCATCATTGTCGTTTGTCCATGTATAGCCTTTTGTTATTGCTTCTTCTTTTGCAGGTTCCTTCTATTTTTCAAATTCTTTTTGTGTAAAGATATTACCTTTTGCGATTCCACAATTTTCCCATGACATAAATTGCTCTAGCCCAACATAAGGATTCATTCCATGATAAAACGAAATATGAAATCGAATTGTTATTGGTCTAGCAAATCTGTTTTTACTTGGAGCAGATCTTACAACAATACCAGACTTCCTCATTCCTACTTTTTTTGATTCAGCGTTTTCATCAAGTTTTGCTTTATAAAGAAAGTTGATTACTGATGTATTATAAAGTGCGCCTGAATTGTGTGAAACAATTCCATTTTCTAGAATATAATGACTATTTTCAACATTGATATCATAAACATTTTCAATTTTATTACAATATGCAATGCTTACAAGAATTGTTTTTGTGCCATCAGCATTTGAAATTTGATCATTTGGATTGAGATTCTCTGTCGTTGTGTAACAATTATTATTCAATGGATTATCACCAGTTAAGAAACGATGTTCTGCTGTACAACTATATTTTTTTCCATCATTAAATAACAGTTCAAATACAGGTTTTTTAAATTTAAATGTCTCAAGTACTTTTTTTAATCCTTGCGTTGTTCTTACATAATCACCAATTTTAATTTCATTGATGTTCTTTAATCCATTCGATGTTTTTAACTTTGCATCAGCTGTTAAACAACCGCCTCCCATCACTTTCTGTGGAATAAATGAACCAACAGATTCATATGTGTGAGCTGTTAAAATGAAGGGTATTTTATGTTCAGCAAGGTCCATTGTTACATTTGCAAATAATGATTTAAGTTCTTGTTGTTTTGTCATATCTTTTTTATCGGATCCAGATAGCGCATCTCTTCTTGATTTTTCTGTTGAAAGATTTCCAAGAGAATCCAAAACAATCATTACTTTAGGAACCTCACCATTTGCTGCTTTAGCTTTTTTAATTGTATCAATAAGATTTGCAACAAAAAATCTAAATTCCTTTGGTGTATTTATTGGTTGATATCTGAAATAATCAGGATTTATTCCAAATTTTATTGTTGATTCTAAATCTACTGCTGCTTCAGAGTCACAATAAATAATATTATATCCTACTTTTTGTGCTTCTCTACATGCATTCATTGCAAGGAACGTTTTACCTGTCCCAGTTTCACCGGCAAGCGCCACTGATCTACTATTTGGATATCCACCGAACAGAGAGCCTGATAATTGTGCATTTAATAAATAATTGCCGCTATGAATCCATTCGTCTATTTTTGAGAATGCATTATTTGTAATAATTGAACCTCTGTCATCAATCTTTGATAACATGTTATCCAGTTCAGAAAAGCTTAATTGTTTTGCCATATTTTTTTAAATTTTATATACAGTTAAGTTAAAAGGTTTAATCTTTGGTTTAAGATATATAAATAAATTATAAGTTATGAATTTTGAGACATTTTTAATCAAAATACGAGAAACATCTGGATATATTTTAAGAGAATCATATTTTGAGAAAAATTATTTAGATCTATACAAAGAAGTCAAAAAATATGAATACATAATTAATGAACATTTGTGTTTTAAAGAACTTTTATATTTATTTTTAATGAGAATGAAAAACGTTCCAAAATGTAAAACGTGTAAGAAAAATACAAAATTTTTAAATTTTTCAAATGGATATCAAGAATTTTGTTGCATTAAATGTTCAAACAAAAATAATGAAAAAATTGAAAAAACTAAGCTTTCATATATTAAACATTTTAATGTTGACAACCCAGCAAAACATGATAACGTTAAAGAAAAGATTAATCAAACAATGTTAGATAAATATGGTTCACATTGTTTATCAAATAAAATAGTAAGAAATAAAATTTCAAAAACTCGTAATTTAAATACTGAAAGTATTTCTTTAAAAATTCAAAATGCAAGACATGATACATTTAAAATTAGATATGATAAAAAATTAAAGCCAGATTATACATTAATGACATATACAAATTCATATAATATAACAGTAAGATGTGAAAAATGTAAGCAAATTTTTTTATCTAATTATTTTAAAATTAATAATCATTTTTCACATTTATGTCCATATTGTTTTAAACGTCATCATTCTTCTTTTTTTGAATATGATGCATTTGATAAATTAAAAAAAGAAAATCCATTAATTAAAATTGAATTAAATAATAGAACTGCATTATGTAATAAAAAAGAACTCGATATTTTTATACCAATTCATAATATTGCATTTGAAATAAATGGTATTCGATGGCATACAAGTGATAGGTTAGGAATAGATTATCATTTAAGAAAATCATTGCGTGCGTTCCAAAAAAACATTCAATTGGTTCATGTATTTACTGATGAAATCCAATATTCAAATAATGATTTTTTAACTTTAAAATTTCTTAATAAAAAACTTATTCTTGAAGAACTTAATGTATTTTGTGAAAATTTTTTAGTTGGACAATTTGAAATTTATAAGCAAGGTTATAAATTTAATCAATTTACAGCACTTAATCAATCTGATGATTTTCTAAAGATGAAAAAAAAATTAAATCATCAATTATTTTTTGATTTAAGTAAGATGAATCATCTTTTAAAAATTTCAAATAATATTTTACCACCGCGTCCACGAAATATTTTAAAAAACCCAAATAATAGAAAATCTATACATATTTCAAATTTTTTTGAAAATAAGATTTATGATGCAGGCTTAATTATTTTGTAGATATGTCATTTATTTTTTATTTCAATAAAAAATTTTACATAATCCCATTCTTTACTTTGTTCATCTGTAAGTTTAAATTCATTATCAACTTTATATTTGAAATAATCATAACGTTCTTTTATCATTATGTGCCGCTCTATTTCTTTTTGTTTAGCTTGTTCTTCTGTTTGATATTTTGCAAGTTTTCGTAATACATCTGAACTAAAGAATTCTTTTAATTCATTAAGCATTAAATTTTCTTTTTTACTTTTTGAAAATAACATATTATTAAGATTAGATTTATTTTTATATACACATAAGTTAAAAAGTTTATATATAAAATAAAAACAATGATAAAAATTTGTGAATTTTGCAATAGCGAATTTGAAGTTAAAACAAAAAAACAATTTAAAAATAAAAAATGTTGTACTCAATCATGTTCAGCTAAATTGCAATGGGTTAATCATAGAGAAACTATGATATCAGCAGGACGATCACAATCTGCTAGAGAGAAAAAGTCAGATGCAGGGAAAAAAGCATGGATTAATTTAGAAACAAGGACTAAATTAATTCTAAACATAATTAAACATGCGAATTCAGATAAAGCTAAAGAACAATTTCAAAAAAGAATTGATAAGTGGCGTAAAGAAAATTATTCAGATTATTTAAAAATGCGTAAAGAAGTTGCAAATAGATCTTCTGTTAAGCATATTGCATCAGAAACGCATAAAAAATTATGGGCAAATTTAGAATACCGAGAAAATCAAATAAAAAAATTCAGTAAAGGTCAATTAAAAAGATGGTCACAACCAGAAGCTGCTGAACACGCTTTTAAATTGATGCACAGATATAAAGATTATGAATTGCCTTCAGGTAAAATTGTAAAGGTACAAGGTTATGAACCATTTGCTTTAGATGAATTGCTAAAAAAATATAAAGAATCTGATTTGGTAATTGGAGTTAAAAATATAAATTGTGAAATAGGACAAATAAAATATACACAAGATAATAAAATTCATACATATTATCCAGATTGTTTTATAAAATCAATAAATACAATAATTGAAGTTAAAAGTCAATGGACTTATGATAAATGGAAAGAAAAAAATGAACTTAAAAAACAAGCATGTTTAAATGCAGGTTTTAATTTTAAGTTCATGTTTTTTTAAAATAATTGTTTTGAAACAATTAAACCTTCAGAAATCTTTGGAAATTTCATTGCATCAAGAAATCTATTGATCGGATCAATAATACATTTTGAAAATTGAATATCAATGTCAACCTTTGGTGCTATTTCATATGGAAATGAACCAGGATTAAATGCAAAAATATTCATGCCTCCGTTTTGTTCGATTTTAGAATAGTAATATTTTACTTTATCACCTGATTTTATTAAAGTATATTTTCGTTTGGCTTTAGGATTATTATTAATTAAATAATTATGAAATCCTGCACCTCTTACATGAATAGGGCAATGCGAATTTATTTCAAGTTTTGATATATCATTTCCAATACCTTTTTCATAATCTCCAATACCAGAACCAAAAGAAATTGTTTCAATTTCTTCTATTTCAAAGATCTTTTTAAGTTCTTTAATTTTCTTAACAAATAATGATAAGTTAAGTTCTTTTTTGTATTTAAATAAATCTTTAAGTAATTCATTTAAATATTTTCTTGCAAATACTGGAGTTGATGATTGAACTATTTCAATCCCTTTAGGCTTTAATTTTGATTGTGGTTCATATGATATACCATTATCTGTCCATGCAATATCAAGAACATATTTTTTCTTTGCTAATAATAAAGCAGAATGTGAAATTGTTTCTAATTGAAACTCTTGTAAGTTTTCAATATTTGAACGTTTTGCGTAATTTTCAAATCCTTTGTTATAAAATTCTTTTAATCTAAATTTTGTGATATCTTTAATTAATTCAACTGGGTCACCCACCCAATTACATGACTTTACCACATCTTGTAACGTAATATAAATAGAGTTATGAACTAAAATATCATTTGCTATAAATGTATGAGTATCATCATCAACTTCAATATCATAAACATATTCATCTTCAAACATTCCAACTTGCTCACATGATTCAATATCATCAAAAATATATTCGATTTCTAAATCTTCTATTTTGTATTCCATGTATTTTATATGTTTTAAATGAAAAAGTTGACCAGTTTATGAAACTAAAATTGGTTTAATGAATTTTCTATAATTTGATTTATTAATAGATTTAAGGTTTTTTTGTATATCACATTCATAAAAACCTTTAATAAATTGATCGTTATATAATGTATGCAAAGCATTTAAAAGTAAATTTTGTTCATACATTGTAATGTTTTTACTTTGTATGATTTCATTGTGCATTTTATAAAAACGAAGTTCATGTTCATTAAATAACATACTGTATTTTTCAACAAGTTGTTGTTTGTCAATTTCTGGAGTTTCATTTTTAAATAATAACTGATGGGTTTGAAGCAAATCGACAAGTGTTTCAAAATTTCCAGGTATTTCATAATTAAAATATTTGGCACCAACTAAAGTATCAAAATCACAATCATTATAATTAAATAATTGAAGTTCATTTTTTTCAAAATCTATTGAATACCCAATAAAACAATCATCAGTTAAATGATAAAGTTTTCCATCTTTACCGGGATTGTGACAAAAATAAAAATCGTCTAGCACTATTTCTGCAATTTTAAAATATATCATCATAAAGTTCTTTAAATCTTTCGTCAGTCAATTCAAATTGAATCATTGTTAGTTTTTAATTTAGCAATTATGAGTATTTTATCAGTTCTTAAAATTTCATTTGGTTTAATGACAAGTTTTTTACCATCTCTAAACACGATCATGGAATGATCACATGTAACAGTAATTTCTTTTCCTTTTTTTGTTTTTAATTTCCATTTTGGTTTTGTTACTTTATGACGTATAACACGGGCTATATTATGAAAAACTATTTGATTGTTGTTATCATAATTTAGAATTTTTCTATTTGACTTTACACTTTCATGACCGTGTATTGTATATCCTGCGGATTCTTTGCTTTCATTATATAATTCTTCAATTGTTAAGATTCCTTTGTTGGTATTAATAATTATATCCTTATCACAACTATCCGTGTCGCCGTAAATTGTTACGTTTTCAGAGACCGGGAATACATCAGTTGTAATACCTAATTGTGCATGCAGTTTTTTATCTTTATGCCAATATTCTTTAAAATATGTATTTGAAATTTTAGCCGCAAATTTAATGATATCTTGTCCTTGTAATGTAATTGCTTCTGAAAGTTGTTGATTATAGCCAACAAAATATGGAGATGCTGTCGCGCCGTACATACTGTTAAGAAATATTTTAATTGCCATTTGTAAGTTATTATAATCATTTGCCCGATGTTGTAAACGATTAATTTCAGCCTTTATGTCATTCTCTGTAGGATTATCTATTAAATTTGCGTATTTAAATTTCATATTTTAAATTTTATTCAGCTTGGCCGATGATTAATTTTGTATCTGATTCATTTGATAAAAGAATCAGTTGGTCTCCAACTAGATAAACTTGAGAATCTTCTCT
>Ga0114918_10004988_pt1 | contig 11448 bp, 25 predicted proteins | sample LantaG_FD_87015 | JGI IMG/M metagenome (GOLD analysis project Ga0114918, IMG submission 87015) | Deep subsurface microbial communities from Baltic Sea to uncover new lineages of life (NeLLi) - Landsort_02402 metaG | ecosystem: Environmental > Aquatic > Marine > Oceanic > Sediment | place... | reverse complement strand
ATATAACTTAAGTAATTCTGGAGTAGTCAATAATTTTATTTCTGATTCACTCGAATATAATTTATATTTACTAATATATAACTTAACTAATTCAGGAGTAGTCAATAGTTTTATTTCTGATTCAGGATATAAATTATATTTACTAATATATAATTTAAGTAATTCTGGAGTAGTCAATAATTTTATTTCTGATTCACTCGAATATAATTTATATTTACTAATATATAACTTAAGTAATTCTGGTGTAGTCAAGAGTTTTATTTCAGATTTCGGATATAAATTATATTTACTAATATATAACTCAACTAATTCAAGAGTAGTTAGTAGTTTTAATTCAGATTTCGGATATAATCTATATTTACTAATATATGTCTTAACTAATTTTGGGGTAGTTAATAGTTTCAATTCTGATTCACTCGAAGATAATTCGGATAATTCATCCCATACATTAGATGATACTTCTTCTCTCAAATATTTATCTGCTAATTTATTCCATTCGTTTTTATTTTCCATTTTAATTTTAATTTATATTTTTCTGATTCTAATTTGAGAAATAAATAAACCGCTCCCAGTGATATAAAACTCATAATTGAATAATAATATTTTGGTGAGTCCAATAATGAAAACATAAAATATAAATTTTGTATTAAAATAAATAATTGACTATTTTTCATTTGTTAATCTGACCTCTATAAATTAAAGCCATAATACAATTAATTATTTAATATTTATATATGATTTGAATAAGTGATTTTTATATCACTATTTCAAAATTCTAATAAATGACTCAAATTAGGTTTTTCTATCAAAGGTTCATCTTCAGACTCAACTTCTAACTCTCCTAAAGGTTCAATTATTGGTTCAATTTCAGGCTCAATTATTGGTTCGATTTTTGGTTTTGGTTTAGGTTCATCTTTAGGTTCAATTTGAGATTTATTATTAGCTCCTATTTTTTCAATTTCTTCATCAGGATTTAAACCTAGTTCTTTTGTTATTCCCCTAAATAATTCTACTTCTGTTAATGTCAAAACTACATTAATAATCTCTCCTTTTTCAGATTCTGTTAAAGTAGTATTTGAAATCAAAGGCAACTTCATTTTAATTTTAATAGATAAAGCAGTTTTATTTTTAGCTCTCAATGAAATAGTGTCACCATTCACCATACCTAAATCTTGTATCATTTTGATAGCTAATCTATATCTTTCAGATTCTCTTTCATCAAATCCTCCCTTTAATTCTTTTTCAATCCAAGTATCTTTTTTCAATTCATATTTACATAATTGAGATTCACATACCCTATAAAATGGGCAAGGAATAACTTTAACATCTTTTTCTAAGAATTTGTTTTGTGCTTTTTGTATGTCTGTTCTGAACTCTTTAGGAATAGCATTAGAATATTCAATAAATTCCCTATCAATTTCTATTTTTTTATCGTAAGTCATATTTAGGAAATAGTGTTTTTTATCATCGCTCGAAACATATTTTAATCTATTTGGGTTACTACAACCCCCAGTAAATTTATAAATATTACAACCATTTTTAAAAAATAATTTCCCAATATCAAAAATAACATAACCCATTAATTGAGGTGAAGAACCTTTTAAATGATATAATAAAAATCTACTTATCCAGTTATTACTATCTTTCCCCCAATAACTAAGTCCTACTTCTGCCCCTGTATCTAAGAAATTTCTAGGAGTAATATAAGTTGTATGAATATTGGCTTTAGCCGTAATATTTTCAACATTTTTTAATTGATTTATTTCAGTCATTGAACCCATACCACTATTTGAAAAAGCCTTTTCATCAATTAAAAAATTTTGCCCAAATTCAATATCAGCTAATTTTTGTCTATATTCTTTTTGGTTAGCACATACCATAAAAGTAGTATCGTAATCCCTATTATAAAAATTAGAAATATGGAAATTGTGTTCCAATCCTATTAAAGATTTTCCAGACCTAACCGTTCCCTTAATATTAATTACAACTTTTTCTTTTTTCCTTAATTTATTGAGTCTCCAATCGGAAAAAGTTTGAGTTAAATCCCTACTAAGTTTAATCTTAGTATCATCATCACCTCTCATTACATCTTGTAATAATAATTCTTCAAATTCATCTACTTTAATATCAATCCCTTTAGGTTTTAAAAACTCAATTACGGAGTTAGGAATATTATCCGCTATTAATTTATTTACCATTTTTTAAACAATTATCTCCTCACTAACAAGAATCCGAATCCGTGTAAAATCCAAGCGAGAGGAATTGATAACACGAATATTTTTCCTATAACTTCCCAAGTAAAAAAAGGTTGAGTTGGAGGGTGAGGTGCTAACATTGAAATCATAATCAACATCGGGATAATTAGTATAGTCAAACCAATTAAAGCTCCAATAATTCCTTTATCTTGTTTAGTCCAAACTTTCTTTATTGACTCTTGATATTTCAAATATTCGATATATTCTTTCCCATTAAATTTAATTTCCATATTATTATTTTTTTTCATCATTTTTACTATCAATAATTTTATTTTTTCTTGACCTATTACTACCTTTAGTAGTGACCTTAGTTTTAGGTGGAGTCATAATAATTTTAGTTATACCTTTCCCCAATTTACCTAAGAAAGATATACTTTTTTTAACGACAATTTCTGTATTAGTTTTTTCCTTATTTTGTTCCAATAATTGTTTATATTCTAATTCTAATTTTTTCATATTTTTATTAGAATCCTTTAATTTCTTTAATCTTTCAATTTCTAATTTTAATTCTTTTTCATTCATTTTTTATTTTTATAAATTAGCTAATCCTTTAATAAAATTAGGATTTTCATTATACAATTCTTTTGCTATTTTTTCCAATCTTTTTTTATTATATTCTTTAATCATTTTTTAATTTTTATTTGTTATTACTACTTTGGGTAGTAAGTTCTTTTGTTTTTTTATATGTATCTTCGACAAACGGAAATCCATAATTTGTTAATATAAAAACAAATACTATTAATCCTAAATATGTTTTAGCCACTAATGGTTGAGTGGGGTAAGTTGATACCAAAATAATCCCATAAATCATCATCATAAAACTATGGAAATATTTTATTTTTTTCAATTTTTCTTTATTCATCTTAATTTTTATCAAATTTTGATACTTGGAATAATCAGACTCCCTAAATTTGACTACTTACTACTCGAGATAAGCAGTAGTTTTAATCAATTTATTTTCATCAGCAATATAATACCCGTTATCTAAATGAGCCATTACAAATATATGATTATCAGTCATTAAATACTCATATTTAATTCCATTTTTCCAAAAATAATACCCCCATATAAAAGCCCAGTATTTACAATCATACACATCACTATATTTATAATTTCTAATTATTTGGTTATGGAATTCATCAATATTAGTTTCATATTGATTAGTTCCAACTACGATACCTAAAGGATATTCTTCAAAAGGTAAAGATAAATTTTTGTTATTAAAATTTGTCGCTAATTGATAATCATAAAAAGTCTTTTTTACTTCACTCCCGTAACTAATAGTTGTAGCTAAAATCACTAAACTTAATGTGATTAATATTAACATATTAATCAATACTCCTTTAATAAATTCAAAGTCATATTCAAATTTAAATCCGTTTTTTTTATTATCTTTTATATCCATTTTATAATAAATATTTCTCACTAAATTTCTTACCCTCTAATTCTTCCCAAATATCAATATATTTCAACGCAAGAGGTTTTTTTCTCTGTAATAAAACTTTAATAGTTTCGAGTAATAACATATCATTATATTCAATATAAGTTTTATTTTCAGAATTATTTATTATATATATGCTTGACATTTATTTTTTTAATCCTCTCAAAATATACTCAATATTATTTAATCTTTTTTCTAATCTATGGTTATAAATTTCCAGTTTAATATCTTGATATAAACTAGAAAATCCAAATATTAAAAATATAAATAATATAAATATTCCTAAAGTGTCACCAAAATTAAATTTAAATAAATAATAAAATAATGTTGAAATTAAAAAAATTAAAACTATCTTTTTCACTATATATTGTTTCATTTCTTTATCTATTTTTACATTAACCATTTTTTAATATTTCTTGAATTTCATTTAATTTTATGTAAGTCATTTTATAACAATTAGTTTTGTTTTTTCCTATCGACTTGAACGCTTGGATTTAATTCAACTACCTTTTTCATACTATCTTTATATTCTAATAAATTTTCTTTAATTGTATCTCTTAATATATAAGTTTCAAAATATTTTTCGTGTAAGTAATCACTAAAATCTATAAAACTTTTCTTATCTTTTTCATCATTATAAATTAAAGGCATTACATAATAATCGGTTTGTTCAATTTCATCTACACCCTCACATTTAATTACTATATCATAAATTCCTTTAACTTGATTTTTTTTAACTAAATGTTTTAAATTTAGAGGAATAACTAAAATATAATCAATACTTTTAAATATAGATTTTTTTACTTGAAATGAGATTAAATAAGCATTTTCTTTTTTATTCATTTCACCTTGATAATATCCGATTAATCTTTTTCCCAAATGAGTATCACAATATACTTTTCCCCTTTTCCAAAAAATCCCAAAACTCCACAATCTTTTAGATTTTAATCTAGAATCTTTATTCATATTACATAAAGCAAGTTCAGTTAAAAATCTCCCATAATAACTATCTTTATGTTTTCTATCTTCATCAGATGATTTTTTAGCCCACCAATTAAATAACCATACCACTAAGGCTACTACAAACCCTAATAATAGAGCTAAACCTACAACTCCTATAATCATATCAGGATTTAAATTTAAAAAGCCAGTAGAAGTTTCAACAGATACTTTTGAAGTATCGATATTTTCTACTACTTGAATAGCATTAGAATTTAAAATTAATGTCGAACTTAATAACAAACTAGATATTATTTTCTTAATCATTTTCTTTAAATTCGCCCTCTTTAGTTTTTTCTAAATCACTAATTAAAATTTCTAAATCTTTAATTTTGCTGAAAGTATTATTTAATTTAATTAATTGAATTTCCATTAATTGACTATACTTCTTAACCTCGGAATTTTGGGGGTTTACTTCTAATATAGATTTAAGATTTTTTTGAATTTTGACACTATTTGTTTTTAAGTCAGATAAATTTTTATATATTTCTTTCATATACGATAAATCTTCTTTACTTTGGTTCTCCTTGATTTTCTTATTTAATGATTGTATGGATTCGATAAAATTTACTACCCCATAATTATCTTTTTGTTTTTTCTTTTTCCAAAACATAAAAATCATAATTTTTATGTATTTAAATAATTTAACTTTTTTGGCGAGTTCGCCATATTTGACAAAACATTTATAATCTAAAAAAATAATGTTATTTTTACAATGGTAAATATGAGTTTTACAGATTTATTAACTGATATCGGTAATGGTTTAGGTTCTTTCCTGACTGCGATTAGTGAGCCTGTTATCTATTTCTTAATTTTTTTAGGAGTAGGAGCAGTAGTAGTAAGTGTTATCCAAGCAATCGCTAATAGGATTAATAAGGGGTTAAAATAAAATGGTAGTTAGTTTTACTGATTTATTAACTGATATAGGTAACGGATTAGGGGCTTTTTTGACTGCTATTTCAGAACCAGTAATTTACTTTCTGATTTTTTTAGGAGTAGGAGCAGTTGTTGTAAGTGTTATCCAAGCAATCGCTAATAGGATTAATTCTGGAATGTCTAATAAATAAGATTTTTTCTTATTTTTTTTTTTTAACAAATACTTAATTTTACTTAAATTTATATTCTAATTTACAATCATTATTTATATTATGAGATTAAAAGAAAGTTTAATGACTGAAATTCTACAAATGTCTAACAATCAAAGCACAAAGAAATATACTAAATCTATGTTGAATTTGAAAACATTAATTGATTTAGAAAAAATGTCTAAATTTAAATTAAATGGAGATAATTTAAAAGAATATGAAGAATTATTACAACTTGAATTAAGTTTTATTGGAGGAATTCCTTTAAAAGTTATAGAAATACATTTTTATAATAATGCTAACAATTTAAACTCTTATCCATATATTGAATATGAAGATGTTGATATTGATAATGTGAGGGCTATTGATATGTATATTTTACTTGAAGAATTTTTTGAAAGGATATTTGGATTAGTTACTATTGTAGCAGATTTATATAATTTAGAAATTAAAATTAATAATAAGGCTCAAATATCGACTGATTGGAGTAACGAATAGAATTATATTGAAACGATTTTGATTATTTAAATAAATAAACTTAATCTAGCCCCTAAGGGCAAATAAAGTATATAACAAATGTTATATATAATCAAAATCTATCTAAAAGGCGATTTTTTTTAAACCTGCTCTATATAGATAAAATAATTATTATGTTTAGATTTATATAATTTGTGAAAAATTTATTTAGAAATCTTTTCAAAAAATACGGGACTAAATTTATAAATTTCTTCAACTAATTTATATATTTCTTTTTCACAAGGATTATTTAAATTTATTTTTTTCATTATTTAATCAATTATCAATCTAAACTCTTTAGTAATATAATCTTTAGTTATTATTTTATTTTTTACCATTTTTTTATTTACTATAAAGTAATTAACATTTTACTATTTATAAATAAATCTTAGTTGTGATTTAAAATTCAGATTAGTGTAGAAAAAAGAAAAAATAAATTAATTAATGAGAGTAGGATTAATGTTTTGTGATTTTTTCACACTTAAAAATTTTATTTTACTTTCATCATACATAAAATTATTTTCTTTAACTTTTTCAATAAAAATTTGTTGAGCTAATTTTGAAGAATTAGCTTTAATAAAAACTTTAGTGGTCATAGGTTTTTCAATACCCATAAATTTTTCTTCATAATTTATTTCATAAATATTATTGTTATTTACCATTTTTATTTTATTGCGACCTCTAGTTTTTCAGGAGTAATTATTTTATATTTGGCACTTCCATATAATTTACTATTTAATCTATTAAAATCAGATTTAGTTTTTAATTGGTGATAAGTTTTAGCTTTAGAATTTTCTACGATAAAATAATCTTTATTTGTCTTTTTTTCAGTTACTCCAAAAATCCTAACTCCTTTAATATCGTAAGGAAGTTTATTAATTATCTTATCACCTCTAAGTTCGTATTTTTCCCCAATGTTTTCAGTAAAAGGATTTTTTTTATTTACCATTTTTATTTTATTAAATTAGTTCCTCCTCTAGTAAATAATTGGTTAGCTTGTTCATTAGTCAAATTTTTATTATTTTTAGAAATTTTAGGAGTTGTTACATCAAATATTTTATAATAATTTGAATTATAAATATTATCTGACTTCATTTCATATTCTTTACCTTTTTTTAAATTACCTTTATCATAATATTTAATCGACAAATTATCCCAATTATTTATTTTTTTAAAAGTTTCATCATAAAGTTCTTTATTTTTTATTTTTACCATTTTTATTTTATTTCTCCTGTTTATCTCGAAATTCGATAATTTCTTTTGTTAATTTATTTTTTCTAAGATTCATTCCTTTAGATTTTTCTATATAAACTTTTTTATCAATAATATTTAATAAATAATCTACATTTAAATTTGCTTTATCAGCAAGTAATTTTTGAGATTCGTTATAATAATAGTCGGATTTATCCTTAACAAAAATTTCTTTATATTTTTTCGCTACCCTCTCTCTCGAGTCATTTCTAATTTCACTCATTAAATCATACATTTTATCTTTTTTTACCATTTTTTATTATTCTTTCACTATAATTTGTTGTATAGTTTGCCCACCATAGACTTTACCATTATTTTTCTTATATTCATATATGGAAGTCATTTTTATTTATAGATTATTATAGATTTTATCTTTTTTTACAATCTTTCTTTTATTTCTCCTGTTTTTTTCAAATCAGAGACTTTTGTAGGCTCGAAATGTATATCTCTATCTAAATAATAAAGTCCTCTTGATTGAGCCACACTTTTTTTTAATTCATTAATATTAGTATATCCCCACTCATTTTCTCCACCCGAAATATTTAAATATCCATAAAAGTCACCTGACTTTTTATCAAATTCAGTAATATAATAAGTCCTATCTGGAGTAAATAATTTCATATAAACTTTTTTCTCTTTTTTGTCTTCTTGCTCATACAAATTAGGAATTTTACTTAATTGATTAACACTAGGACTATTCCAAATTTTCGCCTTATTTGGATTATGGAAAATTTCCATATCATAGCCACTATCTTTAGCCTTTTTGAATTGTTTTAATTCTGTTTGAGTATATATTGATTTAGCCATTTTTATTTACTATAAAGTAATTAATCATTTACTACTTATAAATGAATTTAAGTAGTGAATTTTAATCACCATTAGCTTATTTTATATAATTTGTTTTATTTATTATATTTTGAGATTATTGTTTGTAAATCCTATCAGTAGAAATGCTTTCCCTATCTGACATATGAGCTTTTGATTTATGTTTAGTTCCTGACTCTTTCCTAATTGTTTGGGTTTTAGGAAAAATCCTAGCTCTATCTTTTTTAACTGAATATTTTGTTACTCCCTCCTGTCTAGTATAAACATAATCATCTTTCTTAACTCTTTGTTTATAGACATTTCCGTTAGATTTAGATTTAAATAAGAAAAATCCGTCCCTATCCTTATTTAATTTATCTACTTTAAAGTATGGTTTAGCTATACTTCCTCCGTTTTGTTTCTCATAAAATTTTTCTGCCTTATATAAATTGGATACCATTACAATTATGATTTAGAAAAATAACTTTATAAATGTTTGTTTTCAGTAACAATAAGATTTTCTTATCGTTACTTAGAATTAATTAAAATAAAAAAAAAAGGATTATAAATTGACATATTCGTATTCGTTTTTCGAATCTTTATCATACTTTTTAGTTTTATCTTGGTCTTCGTAATAAGTGTTATTTATATCTTTATTTTCTGAATAAATTTTGGAACTAACTTTTGAAGTTTCAAAAGGATTATTTTCAAATGTTTCATTATAAGTATTATTTGTCATAATAAAAATAGGTGTCAGATATTTATAAAATGATTTATTGTTATTTCGTTAATCTAAGATTTTAGACAATAATAATTTTATTATTGAACTTTAAATCTTTTTTATGAAATAAATTATTTTTCCTTGAACTTTAACGATTTTACCTGTATCTATTAATTTTTTTAGAATAGTATAACAATAACTCTCACTAATATTAAATCTAGTTATCAATAATTTAATTGAAATTAATTTATTATTATTATCAAAATACCTATATACATTATATATTTTAGTTCCAGTTTTCATTTTTTGTAATATTTGTCTTCACACGAAATTTTTACAATTATATTATCTTTTAATAGTTCTAATAATATCTTTTTCAAATAAGTATAAGATAATCCTGTTTTAATCCCTAAAGAGAGAGTTGAAGTAACTTCGCCATTATCTTTAAAGTAATCTATTACTTTTTGTCTTTTATTTAAATTCTTAGCTTTAATTGATAAATTAGGTTTTTTCTTTATATTCATTTTTGTTTAATTTCTACTTTTGAAGTAATATTTTCTGAATTAATAATCTCTGAATTTTCATCATAATAATTAGTTAATTTTAAACATCTGACTGATACTTTATCAATTTTCAAAATTTGAAAATCTGAAAATAAATCATTAAATGGTTGATAATTATATAATCTTTTCATTAATATATTATTACTCAATTTAAATTTATAATTGTTATTTTGACAAAATTCAAAATATAATTTATAAAAATCTTTGTTTGAAATCCAGTAACCTTTATTAAATAATTTTTCTTTTGACCTATCAATTATAAATGAATTTAAAAATAAATTTGGATTGAATTTGATATTATTTTTTACAAAGTCAATTATACCTAATTCTATAATTTCATCAATAAATATAATTTCGGAAGATTTATTTATATTAATCATTTCTTTTTTTAATTCATTATTTAATGGAATTTGAATCCTTGACCTTGTAACTTTTCGGGCTATTAAATGTTTATATATATTAATTATTTCTAAATCGAAATCCTTATAATAATTTTTAAAAAAAGAAATATTTTCAATTTCATCTTTAAATGGAGTCTCATCAATCCAATTATTAAATTTAGGAACTAATCGTTTACCGCCACCAATAAAACTCCACCTCCTATTATTAACATCAATTTTGATACTTTTAATCTCATTAGTAGCTATGATGAAATTGGAGTGATTTTTTACTTTTTTATTCTTTTCATATTTTTCATTAAGTGTCAAAAATTTAGCTCCAGTAAGTGATTTTAATCTTTTTTCATCATCAAACCCCTCAATTTCCTCACACCAAACTAAAGAATAACCCACCATAAACGAATTATAGTTACTTTCTAAATCAATTTGAGAAATAGGAACAATATTGATAATATTTTCTAAAATATCACCTAATAATAAATCACTTTTTCCAGTTCCTCCATTATCTTTAATTACTATATGACAAGGGGGGACATCTAGAGGGTTTTGAAGTTTATAAGCGATAAAATCCATAAAATAATCGTAATTTATTTGATTACCGCAAATATTTTTAATAATAAATTCAAAGTTTGGAAACGGAGCTAATAAGTCAGGAACGACATTTTTAAATTTAGATTTTAATTTATATAAATTCAAATAAGTCAATCCATTTTCAATATATATTTCATTCGGGATTGGTTTAAAACTAAAATCATTAATTAATATTTTTTCAAGATTAACCAATTCTTTAAATAGTTCATAATAATGTTTGTTATTATTTACTAAAATATTTTTACATTCGTTAATTGAACATTCTTTTAAATTTTCGGGAGTGTGATTTGTGACATTTTTATTATCAGATAACTCCATATAGAATTTGGCTAACCCTAACAATAACTCTTTAGGAGACTCACACCTAATATAATCATAAATATCAAAACTACTTAAATTAAAAATATCAAATCCAGTCTTTATATTTTTGATAATAAAACCTTGTGATGATGATTTTCCAAAATTCCTATATATTTTATACCCTATTTGCTCAATATATCGCGAATCATTGGTCGCCATTGCTCTTATCCTCGATTTTGTTATCTAAAAATTTAGTTTTCAACCCACAACTCGAACAAGTTGCTAAAATCTTTGATTTACCGAGATAATTCCATTCGTGACCACACTTTTCATTTGAACACTTAATTTTAACCATACTATAAGTTTAAAGTGGTGGCTTATAAATGTATGGGTTACGATTGATAAGATTTAGTTTTATGTATATCACTATTTTGAGTCAAATCGATATATATTACCATTTTTATTTTTTTGTTAATATTTTAGTCATAAGCAAATTCATTGCTGAAAAAATCCATTTAGTATGT
>Ga0114918_10004986_pt1 | contig 11449 bp, 12 predicted proteins | sample LantaG_FD_87015 | JGI IMG/M metagenome (GOLD analysis project Ga0114918, IMG submission 87015) | Deep subsurface microbial communities from Baltic Sea to uncover new lineages of life (NeLLi) - Landsort_02402 metaG | ecosystem: Environmental > Aquatic > Marine > Oceanic > Sediment | place... | reverse complement strand
TCGTCTGTAACGGAGGGTATGTGAGAAAAAGCAGCGGGCGTTGCCCGGTCGTCCGACAGCGGCAGGTACATCGTACCTTTAACTAGGTACAGTTGAAAACCCGCGAGTTCTACACCGTCCCAGCAGGGGGCGGCTAGCGCCGTGTACTTGCGTAGCCAGGCCACGGCGCTGCGGGCCGGGCGCGGTAGTGATATGCCGGCGTTATCGAAGTCCTCAAGCCGCAAGCCACAGATGTGCGGCGCAAGCGACCGGATAACTTTGTCGGGCGCGTGTACATCGTAGTGGTCCAGTACACCCCTGAGCGAGCCGCATAGGTTGTTCTGAAAGTCATCTACGCGCTCTCGTAGAAAATCCTGTAGCTGCTTCTGACGCGCCATCTTGACCAGGTAAGCTTCTTGCTTACCCGTCGCTTGCTGCTCAGCAAAATTGACAAGCGATAGACCAGTGAGCTCGTCAACGACTTCGGACAGCGGCTCCTTGCGGAAGGCCGCGAGTAGTTGAATAACGTCGCCGATGAAGTGACAGGCATGACAGATAACATGGTTACCAGTACGGATCTCTAGCTTGCTCCTACGCCCACACAGTGGACAATCAGTAACGATCGGGTAACTCCAACCGGCTTCTATACCGAGAAGCTTCAGGACATTGTAAGGATCAAGCATGCTAGATATGTCCCCTACAGAAGCATTTTCCATCCTTGGACGAACTGACCTTCTCACGAAGGTTGCGTCGGACGGTACGGAAGACTATGAGTTTGCTGACCGTAATGCAACCTTCTGCTCTTACGTGACTGCCCACGTGAAGCATGCAAGTGCTGATCGCCTGCAGACCTGTGCGCAGCATGCCCGCTTTTGGGGGATTGAAAACGAATGTCAGGAGGCTGTGACCAAGCTGGCTAACTACAGTGCGCCGGCGTTAGTCGACAACGATTACGCCCTGCTGCAACAGTCGGGCGGACAGACGGTGCGCAAGTACGCGGCGTTTGACCAGCAGAGCACGCTGACTGCCGGTATCGCTTTTGAGGACAACAAGCATCTGTACCCCCTGGCATGGCGCAAACAGGCGGCCGTACGGCTACTCGAGCGGGCAGAGCGCTTTGGTTGTAATCTGCCGGCATACTTGGAAAGCGGGCTGCAGAAGAGCGCTGGGTTCGGTTTTGCCTCCAAGGAAAGTACGACCAACGCACTGATTTCCCGCTTGAACATGCACAAGAAGGCTGGCGCGTATCCAGAGGTGTTGACCAAGCTTGCTGAGTTTCTTGGTCACCTGGCTGAGAACGAGCATCTGCGCTATGATCGTGAATTCGTTAAGTCAGCGATGGCGACTATGGAGGCGGCAGACGCTGAGCTGGGCTACACCGATATCTATGGCCGTGGGCTGGCGTTGCCGGAGGATCTGATCGACCCCAGCCTGACGGTCTCTGAACTACAGAAGATCGCGGGCGTCAGTACCGGCCATGTAGAGCTGATCAACGGGCAGGTGGTGGATACTCGGTGCATCTCCAAAGAAGCGCTGGCAGCGGTCTCCGAGGATCTGGCCAAGCTGGCGAGCGAGCAGCTCGTTGAGGTCCTACCCACGCTACCAAAGCCGGATGCCGACCTGCTCGTCCGGTTGCTATAGCTCTAACCATAAGTTGCAATAGTGTCCACGTGGACACTATTGCCGCAAGGAGACCACGATGGCTGATTCTAACTTTGCCCAACAGACCGGTGCGGTTTTGCAGTCGCTGCCGATCGACGAGCTGATTTCAGCCCCGCTCCTGGCTGCCATTGCCGCGCAGGTCAAGGCCAGCGCGGCATACGTGGCATTCGTCCGCAACGTCGGCCTGGTCGACGGCAAGGCCGTTATGGTCGCCATCGACTACTCGGAGGATATCCTGGATGGCTCGGGCACCGTCACTGGAACCCGCCGTCGGTCGATGAACATTCCGCTGCTGGCCATGGTCAGCCATCCGAACGTCAATATCGATACCATCGACATCAACTTTGAGGTCACGGTCGACACGTCGGAAGCCACGCAGTCCGACAGTTCGATGGAGGGCGCGTTTGAAGCATCCGCCGGCTGGGCCGTCTTCTCCGTCAAGGTGAGCGGTAAGGCCAGCCACAGCTCGAGCCAGACGCGCAAGACCGACACTCGTGCCAAGTACAGCATTGGCATTAAGGCCAAGCGCGACGGGCCGCCCGAGGGTATGATGCGCGTTCTGGACGCGCTGACCGATGAAGCCTGTCGCTCGCGACTGATCTCGCCCACCACGCAGGCCTGACCATGTGGTTCTCTCGCAAGAGCTCTAGGAGTACGGAGAAAGCCAAGTTCTCCGCACTCCTCACTGGTGTGATGAGCGCCGTTCAAAAGGCGTCGAGCACCGCCGGACAGCAGAACCTCTACATCCTGGACCAGTACTTCAAGAAGGACGCGGACGGTAAGCTCCAGCCTTTATATGTCCGCATCGAGGTAGCGCCCGGTAAGGTGATGGACGTCCCGCTCATCACGCTGATGAACCCGGCGTCCTACAAGCTGGACGAACTAGAAATGCAGCTGTCTATACGTCTATCTCTCGACAGCATCAAAAAGGCCACGCACGACCAACTGACTAATAGCTCGATTCGCCGAGCAAGCTACAGTGTCGAGATGTGCCCCCGTGATTCGGGTGGCAAGCGCCGGCCAAGTGACTTGGTGGACGTGAAAGTCAAGTTCAAGGCGTCCGACCCATCAGAGGGGCTGATGCGTATTTTAGAGGATCTCAGTAATTCCATTACGACGGTCAGCGAAGGGCAGGCACCAGATCGCAAACACCTGGTAACCGGCACTACCGAGCAAGCCACGGACGTGTTCGACCATGTGGATATGGCGCCCGACGCTGACACCGAGGTAAGTGAGGTTGTAGATGCCGACCCTGACGCGTGAGTTTATTGCTGCGGCTAGGCCTTACCTGACAGGTGAGGCCGAGGCCTTCGCTACGACCCTGCTGTCGATCCTGCTGCGGGCCTATGGGGTCGACGTCTTCGAATGGGATCCGATCACCGTGCAGATGGAGCTGAAGGATGACTTTGGCGTGGAGCCCCCGCGACGGGTGTTCGACAAGCTGATGGGTCTACTCAGTGCACTAAGCACCGACCGCATCTACAAGGACGTGGCGGTGTTTGACGAGACGGTTAACGCGCTGTCCGGTCACGGGGCGGGTGTTGACCGCGATATCCCGAGTGTTGACGAGGTGGCCTGGGCGGTAGCCGAATTGACTATGGCGGACCCCGAGCCGGTAACACGCAACCCCGAACAGCCGTTTGGGCGGGATATTCAAAAGTACGTCCGGGTGGTGCTGGATAACGAGGGAATGACCATCGCGCCCAATGTGCTGGGCTTTGCGCAAAGTAGGGCACCAAAGGCTGAGGGGAATGCCGACCCAGACCTGTTTTCGGGTGCATGGGGAGCAGCACAGGCGCGTGGCGACGAGGTTGACCAGTGGGTGGAGCAGATGACGGGCAAGTTGCTGCAGCAGCTACAAAGCCTGGGTATCTCGTTTCAGCAAAAAGTCGCGGAGTGGACGTCGCATATCAATGCGAAGAACCACGTTGAGAAGCATGGCCTCGAATTCGGTGGGCTGGATGAGTACGCTACGGCCGAACGCCACTACAGTGCGCGTGACCCCGGACAGGTTATCGAATCTGAGCGCTCGTGCGAGACCGACGAGAACGGGAGTACCCGCTGTAAGGTGCGTACGCTCTACGACGACGGTGTGGTACGCGTGGCTGATGCCGATAGTAACCGCACGATCACGCTGTTCCGCCGGCACCCCGAGATGCACAATCATCTGCAGGAGCTGGCTAAAGCGAGATCCGGAGCGAGCCGACGCTGATTATCATTTTGTCGACGCCGAGCTTTACTTTAAGTGCCCGCAGATCGTTGAGTAGCCGCTCGTCTCGCGATAGCTGAAGAATGGTACCGCTTGAGACGGGGCGCACGGTCAGTCGGCTATTTGGACAGCAGCTGGCTGAATTCGACTGACGAAGCTCGGTCCGTAGTGGGGCCAGCGACTTCATCCAATTGTATTTAGGTCGTCCGGCCAGAAGGCGCAGATACGCCACGTCGACCGCTAGGACTTCCATTACGGCACCGTGATAATAATCGGGCTGGCATAGCCGGCTAGGTTATTCATCGCCGTGCAGAGCTCGCTGAGACGAAGGGTGATGGCCAGCCCGTCGTCAGCCGCCAGATCGGCCGTGCGGTAGGTCAGGTCGATCTGGGGTTTACGCAGATAGCTGACGCCCGTATCTACCAGATCGAACGCCGTGAGATCCACCGGGGTGGCGACGTGCGAGTACGTCTGCTCACCAGTCACGGCGTTGATTTCGTAAACGAACAGCCCGTCGTCTACGAAGTCGGTCGTCGATTGGACGGACATCACCAGCCGTGTGGGGGACGTACCAAGCAGTAGGCCGGTCTCGTCAACGGGTATCAGCTGCTTTGACAGCTCGGCAGAATAACTCATACCTCGGTCATCCCATAGGTAAGCGACAGCACACGGAGCGTATCGGGCGTAAGCGGCAATCCCGACGCGTTGGTCAGTCGGATGATCAGCACATTATTAGCCTCCACAACAACGTCGGCGAAGGGGCCGATAACAGCACGCTGAAGAAGGCCGGGGAAGCCCTCGTTAAACGAAGCCTGTTCGGTGCGCTGAAGAGTCGCAGTGCTGGTGCCCGTACCGTCTATCAGACGGTAGAACGACACGTCAACCTCACCAGCCGTTACGGCCACCACCGGGGTGTCGACCGTCGCGTGTATGGCCACCGTAACCTGGAACTGAATACCGGCAGGCAGGTCGCTCCCCACACTGATTTCGAAGTCGATGAAGTCCGTACTATCCGGGCCAAGTCGATGCCCGTATAGACCAATGGGGGTGCCGCCGCCGGTAATGCCATTGGTGGTCAGCAACTGCTGCTTCTCGCTCGGGCTGGGATCCCCGGCGTCCAGATAGGTAAACATGTGGGCGGCCGGTAGATCTACCGCAAGCGTCAGATCCACCAGCTTCTTGTAGCCCGTGGTGTTGTCACCCAGCGGGGCGGCGGCAGACAGGCCGCGCCCGAGTCGCAGGGCCGTCACCCCCAGATTTTCAATCGTTACCTTACCCCTGAAGCCGTCCGTCCCGTCGCCGTCAGTCCCGCTAACACCTAGCGCAGTGGTGTCGTCCGACACGATGCCGGTGACGGCGAATAGTGCGGCATCCCCATTCTGCAGCTGGGTGATTATACTCTGACTCACCAGCTCCAGAATCGAGCTGGACGCCACGAGCCGGGTGCTCCAAAGCGTAATAGGCTCCGCCACCAGCGTCGCCGCGTAGTCGACCGGCCAGGGGGCGTTACCGTAGGTATCGTCCATCCACCAGATGCCGTACTGGTTGGCCACAACCTTATCGCCGTTCAGGATAAGACCCGACTGCTCGAACTGCGCGTTGTCCGGCGGCACCAGTGGGAAGATTTCAGCCAGGGCCGTTTCGCTAGGGTCAGCCAGGTTATAGCCAAACTTGGCGCCGGTGGGGATCTGAACACCCACAATGAAACCCGGGAAGTACGTAACGCTGGCGGGCAACCAGCCGGGCTGGCCGCTATCCGGTGTATTGATGACCTGCGGGTCGCCCGGTACGGGGTCGATTACCGTACCAGCCGGGTCGCCCAACATCGTGCGCTGGAGGTGCACGTGCTCGGTGAACCCACCAGGGTTACCTTGTCGCACGAGCAGCTGGGCATCCCCGGCACCCAGATCGATCATGTTACCCAGGTAGATGCCGGCCGAACCGGGCGAGGTGGTGAGCCTGGCGCTGGTCGCGGAGGACAGGAAGACCGGACCAACGGCAAAAACACCATCTTCAAAAGCCGCGGCCCAGACGGCCTGGCTAAGCGTCATAGCCCCACCGATTACAACGTCGGCGGCGGTACCGCCTGCGGTCTGTAAAACACCCTGCCAGAAAGCCGAGTCAGCTACTCTGGTGAGGTCTGTCGGATCAATAGCAGCCAGTGCGCCTTCAAAGCGCGACGTCACATTGTTGTAGTAGACGGGAGCACCGGCCTGCAGGATCGGGTCAATAACCTGACCACGCAAGAGCAGTTGGGTACCGGCCTCTAGGTTCTGAATGGCCTGCAGCAGCCAGTCGGTCCGTTGCGCCAGTTGATTCAGCGGCCGGTTGGTCACTGAAGCGGTAACACCCTCATCGGTGTTGATGAGGTCGATATTTGGGGAATAAGGCATCAGTTGGCCTCCGTCGCCCAAGTAGCGGTGACCTGCCCGCTACCTGCCGCTGGTAGCGGGGTTGCCAGGTTTACGCGGGCGTACAGCACATCGCCGCCGACTACCCCAGTTGGTGCCGCCACGAGGCCCAGGGTGGCGACCTGTGAGTTGAACCCCGCCCCAAACGACACGCCGTTTACGCCCACGGCAGACGCTGCGATGGCAGTAAAGGTAGCCCGGTTATAGTTGTGGTTGCCATCAGCGGCCTCCAGCAATACCGGCGCTAGCACGGCCGCACGTAGATAGTCCTGCGGGGCTGACAGCGCGGCAAAGAAGTCAGCGGTGTCTGAGCGCGCGGGGGCGGCGAAAGCCGGCACGCCAGCTGTGTTCTCGAACCCAAAATAAATATGGCTGATTCGAAACTGCGGGTTGCCAGCCAGAAGCTGGGCCAGGATGTCGCCGCCGGTATAGACTACCAGGTTGTGGGCCTCCACGCTTAGCCCGGCTTCATTCGTTACGCGGACGAAGCCGCGTAGAAACTTTTTAAGGTCGATGATATCGCTCATGAGGCCACCACTAAAGGAGTGTAGTCATAGTAGGTCAGGTCAGTGCCCGACACAGAAATGACTTCGGTTGTCGCCACGGCATTGTATCCGTAGCCCACGCTATCGGAAGTCTCGCTCCCCACGTCGTACTCGTCTGTCACGTTACCCAGCCGCTGGTGCAGCACCGCCATGCCTGACGGTGATAGCAGTTGCTGCATGCGCTCCTGGAAGCCGCTGGGCGAGCCAGCCAGACTGGTCAGGTCTACCGACGCCACGTACAGGTTGTTGCGCAGCAGGTCTTCGATTACCCGGTATAATGGGTTTACCGCCGTGCTGGATAGTAGGTCGTACAATACTTCGAAGTCCACACTGTTAGCCGTGGCGTAGGCGCCGACGTCCACCCAGTACTGCTCAACCTCAGCGGCATTGCCGCCGACGGGGAAGCGCCAGGGGGATGGGCGCCCCACATCATAGGTCCAGTCGGTGTCTACATTGGCGAAAGATAGGCTGGCCGTCTGCCCGGTCGATAGTGGGACGGGCAGAACAATCCCGCAGAGTAAAGTAGCGGTCACGCTGGTCGTAGCCGGGAACTCAAGAAAGCTCACGCCATCCGTCAGTGGTGTGCCGATCTCGAGTTGGTCGCCGGGCGCCACTGCAGATGACGCTCTGTTGTTGGCGCAGCTATAGGCCTGCCCGTCGGTTTGGATGACGGTGTAAAAGCCATCGTCGTCAACTCGCCGAACGGTCTCCGCTGCTAGGGCATACGGGAAATCCAAGCTGTCGAGCAACCCACGACGATAACGATCACAGCTGGGTCCACGAATAACGGTTTCCCAGGCAACCTTGACCGCCCTGTTGTACGTGACGGGCTGTCCGGTAGCCGGGAACTGAATGGGCCAGCCGATCCAGCCGGCGTTGACGCGTAGGTTGAAGCCCGGGTTCTTAACCCACAACACGATGTAGTCTTCCCCGCTCTCCGCATCGGTTTTGGCTGGAATCAGAGAGAATGGATCGACGGTGAAGGCGATGATACCGCTTGCGCTATCGTAAGAGAATTGCGACTGATTGATCACCACGGTAGTAGTGGTTACCGAATCACAGAGCATCGGTACATCGACCAGCCGGTTGTCCGTCACCAGATTATTAACGTAGTTGCTGGTCGTCTGGCCGTACAGGATGGTTGGTGTGGCCGTGTACAGAACAGTGCCGTCGTAGAGGTAGAAGTCGCCCTCAACGAGCTTACTGCGATAGACCACCAGCGGAAACCACGGGATGGTGATCTGTGCTGGGGCGTTCACAACCGACTGGTTAGCCAGAAGGGCGGCCGACTTGCTGCGCAGATTTAGCCAGGCGAGCCAAGTGGCTATCGACTCGTAGCGTACCAGCTGCCGGGTACTAGCCTCCGTCTCCTGTCGCCAAAAGGAGTCGAGCAGCTCCCAATAGCTTTCGCCGGAGCTTAAAGCAGCTTTCGTGAATTCGTCGGAGTTAAACAAGAGTCACCGTCACGCTGTCGGAAGTTGTGGCGAAGTACGTGTTGGCCGGCGACACCTTGTCCGTCAGGTTAGTCGGGAGGCTCAGGACCCCCGCCACGCTGCTCACCGATAGATTGTTACCCGCCTGGCCGTAGATGGTGCCGGTCAGCGAGGCGCTTGTGACGGTCAGGGTGTTATCGATCTCACGGACCAACGCGGCCAGCGTATAAAGGTCCAGGCTGGGGGTCGTGATAGGAAGCTGGTTGATCATCGCCGACAGTGCGGCGGCAATGCTATCAGCCGACGGGCCGGTATAGCCGCTGGGCTTACTCGCGATCACACCGACGGTTGTCAGGCAAGGCACGGCCGCCTTAACCAGCACATCCACACCGGGCGGCCGGACGCTGTAACTGGTAAGCGCCACGTCCTGTTCCAGCACCTGAGGCTGGTATTGACAGTTAACCTGGTAAAACCCACTCAGGTCGTCACCAGGGGCTGTCATTGGTACCACGTAGCCCAGGCCGTCTTGTCTGTCGTCCGTAATGTCTAGCTGGATCTGCTGTCGAGCAGAGAACGCTAGGTCGATTTCTGCCGTCGCGTCGGGGTTGAACCCCGAGGGGTCAGACCAGGCCAGATGCGTGGTGCTGTTTACCGTGAGATCGCCGGAGATAATCACAGGTGGGGCGGTGGTGAACAAGGGTAGAACGGACGTACGATATACGCCTGCACTTTGTTCGCGCGTGAGCGTGATCCGAACCGTGCGGCTCACCTCGGACACAACCACCGCCGTGATGTCGACTAATGACGACTGCGCAACCGCCCCGGCCTTGACATAGACGTCAATCTTGCCACCAGTGGGTAGGTTGAACACGTTGTTGCGATCTCGCGTCATAAGCGGGCTGCCGGCCCCGATAGCGCTGGAATCAGACCGCTGTACCGTCTCGGTAACGATGGCGCGAATGTTGTCCTGCCCGGCTACCGTATTGGCCACCAGACCAGAGAGCGCGCGACTAACGAACTGACTGTTTGTCTCAGCCGCAACCCCGCCACTGAAGTTTGTAACGGCCTGCACGTAACCCAGCCCGTCAAAAGACTGGTCGACAGCCAGACGGTCGCCCGAGACAAGGATGGCGTCAGGTACCGACTGCAGCGACTGCACGCTGACGTTGAAACGGTAACCGTACCCGGTCTCTTCGTCGTATACCTGCTCCAGCCGTACATTGGTCGGGACAGTAAAATCGACGCCCGTCTGACCGACGGGGTACACGCGGTAGGTCAGCGGCAGCTTGTAGGACTGCGTGGCCGTACGCAGGCGGTACCCCGACTGAAAGGTGTAGGCCACGTTATCGCGGACGATGAAGCTAACTTGCCCAGTGGCGGGGGTGGCGACATGGCGCGTAAGGAAGTAGGCGTCCATCAGGTTATCGACCGCACTGTCGTCAACCTCAACCGTGCCGTCGGCGATGGCCTTGAGCTGCTGAAACAGGTAGGCCTGATTAACCAGCAGGTTGTTGTTCGCCGCGATGGCCGCGTTGGCGTTGACCAACAAGCTGTCTACCGGGCCGCCGATAGATAGGTCAAGGTCAGGAAACTGTTCCTGCAGTACAGCGCGGTTCTGGACTATCGCCTCATTAAGCTGGGCGTCAGTCGTCTCGGCCAAGATATCGATGGTCACGCGGTCACCTCTATACTGTCGGTGATGCTACCCAGCGCCGTATTGATCCGGATGGTCAGCTGAATGGATGACAGAGTGGGAAATGAGAAGGTTATGAGCCTGACGGACGTCGGTTGGATGTCCTGCTGTAGCCGCCGCATATTAGTGATAATCTCGGCCGCGGTAATAGCAAACAACGACACGATGTCAGCATTCGTCCGTATCTGCCCGGCCTTCATGGCGGAATAGAAGCGGCTACCACGCAGCCCGTACTGCTCAGACAGGAATTGCACGCGGAAGCGGTTACGCATCCGTTCCAGGATGTCGGTAGTTGGGTCGGTCAGTACGAACAGATCATCACTGACAGCAAGACCAAAATCTTCCTGGGGCATGACCTATTCTCGTAAGGCTAGCCTCTTTTACCAGCACTAGCCTGCGGTGCCACCTTCGTCATCTTCTTGATTACCGGCCGTGGCGTCGTTTGCCAGCCGACCCACCGGCTCGTTCAACATTAGCCGTCTTAACGTGTTTAGGCTATTGGGTTCGTTAGCCATGTTGTTGCACAGTGCAGCCAGGTACTGGCACATGCCCTGCTTCTTATGCAGCAGCATCTTTCTGTAGGACTCGAGCACCGACACCTGTCGCATCAGCGTTATCTGCTGCGCAGCGGTTAGAGCCTCGCTGTCCTCCGCCCCGCTCAGACCGTTTATCAGCACGCTGTACAACTCGTCGGCGTTGGGCCAGCCGGCGGCATCTCGGAAGCATTCGAGGCGCGCCGCCACTGATAGAAACGTACCGCACTCCTCCGCACCCGGTCTCGCGGGCACCACGCAAGCAGCCTCGTCAGCCGGCTTATCTTCCTCCGACGGAGGGGCAGTTGGCTTACGTAGCAGCGCCGTCGCCAGTTCTTGGCGAAAAACATCCCGCTGTAACAGGAAGGCTTCAGTATCTGGGTGCAGGTCGGCCATGAATAGCGTCCAGCTGTGCTTGGATACGGGATACGCGCTGACTTACAGCGGCGGGGCTGATATTGAGCTTAGCAGCTATGTCCTGGTTAGCTAGAATGGGTGATCCACGATAGCCCGTTCTATACCCCATGATTAGGCGGTCTACCTCGCCCAGGTCATGGTAGACCGCGTCGGTCCAATCCTCGAGAGGCGTACGCTCGTTGGTGGTGAGGTCGGTGTCCCCGTCTTCCTCCCCATCCCCATCCTCGTACACGGAGATCGGTATGCGGGCGCGCATACGCTGTCTGACCTTGATGACACGGCGTACCGGGATGCCTGTGGCTTCGGCTATCTCTTCGTCAGTAGCCTCTCTGCCCAGGCTTTCGGCCAGGCCGTCGCTAATCTGCCCGATTTCAGACTGGTCTCGACGAAAGCGCTCTGGTGGGGCGAATGGGTCAGTAATGGCCGGGGCAGACCGCTGGAGTTCGCGTAGCTGATTATGAACGTGCGTCTTGAGATTAGCCCCTCGCTGCGGATCGTAGGACTTTACCGCCCGCGCGGCTAGGATACGCGCGCGCTGCAGCACCGTCGGCGAAGGGGTCTGCCCTG
>Ga0114918_10004985_pt1 | contig 11451 bp, 5 predicted proteins | sample LantaG_FD_87015 | JGI IMG/M metagenome (GOLD analysis project Ga0114918, IMG submission 87015) | Deep subsurface microbial communities from Baltic Sea to uncover new lineages of life (NeLLi) - Landsort_02402 metaG | ecosystem: Environmental > Aquatic > Marine > Oceanic > Sediment | place: Baltic... | reverse complement strand
CTCTCTTTTTCTCTCTCTCTCTCTCTCTCTCTCTCTCTCTCTTTTCTCTTCTCCTCACCCTGGCTCCACCAGCACGACCCGCGTCGCAGCCGTCAGCGTCAGGCCCAGCGCCCCGACGCCGGTCGTCAGCAGCAGGACCGGAGGGGAGACCCCGACCTCGGCCTGCTGGAACTCGGCGACGATGGCCTGCCGCGCCGCCGCAGAGGTGACGTCTCCGTCGATCCTGAGGAAGAGACGGCTTTTTCCTTTTCCTCCTTCTCCTTCTCCCTGCTCCCTGTGCTGCTTCTCCAGAGCGGCCCCGACGATGTCGAGCATCACCTTCGACTGGCTGAACACCAGCACGCGATGGCCCTCCCCCACGAGCCTCGACACCAGTCTTGGGGCGAACTGCGTCTTGCACGAGGCGGCGGGCCCCCGCTCGGCCAGCGCCGAGAGCAGCCGCTCCTCGAGGGCGAGCTCCGCGGGGTCCAGTGGGGGTGCAGGCGCGGCTTCGTTCCTCTTCTCTTCTCCTTTGCCGTTCGCTTTGCCCCTGGCCTTGCCGTTTCCGGGCGAGGGTGTCGTCCTCTTGGGCTTGGGCTTGTGGTCTCCGTCGCCGCCTTTGTCGCCGCCGTCGACGATGGAATCGTCGTCGGAATCAAATTCTTCCTCCTCTTCTTCCTCTTCCTCCTCTTCTTCCTCTTCCTCCTCTTCCCCTTCGACCTTCCTCCCCACCGCCGCGGCGGCGGCCCTCGCCGTCAGCAGGCCCGGGTGGTCGCAGATTTTTTTAAGAACCGTCACGGCCGCGAGAGGGCTCCTCGTCTTGTTGAGCACCGCCGAGACCGCCTCCGATTTCAGGAAAGAGCGGTAGAGGTCGCGCTGCAAGGGGGTCAACCGCAGCCAGACGATGAGGTCGACCTTGCGGCCCAGGGCGGACGGGGTGGCCGAGGAGGAAGAAGAGGAAGAAGGAGCAGGCGAGGGAGAAGAGGCGGTGGCGGCGCCAGCAGAGGCAGCATGAGCACTCGAAGAAGAAGAACTAGAAGAGACGCCCAACACAGCCACCTTCTCCCTGCGAAGGAAGCACGGCGCCATCCTCTCCCGCAGCGCCTGCGCCGCGCCCGCCGCCGCCGCCTGCTCCGCCTCGCTCGCGGACCGGTCGGACCCGGCGACGATCCGGTTGGAGAACTCCGACTTGAACTTTTTCGCGTCGGCGGCCAAGAAGCCGGGAGCGACAACGTCGAAGAGCGCAAACAGCTCATCCATGTCGTTCTGGATGGGCGTTCCTGTGAGCAGGATCTTCATCCTGGCGTCGAGAGACTTGGCGAGCTCGGCGATCTTGGTCTTGGGGTTTTTCAGGCAGTGGCCCTCGTCGAAGACGACGGCATCCCAAGTCGCTGCTGCTTTTTGCTTCTTCGTCGTCGTCGCCGTCCCCTTCAGCTCGTCGCTGTTGTGCAGCAGCATCCCGTAGGTCGTCAGCAGCACGCCCGACCCCTCAGGAGAGGCCACGGCCTCGAGCGCGGCGGCCTTGCTCTCTGCCGACCCCGAACCGCCAAACTCCCGCGCCTCGACCCCGACGACGCCCAGCTCCGCGCCCCAGACTTTGAGCAGGGTTTTCGGCGCCACCACCAGGGCCCTGCGCACGACGCCGCTGTCGATGGCGCCCCTGAGGAAGGCGGCGACCTGCCTCGTCTTCCCCAGGCCCATCTCGTCGGCGAGAATCCCGCCGTGGAAGCGGGAAGAAGGAGAAGACGAAGGCAAAGAAGAGGTCGACGAAGACGAAGCAGAAGTGGAGGATTTGGAGACGACGCCAGAGGCCAGGGAGGACATCCAGGCCACTCCCTCCTTCTGGTGAGGGTAGAGCTGCGAGGCGATGGCGCCGTCGAGGAGGATCTCGCCAAAGGCGACCGGAGGTAGAGGTGGAACAGAAGGAGAGGCGGAAGTCTTCTTCTTGTTGTCGTTGTCGTCCTTGTCCTTGTCCTTCTCTTTGACCGTGAGCGCCCCCAGAGACGCGGCAAGCTGCGCGCTCCCTTCCGCTTCGGCGGCGGCAATGGCGACGCAGTCGATTTCTTCATCTTCATCGTCGGAGCTGATGACGACGGGGCGGCGCGCGGGCTGCTTACTTTTTTTGCCAGAAGAGGCGGGAGCGACGGGGGCGTCGTCGTCGTCGTCGTCGTCGTCGGACGAGATGACGATGGTTTCGCGAGTGCTCATCGTTCCCGTCGCGCTTCACTGCTGCCTAACTGTGCGTTTCTTTTCCTGATGTTAATCCCAAGTGCTCAGAGCCTTCAAGGAGCTTCTCCCTGAAGCAAGAAGAAGCGAAAGCGCGAGAGAGTGGAGAAAAGGAAGGAAGAAAGGAAGAAAGAGGGGATTGGAACACTGATTCAATAAAGATAGTGAAGAGAGAACTCTTTCGACCTCGGCCTAGTGGACCTCGACCTCGAAACTACTTTACAGTCCAAGCTCCTCCTTTGTCTTCTCCTCCCAACCTCCAACTTTCCAATCAATCAAACTCCCTCCCCGTGCAGATGGCAGGGGCCAGCAGCGCCATGAGGTACAGCAGCTGGCTCAGGGCCAGAGACGCGAACTTTACGCCGAAGGACGCCATCGAGCGGTCGACGACTAATAGACTTTCCCCTTCCTTTTCTGTTCCGGTCGCCGCTGTTCCGGTCAGATTCACGCTCACCCAGCTCCACGACACCAGGATCATCGCCAGGTAGCAGGCGGCGGTCGCGAACGTCGCGTGGAAGAAGTCGGGCCTGTACGACAGCTCGGCGTCCCCCTCGGCGTCGTCGTCGGTCTCCTTCTTTTGCTTGTTCTCCTCCCCTCGCTCGGCGGCGCTCTGCGTGCTCAGCGCCGCGTGCGAGCCCGAGGCGGAGAAGGTGGCGTAGCAGAGGGAGAGAATGGTGGTGACGAGGGCGGCGATCCGGAGCGCGAGCGTGCCCGCATTCGTCTTTTGGATGACCCTTCCTCCGCCGTTGCTGCTGGAAAGCAGCGAAGTCTCCCGCGGTGCGCATTTGAACCCAGGGGGAAGGCTCGCCAGCGTGCTCCACGCCAGGTAGACCGTCCAGGCAGCCATCGCGGCGCTCGTCAGCAATCCCGCGCTCTTCTGCCTGCACGGGGTCAGAGAAACGAAGGTGAAGACCAAGATCAGAAGCAGCGTCTCTGAGAGGACCAAAGTGGACAAAGAACAAGAAGCACGTGGGGCCCAGAAGATGAAGAGCACGACGATCCCTGCGATCGCAGCGGCATACAACACAAAGGACCCCAGGACCAAGAGAGCCGTCGCCACTGGAGACCCTTCCTCGCTCCTCCCCACCAGGAAAGAGTTGACCGAAAACACGAACTCGATCAAGATGAGGGCCTGGAGCAGCACGAACAGCGCCGCCCCGGCCCTCGCCACGTGCCCAAACCCGGAAACAGCCGCCGCGGGAAGAGCAAAGCCGCTCCCGATCAGCGCTGCCCAGAGGGCGATTTGCAGGGGAGGGCAGCCGGTGTGGAGGTAGAGGCGGGGGTTTCCTGCCCGGGTGACGCAGAGTAAAGAGAGAGAATGTGCTAGGAAGAAAAGCGTCGAGCCGAAGGCGACGCGGAGCACCGCGGACTTGGCCAGGCAGGTGGCGGTGAAGGCGGAAGCAGCGGAAGAGGAGGAGGAGAAGGCGCTGAGCAGGGCCGCGGCGCCGCCAGCGCTGCCGCTGCCGCTGCCGCTGCCGCTCGGGCTGCTGCAGCTCTTTGCCAGCGCCGGCGCGAACCTGAGCGCCGGGCTCCCGTAGTCTCGCAGGGCCCAGCTGACGACCGCGGACACCAGGAAGCCTGAGAGGTAGAGCCACCGGGCCGTGGAGGGGCGCAGGGCGAGGAGTCCCATCTTGGGGGGGAGGAAAAGGGGAACGGAGGGGGTGGAAGAAGAGAAAAGGGGAATGGAGAGGGTGGAAGAAGAGAAAAGAAGTGGAAGAGGTCGAGAAGTTTTCGAAAAAAACGAAAAAAGAGGCCTTTTTCCGATTCTTTTTCCGACTTCTCTGTTCAGCTCTCTCTCTCTTCGCCTTCGCCTTTCTCCTTCCAGGCTCTGACGAGAGCAAGCAGACAGGATAGTACAAGCTCTGTTGTGAGTGTCGCGGCGTCAAAGGCGCCTGGATCGAGAGGAAGAAAGAGCAAGCGGAAGCGGGTCGATTGAAAAAAAACAGAGGAAGTGAAATGCTTCTTTCGTCGGACTTCGTTTTCTCCATTTTCTTCTCTGTCGCTCCTCTGTAGAGAGAGAGAGCGTCGAGAGACTCGCTCTCTCTCTCGTTCGCTCGCTCTGTCGCTCTCTCTCTCTCTCTCAATCCCGCAAGATGCCCCCCGACCGGGGCCAATCGCTCCCACGCTTCGTCGTCGAAGTCGTCGACGTCAACGGCGCCTGGGCGAGCGTGGAGCAGGTAAGGAAGACGGAGGAGGAGGAAGCGAAAAAGAAAAAGCAACGACGTTGACGTCGACCATCGAAATCGATGGCATCAAAATCTCACCTCTTTCTTCTCATCTCATTTCTCTCCTCCGCATCCACAGGAACTGACCTCTCTCTGCTCGCCGCTCCCGGGGATGCGCCTGGCCAACACGCTGGGCACGCCCGTCGACCTGGCGCCGTTGCCTATCAGGTGAGTGATGGAGGAAGGGGGCTGCATGTTTTTTCACTTTTTTTTCTTCTCAACTCGACCTCGACCTCAACCTTCTCTCGACCTCCTCAAAAAAAAAAAAAAAAGCTTCGTCCCCTCGGCCTCGCCGCGCCTCGCCCGCCTCCGCAAGCACGCCAACTCTCCCTCGTGCTGGTTCCGCAACCCGCTCGCGACGCTCGTCGTCGTCACGGGCGACGACGTGGACGACTGGAAGCGCGGCGGGAGCGGGGTCGGAGGCGGAGGCGGAGGGAGAAACAGCAACGGCGACCTCTCGAGTGCTTCCGCTTCCGCCGCTCCTCCTTCCTCCTCCTCGTCCTGGGGCCGCGCCGCGGCCAGGGCCGTCGCCGAGCGGAGCCCCGACCCCCTATCGGGCCCGGGGGACTGGTGCGTGCTCTACGTCCCTCCGAGCAGGGCGAATCGCCGCAGCCGAAGGAGCGACGGCGAGGGAGGAGGAGGAGGAGGAGGAGGGAGCGGAACAGAGACGGCGGCGGGAGAAGAAGCTGCCGCTCCTCCTTCTTCCTCTTCGAACACTCCCACCGCTACCGCGGCCGCTTCTTCCAGCCTCGACTCCGTCGCCGCCAGCAAGGCGGCGCTGCGGATGTTCGCGATGCTGCGCTCCGAGTTCTCCACGCGGAGGCACGAGCGCTGCGTGAGGCTCAGCGACGAAGGCGGGAGCGAGCTCGCTGCTCCTTCCGCAGCCGCTTCCTCTTCTTCTTCTTCTTTAACCGCCGCTCTCTCCTCCGTCTCGTCGCCGCCGACCCCCGCGTGGGCAGCGCAGCTCTCGAGGCTGCTGGCCGCCGCGGCGTCGCAGGCCCTCGCCGCGAGGTCGGAAGCCTATTCCAAGGCGGGGAGGGCCCTGGCCGTGGCGCGGAGCGCTGAGAAGGCTGCAGCAGCGGCGGCGACCACGGCAGCGGCGGAAGAAGGAACGGCGGCGGCGACGACGACGACGGCCTCAACCCCTTCTTCGTCTTCCTCTTCCTCCTTCGCGCCGCTCTTCCTCGCCAAGGACTCCCGCGCGGCGATGCTCTCGGCCTCCGGGATGACCGACGACGCCATTGCCGAGTACGCGGAGCTGGAAGCGCTCCACTCGAGCTACTTTGACGACGACGAGGAGGAGGAGGAGAAAGAAGGAGGAGGAGGCGAAATTTCTGGAAAATCCGAAACTTTGCCCTTCGACGCCGACGCCACCGCGGCGTTCGCTGCCCCTTGGAGCCGGACCCGCCGCGCCGCCTTCCGCTCCGCTGCTGCCGCCGCCGCTGCCGCCGCCGCCTCCAACTCCTCTTCTCCTTTCCTCGAGGGCCTGGGCGTCCGCCAGGGGGTCTTCGCCCGCCGCGCCGCTCTGCTGGCCGGCTCGGGGAGGCATGCCGAGCTCGCGGACGCGGGGTCGAGGTTCGTGTCCTCGGTCTCGGCGGCGCTCGGCGACGAACGGCGAAAAAGGGGGAAGAAAGTTAAAAGTTCGCTTCCCTCTTCTTCTTCTTCCTCTTCCGTTCCCTCTCTGCTCCCAGAGGCCTGGACGGCCTCGGCGTGCATCGCCCTCGCCGAGGCCGCCGTGAGGAGGCCGCGAGGGATGCCGGAGCTGGTGGAGGCGCGGAAGGAAGCGCTTCAGAAGAGAAGCGAGAGAGAAGAAGGGAAGGGAAAGGGGAGGAGCTGCTGGGGGCTCGCTCTCGGAGAAGACAGCGATTCTTCCTCTTCTCCCTCGCCTCCTCCTCTCTCTTCGACCGACCCGCTCGACCGGGCCCTGGCGGCACGCGCGGGGGACCTCTACCTGGCCGCGAGGGACGAGCTCGGGAGGCTGCTAGCGCTCGCTGGCGGCAGCGATTCGTCTTCGCCGTCGCCGGCGTCGCTGCCGTTCCCTCTGTTCTCTTCGTCGAAAGCGAAAAGTTCTCTGCAACTTCCCGTCCCGCTTGCCAGCGCCGCCGCCGCTGCCTCTCTCGCGGGAGGGGGAAGCGTCTCCGGTCTCTCCCCTTCGCCGACGCGGGCGCGAGCAGCGGCGACAGGAGGAGGAGGAGGCGAGACCGCGAGCAGCAGCAAGCCCCTCCTCGCTCGCGCGGGGACTTCTTCTGCTTCCTCTCTCGCCGGCGGCAGCGACGGCCACCTCCTCGCGACTGCCGGCGGGGCAGGCGGCGGGGGCGTGCTGATGTCCGTGGCCTCTCTGTCTCGCGTGTCGCCGCTGCCGCAGGCGCTGCACGCGACGGCGGCGGCTGCAGCGGGAGCCGGAAGCGAAGAGGCAGCAGGAGGAGCAGCGACGAGGACAACAGCGACGGCGACGGCGGAAGAGAACGGGAAGGCCTCCTCGGTCTCCGGCTCCGACGGAGGAGCCTCCGCCTCCTCCGCCTCCTCGGCCCAGGCGCTGCCTCCTCCTGCAGCGGCAGCAGCAACCGCAGGAGGGACCATTCGCCCCTTCTTGGCCCGCGCCGCCGAGCTCCGCTTCCGCAGCAACAGCTCCTCCGCCGCGACCGCCGCCGCCGCAGCCACTGCATCGGCAGACCCCTCCTCCGTCACCGCCGGGCCCTCCGTCGCCGCTCTCGCCGCGGCCCCCTACGTGGCAGACTGGGCGTCGGACCCCTCGGCCATCGAGGCCGAGATCGAGAGCGCGAGCGCGAGCGAGAGGGAAGAAGGAGGAGAAGCAAACGGCAACGGCAACGACGACGACGACGAGACGCCGACGACTCCTCGCGCTTCTTCTTCCGCTTCCTCCTCCTCCACCTCCCTCCTTCCTCCCTGGCTTTCGGACCCGCGCCTCCGCCTCGCCCTCTCCTCCCCGGAGACAGAGGGCACGGGCCTCTGGCTCGCTCTCTCCAAAGCGGCGGCGACGGCTTACAGGATCTCGGGCAGGCGGAGGAGGGCTGCGGCCGCCGCGGCCTCTGCCGCCGCGGCCGCCGCCGCCTCGGGGGACCTCAAGGGGGCCCGGGAGGCCCTGAGGGCAGAAGCGTCGCTGGCGTCGCGGGAGCGGTGGGACAGGCTGAGCGCCGCGGTGCTCCCGGCGCTGCTGGAGACGCGAGAAGAGGGAAGCGAGGGAGGAGGAGGAGGAGACGAAAAAAGCGACAAGCCTTTTCTCGCCGTCGTCGTCCCCCCAGAGACCGCCCTCGCCGCCCTATCGCTGCCCGAGGGTCTCTTGCCTCTACGGGCGAGGCAGGCCGCGCAGCGGGCTCTGGCCGAAGCCGTGGAGGGGAAGAGAACGGCAGCGGAAGCGGGGAAGAGCAGCGAAACCCAAACTCTTCTCCTCGACGGAGGTTCGGCTCTCACCGTCCTCCCCGTCGCCGGAACCTTCTCCAGGATGACCCGCCGCGGTTCTTCTTCTAGTTCTTCTCCTCCTCCAATTCCCCTCGCTGGCCCGGGAGCTGTCGTTTGTGCAGTGGGGGACGAAGGCGCGCTTCTGGAGGTCGACGTCGCGTCGCTGCTGCCGCTGCCGCTGGAGCGGGTGCGGCCTTTCCTGCGCCTGTCCCTCTTGCAGGAGGTCGTGGTGGACTCGCTGGCGGCGTCGCCGAGAGCGGGGGGGACTCCTGCGAGCGCAGGCAGCAGCGGACGTGGAGGAGGAATTGGAGGAGCGGGAGGGGCGCGCTTCTCTGCCGAGTGGAGGGAGACGGACGTCGTCGAGTGCCCCCTCTCCCCTTCTTCTTCTAATTCTAACTCTTCTCCTTTGGTCACTCTGGCCCCGGGCACCTCGACGAGGCTGCGCTTCGCGCTGTGCCCGCTGGCGAGCGGGGCCTACGCCCTGAGGGACCTGCGGCTGGAGCTGCTGCCGCTTTCTTCTTCTTCTTCTCCGTCGTCGGCGTCGCCGTCGGCGGCGTCGGCGTCGGCGTCGTCATTGCTCTCGCAAGCGGCTCCGACGACCCTCTCCGTCCTCGCCCCGCGGCAGCCCCTCCCGCGGCTCAGGGCAGTGGCAGCCGTCCCCCGCCCCGAGGTGCTGCTGTTCGCGGTGCCCCCACGCCCCAGGGCGTGTCTGCGGGTGCCTCCAGGAGGAGGAGGCGGAGAGAGGGAAGGAGCGGCGGCGGCGACAGCGACGACGTCGACGACGGTGACGGCGGCAACAAAACTCGTCGCGGGGGTGCCGCAATGGCTCGCCGCCGCGGCCTTCGAGCAGGAGCCCGGGGGAGAAGATTTGTCTACCTCCTCTTCCTCTTCTCAGAACCTGCTCTCCTCGGCGTCGCTGTTCGTGTCTCCGCGGGCCCCCAGGCTCAGCGCGGCAGGCGGCGGCGGCAACTCGAAGAGCGGCGGCAGTCGGAGGTCCTCTCTCGCGGGAGGAACAGCAGCGGGAGCAGGAGCAGGCAAGAGTCCGCCCTTCCTCTCGCGCTCCGTCTCTTCGCTTTCCACCTCCTCCTCTGCGACGACTAGGCGAGGTCCATCGGTGGCTCCTTCCTGGTCGCTCCGCCCCGGGGCCGCGGCCGTCGCCGTGAGGCTCTCTGGCGAGGAAGGGCCTTCTTCTTCTTCAACGGTTGTCGAGTGCCTTGTGGAGGCGGACGCGGAGAGAGGGGGCTCTTGGCTCCGCGTCTCTCCTCGAAGCAGCAGCAACTCTTCTTCCTCTTCTCGCGCTTCTTCTTCTCTGCCGCTCCCCGGCTCGAAAGAGGGCCAGGGCACGCTGGTGTGGCTATGGTTGGAGCCCTCGGCGGTCGAGGAGGAGGAGGGGCAGCAGCAGCGAGGAGGAGAAGAGGGCGAAGAGAGGGCGGCGGCGGCGGCCGCGGCTCTTCCGCTCCTGAGCGCCGAAGCGCCGGCAAAGCAGCTGCAGCAACGCCACCGCCACTCTCACCACTCTTCTCGCCCGTCCTCTTCTCCGTTGCTCCCCTTGCCCCTGACGCTCCCACGCTGCGGCCCCTTCGAGGCAGACGTGCAGCTCGAGTACCGCGGAACGACAACAACGAGAAACGGAAACGGAAGCGTAAGCGGGAAAGGAGAAGAAGAAAGCGGCGGCGGGAGCCTCCGCGCTCTCGCGGCGCGCCTTTCCGTGCCCTCCACCCCACCTCTCTCCCTCTCCTCCCGCCTCGTGCTGCTCCCACGGTCATCAAAAGCGGCAACCCCCGTCGCCGCGGTGTTCGAGCTGCGGGTCCGCTCGGCGCTGCACTGGCCCGTCTTGCTCACAGAGGCATCCCTGACGCCACAAAGAGGGATCTCGCTCCTCGGGGGCAGCTCCGCTCTCGCGGCGCCGCTGCCGCTCGAGCTGGAGCCCCGGGGGGTCGCCTCCCTGGCGTGCGTGCTCTCGGATGACGACGACGTTGCCGCCGCCGCCGACGGAGGAGCTGGGGCTGCCGCTGGCGCTTTCTTGAAGCCCTCGCGGGTCTCTGTCCGCTGGGAGGCAAAGAAGGGAGCGGCGGCGGCGACAGCGATGCTGCCGGCGGCAACGAGCTCTTCGCTCCTCCCCGCCCCCCCTCCGCCACCCGCTGATTCTCCTTCTGCTCCCCTCTCCGGCACCGTCGTGGCGGACTTTTTCGTCGAAGCCCCGCTCGCGGACGCGCTTCCCTTGACGGAGGAGGACGAAGAGGAAGAGGGAGGAAAGGGAGGAGGAAAGGGAGGAGGAAAGGGAGGCGGCGGCGGCGACAACGACGACGGACAGACGACGGCGGCGACTTCCGCCTCCGCCTCTTCCGCGACCCCGCTCCTCGTCTCCGTGCGCTTCCTGGGGCCCTTTGCCGCCTCCTCGGGGGTGCCTACGACCCTCTGCTGGCGGCTCGAGAGGCTGATGCCTTCGGGAAAAGAAGGAGAGAGCTCCTCTTCGTTCCGCTTCGAGGTCAGGGTTCCCCGAGGAGGCGGCTGGGAGCTTCCGGGCTCCGCCACCGGCGAAGAAGAAGGAGAAGAGGAAGAGCAAGGTTCCAGCGACGACATTGACGATGGAGGAGAGGAGAGGAGGACAGCTGCTGTCGGGGGCACTGTGCGGCTCCGGTCCTCGCCGGGCTCCTTCGCCGTCGTCGAGGCCTCTTGGACTCCAACGAGCCCCTCTTTGGATTCTTCTGCCTCCTCTTCTTCTGCTTCTCCTTCGCCGCTGAGAGCGCCCACGCTCGTGGTCTTCTCCTCTTCCGACGGGAAGGAGGTCGGGAGGAGCGGCGGCGGCGGCAGCTTCGGGGCAGGGGCGGGGGCCGGGCCGAGCGAGGAGTTTGTCTTTGTCGGTGGGAAGAACGAGAGGAAGAACGAGAAAGAGAGAAGAGGAGATCGAGAAAGAATTGTGGAAAAAAAATGAACGGAAAAAGGTTTCAAATTCTTTTTCTTTTTTGAAGTGTTACAGGTCCTCCATCGCCTCCATCACCGCCTCCTTGAGAGCGTCGAGCCCGAACTCCTCCGGGGTCGAGACCTTCACGGCCCGGGGAAGAGCATCGCGGAGCTCCTCCGGGGTCTTGATGATTTCGCCCTCGTCGACGACGCCGCTCCTCTCCGCCACTCCGCCTCCGTTTGTCTTTTTTCCTTCCTCTTCGCTACTTCCTCCCTCTTCAATCCGATACTCCTCCTTCAGCAAATCCGCCTTGGTCAGCACGTCGACCCAGGGGATCCTGGCGCCGTACTTGCCCCGCAGTTCCTGTCGGAGAGCCCACTGGTCCTCTACGGAAGTGCCGCACAACCCGGTGCCATCTGTCACGAAAGCCACAGCAGCTCGAGGGAGGTGGTCGAGGCACGCCAGCGTCAGCAGCTCCATCGCGTTGCGGTCCTCCTGCGGCCTGCGGAGGAGGCCCGGGGTGTCTGTGACCTGCCTGCGGCCGGAGACGTCGCCTAATGAGGGGAGGGAGTTGGTTTTTTTAAAAAAGGTTCAGAAGAAAAAAAAGTGAGCGAGTTCTTCTTCTTCTTCTCTCGTTTTTATTCTCTCTCTTCTCTCTCTCTCTCTCTCTCTCTCTCTCTCTCTCTCTCTCTCTCT
>Ga0114918_10004981_pt1 | contig 11459 bp, 11 predicted proteins | sample LantaG_FD_87015 | JGI IMG/M metagenome (GOLD analysis project Ga0114918, IMG submission 87015) | Deep subsurface microbial communities from Baltic Sea to uncover new lineages of life (NeLLi) - Landsort_02402 metaG | ecosystem: Environmental > Aquatic > Marine > Oceanic > Sediment | place... | reverse complement strand
CTTGTGGAACAATTCGTTCAACTGTTTTAACAATAATCTCTGTTATTTCTGTGCTCAACTGGTTAGACTGTTGTGCTACCTGGGATGATAGATTAAAAATGAGTATCATCCAAAAGATAACTACAGTCCAGGAAAGAATTTTACTTATAGACATTTACACACCCGCTAATATGATTACTTTCATTGGTTTTGCTCCCTTTTCCTATATCGTAGGACAGTGTACTCCCAAATGTAGGGGTCTGATTTATCAGATCCGTCTTTCCTTTTCTCTATAAACTAAAAACTATAAACTTGCAACTTACTTCTCTCTTTATCTTTTCCTCACTAAATACTAAATACTAACGACTAATTCATCTTGTATTTTTCCCCGACCGGAAGACCGGTAGACTGGTAGACTGGGTGACTGAAATTTATATCTCGCAACTCGCAACCTGTAACTCGAAACCCGTAACTTGTAACTTTTTCCTATACGCTAAACGCTGTACGCTATACGCTAATTTTTATTCCCTCTTTCAACTTATTAACCACATACTCTATCTGCTCTTCCTTCAAATTATTAAAAAATGGCAAAGCAATTGTCCTTTCCGCTACATCCTCGGTAACCGGAAAATCTCCTTCCTTATATCCGAACATCTGCTTATAAAACGGCTGCAAATGAATCGGGGTAAAATAAGGTTTGCATTGGACTCCTTCTTCATTCAAATATTTAATTACCTTATTCCTATCTATTCCCCTCTCCAACCTGATAACATAAACAAACCAGCTCATCCTACTAACACAAGAAGCAATAAAAGGAACCTGTACTTCCTCAACTTCCGCCAATTTTTCCCCGTACATTCTCGCAACCTTTGCTCTCTTCTCTAAAATCTCCTCAATCCTCTCCATCTGAGAACAACCTAAAGCAGCACTCAATTCATCCATCCGATAATTATAGCCCAATCTTTCATGGTCCAGCCACTCTCCACTCTCTCCTCTGCCCTGATTTCGCATGCTCCTCGCCATCCTTGCCAATTCCGCATCATCGGTAACTAAAATACCGCCTTCACCGGTAGTAATTTGTTTATTTGGATAGAAAGCAAAAACTCCCGCCTCTCCCAAACTTCCTGCTCTCTTTCCCTTATACTCAGCCCCCAACGCCTCGGCTGAATCTTCAATTAATCTTAAATTATATTTCTTTCCTATTTCTTTAAATCTATTCCAATCGGCCGGCTGTCCAAAAGCATCTACTACCAACAAAGCCTTTACCTTTGCCAATTCCTTCCTGCTCATATTCTTCAACTTTTCCTCAACCTTATCAGCATCTAAATTCAAAGTCTCTTTCTCAATATCTACAAATAAAGGCTGGGCCTTTTCGAACAAAATACAGTTACTCGAAGAGATAAAAGAAAAAGGAGTAGTTAACACTTTATCACCCTCTTTTATTCCCATCCCTCTAATAATCAAATGAAGAGCGCTAGTGCCACTATTCACCGCTACCGTATATTTTACTCCGGCATACTCATTCATCCTCTTTTCAAATTCCACTATCTTAGGACCAATACTTAAAAATCTGGTCTTCATCACACCCACAACAGCTTCAATATCCTTTTCTATAATATCCGGACTGGATAAAGGCACTTTTATCATAATATTTAACTCCTTATTTCAACTTCCTGCCTAATAGTATCTGATTAATCGGATTAGAAAAAAAGGAATGAACTACTTTTATACACCTTGCTTTTAGTTATCAGAAAACTAAATTGCCTTCTTTTCTATTTTACAAGTTATTAAATAGTATTACGTAGAAGAATACAATATATATCTCATTTTTTAATTATTTCCGCGGTCTCTTTACTTATATTTCTTTGAATGTCCATATCTTGTTTAATGTAAAGTTATAAATTGTCCCTACTCCTATAGCAATAATTGGGGCAATTAATCTATGCATATTATAAGTATCAACGCAAATATACATTATTCCTAAATTTATAAATAATGCTGAAATATATACTACAAAAAATTTCATCAGATTATTTAATGATTTATTTTTTTTAAATACATATTTTGAGCTCCATATATATCCATTTAATATTCCCATAATATAAGCAATTGCGTTTGCTATTAAATAATTTATGCCAAATGTTAATAAAATATAATATATTGTATATGATATTGCTACATTAGTTACTCCTATTAAACAAAATTTTATAAATTTTGAATGTTTATTCCATAATGTATCAATTATATTATATTGTTGATATTTATTCATAATCTACAACTAATCAGTATTATTTTCTATAGAAAAGAATTAAATGTGTAAACGCTATTTAAAATTAATAAAATGAAAAAAATTAAATAATCATTTATTTATCAAAAATTCATCAATTTTTTTTAATATATAATTAATTATTTTTTCTGTAAATCCAGGATAAACCCCCATCCAAAACGTACTATTCATAATTAGATCTGTATTTTTTAGGGTGTCATAAATACGATATTTTATATTTTCAAAGCTTGGATGTCGTATTATATTCCCAGCAAAAAGCATTCTAGTGGCAATTTTATTATTTTCCAAATATTTTACAATTTCATCACGTGTAAACCCAGCACCCTTTCGAACGGTTAATAAAAATCCAAACCAACTAGGATTAGCTTTGGTTTCTACCTCTGGTAATATAAAATATTTCTCATATTTCTTCAAACCTTCATATAAAAATTTAAAATTACTTTTTCGTGCTTTAATAAACAAGGGCAATTTTTTAAGTTGTTCAACACCGACTGCCGCTTGCATATCTGTAATTTTTAAATTATAGCCAATATGTGAATAAATATATTTATGATCATAACCAAAAGGTAAAGATCCTAATTGCCAGCTAAACCTTTTACCACAAGTATTATCACAACCTGGTTTACACCAACAATCCCTTCCCCAATCTCTAAAAGATTTAATTAACTTCTCTAATTGAGTATCATTTGTAACTAATGCTCCCCCTTCTCCCATAGTTATATGATGAGCTGGATAGAAACTAAAAGTAGCTATATGCCCAAATGTACCGGTATATTTTTCATTGTATTGTGACCCTAATGCATCACAATTATCCTCTATTAACCAAAGGTTATATTTTTTGCATATTTCTAATATTTTATCAATATCAAAGGGATTGCCAAGAGTATGTGCTAAAAAAATTGCTTTAGTTTTTTTAGATATCGTTCTTTCAATTTTATTTGTTTGAATATTATATGTTCCAACTTCTACATCTATAAAAACCGGAATTAAGTTATTCTGTATAATTGGATTTACAGTTGTAGGGAATGCACAGGCAGTAGTAATTACTTCATCGCCTGGTTTAAGTCTTCTTTCTCCTAATTTAGGTGAAGTTAAAGCAGATATAGCCAAAAGATTAGCAGAAGAGCCCGAATTGGTTAAAATACAATGTTTTACTCCTAAGAACTTTGCGAATTCTTCCTCAAATTGTTTTGCAAATCTTCCTGCTGTAAGCCAAAAGTCCAAAGCTGAATCTACAAGAGAAATCATTTCTTTTTCATCATACACACGCCCTGCATATTGAATATATGTTTCGCCAGGAATAAATGGCTTAGGTTTATGTTTTTCGGTATAATATTCGGCAACAAGATTAAATATCTCTTTTTTTAAATCTCTATTTTTCATATTTTAGTTTAATTTACCTCATATCTATTATAATTTATTATTTAGCCATTTTTATATAATCCCAAATTTCGTTAACAGTAATTTTATATAATTTTTCTTTTTCTATGCCATTATAAAATTTTTTATACCAGCTAATTGTTCTTTCAATTGTTTTATATATGTTATACACTGGTTTCCATCCAAGAAATGCACGAGCTTTACTTGTATCTAATTTTAATAAACCGGCTTCATGGGGTTGATTTGATGTATCTGCTTTATAATCACCATTGCCCCAGTTTTTAATTACCGATTTTACTATTTCTTCCACTGTAATAATATCATTATCATTTGGACCAAAATTCCAAGCACTACTATATTCTTTTCCATCTTTATACATCTTGGTTCCAAGTAAAAGGTAACCATTTAATGGCTCTAAAACATATTGCCAGGGTCTCGTTGCTTGCGGGTTACGAATATTAATTATCTTATTCTTAGAAAGTGTTTTAACGCAATCAGGAATAAGTCTATCTTCTCCCCAATCACCACCACCTATTACATTTCCTGCCCTAACCGATGATAAAGCTATATTATGAATCTTACCGTAATCTTTCGGATTAAAGAAAGAATTTCTATAAGCGGAAACAACTAATTCACCACATGCTTTGCTTGAACTATAAGGATCATATCCCCCCATAGGATCTATTTCTCTATATCCATAAATCCATTCCTTATTTTCATAACATTTATCAGTAGTGATAACAACACAAACTCTGACACTATCTGTTTTTCTTATTGCTTCCAATACATTTATCGTTCCCATTATATTTGTTTCATAAGTTAATTTCGGTTCTGTATAAGAAAGCCGTACTAATGGTTGAGCAGCAAGATGAAAAACAAATTCAGGTTGATATTTTTTAAAAACAGAAGATAATTTCTTTCCATCCCTAACATCACCAATAATATGAATCAATTTATTATCTAAACCTAAAGTTTCAAATAAATTAGGCTGTGTTGGGGGTTCTAAAGAATACCCAATAACATTAGCACCTAACTCTAAAAGCCATAAAGATAACCAACTACCCTTAAAACCAGTATGACCAGTAATTAGAACTTTTTTGTTTTTGTATGTATTTTTTATATCTTTAATGTAAAGATTCATTTATTAGTCTCCTATTTTAGTAAAATACAAAAATTATTTTCTTTTATTTTCAAGCATTTTATCAAATATTTTAAATATATTTAGTTTTTAAATTATTTATTCATTGATTTTTTGTACCAATTTATTGTTCTTTTTAATCCATTATTTATATCATATTTTGGAGTCCATCCTAAAATATTTTTTGCTTTTTCTATATTTGCTTTTGAGTCAAATATCTCATTTTTTCTATATGGAATTGCTCCCCATTTTATATTTGCTTTTTTATTAATCTCTTCTTCTATTTTATTCACAAAATCACGAAGAGTGACACTATTCCCTGTACCTATTTCAAATTCTGTAAAATTGTTATTAAGATTTCCCAAATTATCTAAAACCTTAAGATAGGCATTCACTACATCTTGAACATATACAAAATCTCTTTTTTGTTCACCCTTAGTAACCTTTATTTTTTTATCCTCTAAAATATTCTTAATTACAAATGGTATAAATTTACTATAGTCATCATTCTCTCCATACATATGTTCTATCTTCATATTAATAAATTTAACATTAAAATTGGAGGAAAAATATTTAGCTATTTCAATAAAAGAATTTTTCATAGCAGAATATAAACTATATTTGGAGTTCCAAAATGTATGTGTATTTATAAAAAAGACAATCCCGTGTTTACAACCTAAATCTAAAAGTTTAGCTGGCATTTCTATATTTGCTTTGGACATTTGGACTATATCATTGTTATTTTTTCTGCCATAGTCTGTAGCAAGATGTATAATGCCCCTTATTTTATTTTCACTAAATATTTTTTTTATACTTACCTTATCAATATCGTAACTTTTTATTTGTGAAAGAACGTTTTGTATCCGACAAATATTTGAAAAAGAACGTTTTAAAATAATAATATCATATCCTTTATCAATTAATGTCGGCAATAAATGAGAGCCAAGAAAACCTGTCGCCCCTGTTATAAGTATTTTTTTGTCTTTTGGCATACTATAATTCTCTCTCAAATTTATTTATTCCTTCCAGACCTTCCATGGCGGTCTTATTTTTTCACTATTAAAATATAGTTTCTTTTCTGCCTTTCGACCTATCCATAAATTATTTAGTAACTGAAGATCTCTATACGTATCCATACATTGCCAAAAACCTTTGTGCTTATAAACCATCAATTCTCCATCTGATGCTAAATATTCTAAAGGATTTTTTTCAAAAATACACTCATCATTGTCCTTAAGATAATTAAATATTCTTTTATCAAATACAAAGAACCCCCCATTAATAAAACCTTCTTTAACTTGAGGTTTTTCACTAAATTTCTTTACCTGGTCTTCGGTTACAACCAATTCTCCAAATCTTGAAGATGGACTTACTCCGGTAACTGTACCTATCTTACCGTGAGACTTATGAAATTTAAGAAGTTCCTGAATATCTATATCGGCTACTCCATCTCCATAAGTAAGCATAAATAATTCAGAATGGATATATTTTTCAATTCTTTTTATCCTTGCTCCAGTCATTGCATTTTTACCAGTTTCAGCAAAAGTTATTATCCAATCTTTCTCTTTATATGAATTATGAAATTTAATATCTTTAGATTCTAACTTTAAGGTAAAATCATTATTCATTATTTCATAATTAAGAAAATAATCTTTTATCATCTTGCCTTTATATCCTAAACATAATACAAAATCTTTAAAACCATAATAACTATATATTTTCATTATATGCCAAAGCATTGGTTTACCACCAATTTCAACTAAAGGTTTAGGTCTATATTCAGTTTCTTCCCTTAACCTTGTACCCATTCCACCACAAAGAATTACAACTTTCATTAACATAATCTCCTTTCCTAAAACTAAATAAACAGAAAATTTTTTCAATTAAAACCTATTTTATACTCAATTAAATACTCTGGTCTTTTTTTAACTTCTTTATAAATTCTTCCTACGTATTCTCCTATTATTCCTAAACCTATAAGATTTAATCCACCAAAAAATAAAATCCCAATAATAATTGTAGGAAACCCTCTTGGCATACTGGGATTAAATAGTTTTTCTAATATATATATAATAATAGCAATAAAACTTATTCCTGAAAAAATAAGTCCTAAATATGTAAACAATCTTAATGGAGCTGTTGTAAATGAAGTAATACTATCAAAAGCAAGAGAGAATAATTTTGACATTGAAAATGATGATTTTCCTTTTTTTCTCTTTTCTCTTATATATTCAATAAAAACAGGGTCATATCCCATCCATGAGATTATTCCTCTAATATATTTTTCTCTTTCCTTAAAATTATCTAATTTTTGCACTATTTCTTTATCAATCAATCTGAATTCTCCTACTTCTTGATACATAGGAGTATCTGAAACAATATTTATTAATTTATAAAACACTTTACTAAAAATTTTCAATACAGGATTTACACCTTTTCTTCTTATCCTCTTACCTAATATAATTTTATTTCCCTCTAAATATTTTTTATACATTTCTATGCAAACATAAGGAGGATCTTGTAAATCTCCATCTAAAGTTATTACAACGTCCCCGGTAGCATTTTGTAAACCTGCTGAATATGCTGTTTCATATCCAAAATTTCTACTAAATCTTATTAATTTAACATTTGAATCTTTTTCATTTAATTTCTTAATTATTTCACATGTTTTGTCTTTACTATGATTATTTACAAAAATATATTCTACTTCGTTTAATTTACTGTCCAACGATTTAATCTCGAAATAGATTCTTTTTAGTTCTTTATAAGTTTCTTCAACGATTTCTTCCTCATAATAAACAGGACTTATAAAAGATAATTTCATTTTTAATGTATGATCCTTTCTTTGCGAATTTAGCACAATATTTGATTTTAAAATAATTCATCAAAATTTTTCTAATGCAAATAATCCATAAGAACTAAAAGGTTCTGGAAATTTTTCTATTTTACAACTAATAATGGATTCCATTTGTTTAATAATTGGTGAATTAATTTTGCAAATCATCCATTTTGCGTTTACATTTTTTGCAAGTCTATAATAAACCCCTTCGCTATAATTATCACTGATATATAAAGTAAAACGTGGTCTTAATATATATCCATATATAAGGTTTTCTCCACTATATTCTACCATTATCGTATCACAAATTGGTATATTTTCACAAAAAACAGCTGACAATTCTTTTCTTACTTGTTGAGCTGTCATTCCTTCACTATGCAATCGGTTGGCCAAAATAAAATCTATAGGAGTTAATAGTATAATCAGTATTAGAATAGATACTGCATATTTTTTATTCATAAAACAACATATTGTCTGTCTCCAATTACCTAAAGCAATGCCGGTTACAATAAGCAATGGAGGAATTATTACTAACATATATCTAAATTGATTTTGGACTAATATCACAGTTAATAAATGTAATAAAAAGAAAAGAATAGCTATAAATGTAATATTTTTAATTTTATTAGATTTTGATTTAAAGAATAAAAGAAAAGTAAATATTGCCATTAAATTAAAAGGAAGATAAAAAAGAATCCCCATACTATTTAAAGATAAAAACTGTATTTTTAATGCCTTTATTGTTTTTATAAATAAAACATTAATAAAATTTAAAACTGTTATGGGCTTAGGATATAGATCAAAATAATTCCCCATATTTCCAAATTCATCATTGTTCCAATTAATTATCCCTTGTAATAAAGGGATTGATATATTTGATTCAAAATAATTCTTTTGAATTAATAAAAATAAAAAACCAAATAAAAATAATACAAACATATTAAATATATTCTTAATTTTAATAGGTCGATTATATATTAGGTATATAATAGGAATAACAAATATTAGAGGTAAAAAGCTTGATCGACATAAAATAAGTAAACCTGATATAAAAACTAATATTAACCAATTATATAATTTATTATTATTTGAGATAGATATTTTCGCATACAATAACATTAATAAAGCAACCAAAGGGGCTATGGATGCTTCCGCTAAGGGTTGGGCAGTTTGCCAAACAGTAATAGGCAGTAATAAATATAATAATGAAATTAATAATGCAGGTGGATATTTTGTATAAATAATTATTGTTTTATATATAAAGAATACGGTTAAAAAACTACATAAAATATTCATAATAATAAAGCCGGTGTACGCCCCAAAAAAGATACCAGGTACAATAACAAAATAAAGATTAAGAATATTATGTACAAAAGGTCGGGGAATGGATTGTGCTTCTTTATAAACCGAAACAGGATAGATATTATTCGATTGAACGCCTTGACCATTTATCAAAGATTCCGCATCTGCTAAATACCAATATTGATCTGATCCGCGCACACCCGATGAACTACCCCAATAAATTAAAAAAATAAATATACTAATAATTACTAAAATCAAAATAACTTCAACTTTTGTAAATAATCGTAGTTGATTTAGTGATTTCCTAATTTTATTAATAAGCATAATATTTTACCAAATAATATTTTATTTAATAAGTTATGTAGTACTATTTATTTCTGATATGGAATTTATTCCTATATACCCGTTAACCTTCTTCTCAAACTCCACCAATTTAGGCCCAATACTTAAATAATGGGTCTTCATCACATTTACTACAGCTTCAATATCTTTTTCTACAATATCCGGACTGGATAAAGGTACTTGCATAATATTTAACTCCTTTCAGAAAAAGGGGACAGACTACTTTTTTCTATAGGCTGCTTTTAATCCCTTGAAAAAGTAGTCCTCTTTTTATTTTAACTATTCAATTTCTTTATTACTCTCTCCAAAGATTCTGAATCACTTACACTATATACTTTTTCCTTTGGCAATATCTGCTTAATTAACTTTTTTAATACATTACCAGGACCAACTTCTACAAAATAATTAATTCCTTCTGAATTCATCTTTTTAATAATATCTACCCATTTTATTGGATGAGTAACTTGTTCTATTAAGGCATCTTTTATCTCTTCTTTAGTCTTTACATAATCAGCCGTTACATTACAAATTACCGGAATTTTTGGATCTTGTATATTCACACTCTCTATATAGTCGGCTAAATTTTCTTTTGCTTTTCTCATTAAAGAAGAATGAAAAGGAGCACTTACTTTTAAGGGAACTACATTTATTTCTTCCTCTTCTTCTCCTAATATTAATAATTGGTTGATTACCTCACTTTTACCAGAAACTACAATCTGATAAGGAGAATTATAATTAGCTATCTCTATGGTTCCAAATTCAGAAGCCTTTTTAATTAATTCTTCTATCTTGTCTTTCTGTAAGCTGATAATTGCAACCATAGAGCCAGTACCAAGAGAGGTAGCAGTTTGCATATATTGCCCTCTTTTTCTGACTAATTTAACTGCATCTTTAAATTCAATTGATGATGCAGCTACTAAAGCAGAATATTCTCCTAAACTATGTCCGGCTACTATATCAGGATTAATATTATTCTTTTGAAGCAGCTTATATAATATTATGCTCATAGTTAACATTGCCGGCTGAGCATTTATAGTTTTAGTTAAATCTCCTTCTGGTCCCTCTAAACACAACTTTTTTATATCAACCCCTTCATCTTTAAGAGCTATTTTTGCGGCATTAAATAATTCATTAGCTTCTTTATAATTTTTTATTAAATCTTTTCCCATTCCAACCTCTTGCGAGCCTTGACCAGGAAAAACAAAAGCAATTTTAGACATATTTAATATTTTAAATCCTCCAAAAAGTCTTTTTCGAATAAAATAATTAAATAGCTTTCCCAGGAACTCCAAAAACTATTTTATTCGCAGGTACGTCCCGCATAACCACTGAATTAGCACTTATTTTTGATTTATAACCCACCCTTTTATATGATATCACGGTTGCATGTGTACCAAGAAATACTTCATCTTCTAAAATTACAAAACCGTTTAGTGTAGCATAAGGAGATAATATACAATATTTCCCCACTTTCGCATCATGACCACAAGAAGCATAAGTATTCATCATGACAAAATCATCTAATTGAACATTATCACTAACTAAACAAAACGGACAAATAATGACTCCCTCTCCGATTTTTGTTTTATTTGCCATAATTACAGTTGGATGAACTAAAGTAAGAAATTTTGCCCCTCTTTTTTTCATTTTTACGATTAAACGCTTTTTTACAGCAATATCACCTATGGCAAAAAGAAATCTATCTTGATTTTTAATTTCGTAACTATTTAAGTTTCCGATTATGCCAACATCCATATCATAATTATCTAAAATTCTTGGATTATCATCAAGAAATCCTGTTATTTTATATTGATCCTTAGAAAATGAATCTTTTGCCCAAAGATAAACCTCTCGACCAAATCCTCCAGCTCCTACAATTATAATATTATATTTAATATTTCTTCTTTCTTTGTTTTCTTGATAATTGTCTTTATCTTGCACTATATCCACCATCCACAATTAAATTAGTTCCTGTAATCCATCTTGAAGCATCAGACAATAAAAAGGCACAGGCATTAGCAATATCTTCCGGTTTTCCTAAACCTAAAGGATGCATTCCTAATATTGACTTTTTAGATTCCTCCGGAAGATTTTCAAGCATTTTATTTGACATCTCTGTTTCCACTACACCTGGAAGAATGCAATTAGCTCTAATATTTTTCTTTGCCAACTCTAAAGCCATTGCCATTACT
>Ga0114918_10004980_pt1 | contig 11460 bp, 8 predicted proteins | sample LantaG_FD_87015 | JGI IMG/M metagenome (GOLD analysis project Ga0114918, IMG submission 87015) | Deep subsurface microbial communities from Baltic Sea to uncover new lineages of life (NeLLi) - Landsort_02402 metaG | ecosystem: Environmental > Aquatic > Marine > Oceanic > Sediment | place: Baltic... | reverse complement strand
CGATGAGGTGACGTGACGGCCGCTTGCGCGGCCTCCACCGGCCGCAATGGTTCCGGCCTGCCGCTACGGGGGTGCTGCCTCCGGGCGGCGAACGGTACCAGGGTCTCGGGGCGGCGGTCGTTGGGGTCTGCTGACCTCGACGGTTTTCACGTTGATTTTGACGCCCATCGTGTTTAGTTTCGGGTTGTGGGCGACTGAGCATCTGCGGCGGTTTGCCGTGCGCATCGGCCTGCTTGTCGGCGAGACGGAGAGGGACTCGCCTGAAGGCACGGCCGGTTCCGAGCCGCGACCGTAAGGGAGCGGGGCCTCGGTTGGTGCGCTCGGACGCCAAAGGCTACACGAGGCGGCCCGTATGGACGACCGCACGACGAGCGACGAAGACCTCATGCTTCGCATCCAGCGCCGCCGCGATGAAGACGCCTTCAACCTCCTGTTTGCCCGATACCGGGTCCCCATCACCAGCTACGTGTACCGCTTGGTCGGCAAACAGGCCGAGGCCGAGTCGCTTGCACAGGAGGCGTTCCTGCGGATTCTCCAGAAGGCCGACCGCTACCTATATCCGAAACGGTTCAGCACGTGGTTCTACACCATCGCCCGGAACCTCGCGACGGACTTCCTGAAGAAGAAGCGCGCGGTGGTGCCGGACGATTTCCGCAGCCTTTCGGAGTCGATGCTCGGTCCGGCCCCTGCCGTCGCCGAGCAGGAGGCCGCAGCCCACGAGGAACTCCAGCAACTGGTCCGGGCACTTCAGGAGTTGCCGGTCACGTATCGCGAGGTGGTGGTCCTGAGGGCGCTGCAGGAACTCTCGTACCGCGAGATTGCCGCCATCGTCGGATGTCCCGAATCCACCGCCCGCAGCCGCATGGACTATGGTCTGGACTACCTGCGAAAACACTACGGCCGAAAAGACGGAAAATTCTGAGTTGGTTCCGACAAAACGCCGACGCAGTCGTATAACGGTTTGAGGCCGCCAGGAGGGCCGGTGGCCTCAAGGGGCATGTCTTTCGGTTGGGATGCCACGTCCAATCGAGTCGGGGCGTGGGAAATACAGAACCAATGAGCGGATGGCGGGGGGAAGTGTAAACCATGGAATGCCCTTGCGCACATGAGTGGTATGAACTGGAACGCGGGACCGCGCTGCGCGGCGACGCCCAGCGACTGAGCCGGCATCTGGCTGAGTGTCCCGACTGCCGCGCACACGCCGACGGCGTCCAGGACGTCGCCGCATCGCTCGAGCGGCTGGCCGGGAGCACCCGGACCGACCTGTCGGCGGATGCGGCCGAGTCGCTGTTCCGGCGGGCCCGCGTCCGCGGGCTTCTGGGCCGTCCACTCAAGGCCTCGATCGCCACCCGGGTCGGTCACTCGCGGTGGCTGCGGGTGACGTTGCCCCTGGCGGCGGCGGCTGCGGCGTTGGTGTTGGTCGCGGTGGGCGTCTGGACGGCCCTGCCGGAGGAGGTCCAGCCGCGCGGCGCGCTCGAGCGCCTGGTGCGCTCCGCCCACGGCATCCGCCGCGCGGACCAACTTCGGCACTTGGCGCCGGTGGCGCGTGCGGCCGTCAGTGAGGAACTGGCGCGGCAGGAGCCGTCGGCCGAGCAGGTGGCGGACCTCCTGCTCGTCGCTTACATCACCGAGCGCCCGCGCGAATACCGACAACTGCGGGACGTCGACTTCTTGCTCGGCGAGGTGTGGCGCCGGGGTCGTGCGCTTGGGGTGGCGGCCACCGGCTTGCCGTGGCCGATGCTGGCTTCGATGGTCCTGCCCAGCGCCCGCGCCGACGCTCAGCCCAAGGGTCGTACGCTCATGGGCGACTATCGCGGGCGTCCGCTCGCGGCCGCAAAGCAGAGGTTGCTGGACGGGGATTACCAGGGCGCTCTGGAGGTGCTGCCGGGCGACGGGTCCGGGGCCCTGTTGAAGGCGTGGTGCCTGGCGTCGCTCGGGCGGGCTGCCGAAGCGGTGCTCGTACTCTCGGAGGCTGAGGATCACGCAGACGGTCCGATGGCACACATCCTCCGGGCCGACCTTGCCCTCGGCGACCAGGACGTGGCCGACGCCATGCAGCACTACGAGACGCTTGCCGCTGAAGACGACCGATATTGGTTCACCGCCGGCTACCTGTACCGGTACGAACTGCGCGATGCCCGCGGCGCGGGCGAGCGGTTTCGGCGGGTGCGCGATGCGCGGCTGGCCAGGTATGTGTCGCAAGCGTTCCGTACGGAACTGGCCATGGCGAAGGTTCCGGAGCCGGAGCCGCTGGTCGCGCTCGAGTTCGACGACTATGGCCTCGGCACGCTGCCAGAGAATTGGGCGCTTGTCCGGGTGAAGGGCGGCGAGTTCAAGGTTGTTGGTGTGCCGGGCGGAAAGGCGCTGGCTCAGGGCGACGGTGCGGAGTTTGTCTGCGGCCAGCCCGAGTGGGCCGATTACACGATCCGGATGGACGTGAAGGTCCTGTCCTCGGAGGGGGATTTTGCCGTCGGGGCGGCTGCCTATCGCCGGGCCGACCGCACGGGTTATGTCCTGCAACTGACGCCGCAGCGCCTGCAGATCGTCAAGCAGTACGCGTCGGACGGGCCGGAGCGGGCGCCGCTCATTGCGCGGGAGCATCGCCTGGTGCTTCCGCCCGCCGAAGGGTGGTGGTACACCCTGAAGGTCCGCGTCCAGCGGGTGGACGCCGGCGTCAGCGTGGCGGGGAAGGTCTGGCGCACCGACCTGGACGAGCCTCTCGGCTGGCACGTCGTCTGGACCGACAGCGGTCAGGCGGAGTCCGAGCCGCTGGCGGGCGGCCGGGCGGGCGTGCAGGTTCGGGGGGCCAAGGGCCTCGTCGATAACTTTGTCATTACGCGAAATGTGGCGTCCAGCGAGTTGCTTGCGGCCTCGCCGTAGCCGCAAGACATCCCGACGCCTCTTTGCCGTCGGCTCGGCACGTGGGGAACCGAGCCGGCGGCCCTTTTTGCAATGATTGTTCGAGCCCGCCGCGCGACGCGCAGCCGTTGTTCGAGCCCGCCGTGGAAGCGACGGGTTACTCCCTGCCTGGCGCGGCCCTCACAGCCACGGATTCGTCGCCGCCTCTTCGGCGATGGTCGTGGCCGGGCCGTGGCCGGGATAGACGGCAGTCTCGGGCGGCAGCGTCAGCAGCCGCGTCTTGATCGATTCGATGAGCGTCTTGTGGTTTGCGCCGGGGAAGTCGGTCCGCCCGATTCCGCCCGCGAACAGGGCATCGCCCGTGAAGGCGACCGGCCGCCCGTCGGGACCTTCGGACGAGTAGAGACTGATGCCGCCGGGCGAGTGGCCCGGCGTCGCCAGGACCTCGAAGGCGGCCGACCCGACGCTCAACCGGTCGCCGCCTGCGAGGAGCAGGTCGGCCTCCGGGCTCTTGAGCCACGCTCCGAGCAGGATCGACATGTTCCGCGTCGGGCTCCGCAGCATCGGCCCATCCGCCTCGCCGATGGCCAGCGCCATCTCCGGCCACGTCTCCTTCAAGAGTGCGTTGCCCTGGATGTGATCGACGTGGCCGTGCGTGTTGACAAGCAGTTGCGGCGTGAGGCCGCGCTCGCGGCAGAACGCGACGATTCGCTCCGACCCCTCAGGCCCGTCCACGATCATGGTCTCGGCGTCGTCGGTGACGACGTACGCCGAAACCCGCATCGACCCGAGCACGAAGGCGTGAATCTCCATCCATCCCCTTCGGTTTGAGTTCCGGCGGTGCTCGTGTTCCCTTATGCCTCCTCGATGAGACGCAGGTTCAGCGCTTTGGCGAGTTCCCGGATCGGCGCCTTCAGGTCGCCGTAGAAGGTGACGCGGTGCCATCCCCAGCGGTCCCACTCGCCCATCAGTTTGTCGATGTCGCCCTTGACCTCGGCGGCGAGTTTGGTGCGGCAGGCCTTGTCCTCGTCGATGTTCTCGACGGTCTTGCCCTGGTGCAGGACGACCTCGCGCCGGCTCGCCTGGATCTCCAGCGTGGTGGTCATGTGGCCGAGCGGCAGGAGCGAGCGCAGCGCGGCGCCGTTGCGGTCCTCGGAATGGCTGCGGATGTGATAGGGGTTCGCCCGTCCCTTCGGCCCGAACACCTTTGTCGGCGCAACACAGTGAGCGTAAATGACCTGGTTCTTCGAGGTGTCGATGACGGGGTCGGAGATGTAGCCGGGGCGACCCGTCAGGGCGCCGATGGCCATCATGGTGATGGTCGATGTGGTGTCGCTCTCGCAGGCGCCGACCAGACCGTCGTCGTTCAGTTGGCAGAAACCGAGGCAGGGGTAGGCTGTGAGATGGCCGCCGTAGAACCCGCCGAGGCAGTTGATGGTAATGGCCTGGGCGCCGCGCCGCTGCATGACCTCGCGCATGGCCACGTACATGGCGCCGGAGTCTTCGAGGTCTTTGCGCTTCGGCTCGACGATCTTCTCGGCGCCGGCGCTCCACCGGTCGGCCCACTTGCGGCCCTCGTTGCGGTCGGCCTTCAGATACGCATCGTGGAGTTCCTTGAACTCGATCCGGATGACCTTTGTGCCGAGGAGTTCCTCGATGTCCTTGCCGATCTTGGGCATGCCCCAACCGCCGCCGACCGTGAGCATGGTCGAGGCGCGCAGTTTTTTGAGGCACTCATCGACGGGGACGGTCTTGACGGGGTCTTCGGCGCAGGTCATGTCGCCGGCCGGCTTCGTGTTCTTGAGTCGCGCCTCTTTGCAGGCGGCGAGGAAGGCATCGACCGAGCCGCCTGGCTTCTTCAGAATCTCAAAGCAGCGGGCGGCTGCAGCGACGTCCTCGAAGCGGGACGACGAGACGCCCGCCACTTTCTGGCCGCGACGCCTGGCCGACGCGAACCCGGTCAGAAACTCCCCGGAGCCGCCGTACAGATCATCCACGAAAAGGGTCGGCCGGCCCGTGGCGCCGATCGTCTGCGGGGCACCCGTCCAGATTCCCAGCATATAGACCAGGTACCCGTCGACCTTCGTGTCATCTTCAAGCAGTCTCTTGGCCTGGTTGCCGTTCTGCACGGTCACCGGCAGGAACTCGATGTTGGGGCACGCTTGGATGAGCCTCTGGGTCAGTTCCTTCTTGCGGCCGTCGTAGTCGTAGCCGATGTTCGGCCACGTGGGCTTCGCCGGCGTGATGTGCGTGAACACGAGCCGGACCTTGGGCTTCGCGGACGAGCCGCCTGCGCCGCTGTCGGCGGCCAGGGCGCGCGCCGGACCTGCCGCCAACGCGCACGCTGCGCACGACGCGAGGAACTGTCGCCGGTTGAGCCCGTACGACCCACAGCCACAGCGGCACACCTGATCACTGGCCTTCATCGAAGGACCCTCCTCATGCGGTTTGCGGAACGCTCGACGTACCTGACGTACCTGTGTTTCCATGCATTCTAGGCGCTGGTGCATGCCGTGTCAAGCAGAGTGCCGTCGGTCTGCCCCCGGTCCCGCCCGCCGCCTGTTGCAGGAGGTCAGGGGTGATCAGCACGCGCATGGCGAGGCGCAAAAAGTGGAGCCGCGGTAGGGGGCGAACGCGGCTCCAAGATGGGCACGGCTCAAGGGGGGTAAGCCGTGCCGTTGCCTGATTCGGTTACGTGTCCGGCTCTTCCTCCGCTTCCGCTTCTTCCTCGGGGTCCTCGTCGGAGGCTTCGGCGTCGTCGGGGTCGAGGTCCTCGCCGTCTCCGCGGCGCTCTTTCAAGGCCTCCCACTGTTCGAGCGTCAGGAGGACCTCGCGAGCCTGGCTGCCTTTGTATTCGCCGACGATGCCGTCCTCGGCCATCTGGTCGATGAGCCTCGCGGCCCGGCCGTACCCGATGCCGAGCCGGCGCTGCAAGAGGCTCACGCTGCCGCGCTGGTACTGGAGCACGATCTCGATGGCCTCGTTGTAGAACGCGTCGTCTGCGCCGACGGCGAGAAGGCTATCCGCAGCGGCGTCCTCCTGCTCATCCTTGGCCTTCAGTTGAACGAGTTCCCGCTGGAACTCGGGCTCGGCCTTTTGGGTTATGAAGTCAAGGACCTCCTGGATGTCCTGGTCGCTGACGAAGGCGCCCTGAGCGCGCGCGAACTTGTGGGCGCCCGGCGTGACGAAGAGCATGTCGCCCTCGCCGAGGAGTTTCTCGGCGCCCATCGAGTCGAGGATCGTCCGGGAATCGACGCGTGTGGCGACCTGGAACGAGACGCGCACCGGCAGGTTCGACTTGATGAGTCCCGTCAGCACGTCCACGCTCGGCCGCTGCGTCGCCATGACCAGGTGGATGCCGACGGCCCGCGACTTCTGGCTCAGGCGGGTCACGTGGCTTTCGACCTCCTTGGCGGCGACCATCATGAGGTCGGCCAGTTCGTCCACGATGACGCAGATGTGCGGCATGTGGAACTCGATCTTGGCTTCTTCCTCGGGGCCGGCGGGCTGGAACCGCTCGATGAGTTTGTCTCGCGGCAGGCGATTGTAGGAGGCGATGTTCCGCACTCCCGCCTTCGAGAGGCTGTGGTACCGCTCGTCCATCTTGTCCACGAGCCAACCGAGGATCGCCTCGGCCTTTCGCATGTCGTTGACGACGGGGCACAGAAGGTGCGGCAGCCGCTTGAACACCGACAGTTCCACCATCTTCGGATCGATCAGCACCAGACGCAGGTCGTCCGGCGTCCGCGTCAGCAGCAGCGACATGATGATGGCGTTCAGGCAGACGCTCTTGCCGCTGCCGGTCGTGCCGGCGATCAACAGGTGCGGCATGCCGCCGAGGTCCTTGACGAGCGGGTCGCCGCTCGAATCCTTGCCGAGGAAAAGCGGCAGGCTCAGCCGCTTTGGGGCGCCCTTGGCGGCGAGCACGATCTCTTTCAGGCGTACGATTTGGCGCTGCGTGTTCGGCACCTCGACGCCGATGGTGTCCTTGCCGGGCAGGGGGGCGACGATCCGCACGTTCGGCGCCTTCAGCGCGATCGCCAGATCGTCCGACAGGCCGATGACTTTGCCGACCTTGACGCCCGGTGCCAGGGACACCTCGTACTGCGTGATGACCGGGCCGGTTTCGATGGCCACCACCTTGGCCGAGACGCCGAACTCGTGGAGCGTTTCGCTGAGGATTTCGGCCTGCTCGCGGATGAGGTCTTCGTCGGCGCCTTCTTCCTCGTACTCCGGATCCTCCAGCAGGTCCACCGGCGGCAACCGGTACTGCTGGTTTCGCGGCGTGGACGCCGGCGGCGTGAAGGCGAACTCCTTCTGGTCGGCGGCGGCCTTCCCGGACGTGCGGGTGTGGCGGATGACGACGTTCGTCGGGAGCGGCGGTCCGGCGACGTCGGCGGCCTTCGTGGAACGGGAGGCCTGACGGCCCTCGTCTTCCTCTTCGTCCTCATCTCCGTCGTCCGACTCGGGCCGGGGCCGGCGCTGTTTGCGGGCGCGGACCCGGGGGCCTGCGTCGGTGGTCCCGGCGGTCTCGGCGTAGTCGGCAATCCGTGCGCCCGCCGCGCCGGCGGTGGCGATGGCCGCCGTCGCCAGCCGCTTGTACGGCGCACTTGCGCGGCCGCGAATCCACTTCAGGACGGCGACCGGCAGGATGATCATCCACGTGTCGGTCAGGAGCACCAGGCCTATCAGGGCCACGGGAATTATCAGGAGCACCATGCCGAGGACGCCGAAGTGCGGCTCCAGGTACAGCCAGACGGCAAGGCCAAGCATCCCGCCGTTGCCTTCCGGCAGGCGGGCTTCGACCGCGATCATGGTCGAGGCGACCGAGACCGACAGCACGAGCGACGCCGCGCCGATGATGCGGAACACCTTGTCTTCGAGCGTCGTGTGGGAGATCCACAGCAGGGCGCCCGTCACGACGAAAAGGAGCAGCGGGTAGGCGGCGTCGCCGATGGCCGAGAGGACGTAGTAGGCGAGGTGAGCGCCGACGCCGCTGCACCAGTTCCGGACCGGGTCGTTGGGCGGCCAGACGGCATTGCTCGGCGGGTCGGCCGGGTCGAACGACGCGACGCTGATAGCCAGGAACGCCCCCACGAAGGCCGTGACGACGGCGGCAATGATTCGCGCTCGACTCGTCTGCTTCACGGGCGCCTCGCATGCGGCACCCAGGAGCGGGGGCTAATGGGTGCCGCTGTGCCCGAATCCGCCTTCGCCGCGGCCGGTTTCGGGCAGTTTATCCACTTGCTGCACGTCGGCCCGGGCAACGGCCGCCACCACCAACTGGGCGACCCGCATGCCGCGCGTGATCGTAAACGGCTGGCGGCCGATATTGCCGACTATGACGCCGACCTCGCCGCGATAGTCAGCGTCGATCGTGCCGGGCGCGTTGACAACCGTCAGTCCGTGCTTCAGCGCCAGACCGCTTCGCGGCCGGACCTGGATTTCGTATCCCGGCGGGACGGCCACCTGCAGGCCCGTCGGAACGAGTTTGATGTTGCCCGGCTCCAGGACGAGAGGCTTGTCCACGGCCGCGCATACATCCATTCCCGCCGCCGCCTCGCTCATGTATCGGGGCAGGGGAAGGTCGTCACAGCCGGCTTTCCGCCGGACTAAGAGCGTTATCGGCATCGTCGCTCGGTCTCCTTAAGGCAATCTTCGTGTTATCGGACGTTTGGGGCGGGGTGATGATACTGGCAGGATGGGGGGAGCGGCAAGACACAAACGCCCGGCGCTGGATTATACCGCGGCGGGCGGACCGGTCCAAGGCTTTTGGAGCGAGTGGGGGCGAAACCCGCCGGATAATCCTCACAGGGCGGGCGAGCCGGTTCGATGGCGATTGACCCGGCCGCTGCGCCCCGATATAGTGGTCGGTCGGGCAGCAGTGCCGAGGGCTGTCAGCCATCATACGGGGGTCAGCATGTACACGCCAAGTCGAGACGAGTGGCGCGAGGTGGACGGCCCCAAAGTACATATACGACAAGGCAATTGCGAAAAGCGCGAAGGCGGCGAGCGCGGCGAGGGTGAAGGCGGGAAGGAACGCAAACGCGAAGGCGAAGGCGTCCGAACACGCTGGTGCGAACCGTCGAAGAAGGAGTAACCGGCTACAGGGTCCCCATGTCTGATTCGGTTTCTCGGAGGCGCCGGCTTGGAGCCAAGACGGGCGACTCTCTTTTTCGGTGGTGCTGAGGCAAGCGGTCGGTGCCGTGGGGGTCTGCCGGAGGCGTCCGGTGGACCACCGATTGATTCGCCTGCGGCGTGCTGCTATAGTTGGGCCGAGACGGCGGCCCAAGGCGCTGCGAAGGAGACGGGCAATGTCGGTCATATCGCTGCCCCTGGTCGGGCTCATGCTGGTGGTCGTCGGGGTCACCGTGGTCGTGGTCAAGGCTGGCGCCGTTGCGCTGGGGCTGACCGGCCTCGACCCCGAACGGGCCGACTTCCAGGCCCTCTCGGCCGTCACGGGCACGGGCTTCACCACGCGCGAATCGGAACTGGTGGTGGCCGACCCGCGCCGGCGGCGGATCGTCAGCACGCTCATGATCTTCGGCAACGTGGTCCTGGTCACCTTCATCGGCCTGCTGGTCGGGTCGTTCACCAGCGCCGAGCAGCAGTACGAGATCCCGATTTACGGGGGCGTCCTTGTCGTCGGCGCCATCTTGGTGTACCGGGTACTGATGAGCCGCTTTGTGAAGCGCCGCTGGGACCATTGGGTGGACGGTTGGCTGCGGTCGCGCCTCAGGATCCAGGAGCGCCACGTGTCGGAGATCCTGATGCTGGCGCCCGGTTACGGCGTGGCGGAGGTCTTGGTCGATGCGGACTCGCCGTGCGCGGGCCGCACGCTGGCGACGTCGGGCTTTCGCCAGGCGGGGCTGCTGATTCTTGCCATCCGTCGGCGCGAAGGCGTGACGCCGACTCCGGCCGCCGTTGAGCAGATCGCGGCCGGCGACCGGCTCGTCTGCTACGGTGAACTGGAACGGATGCACGAGTTCGTCGGCTGGGCGAAGGGTCCGATGGCCGGTGGGCCGGACGGCGGGGAGCAACCGAAAACCGAGTGACGGACCGCTCAGGCGGGGGTCAGCATGTACACGCCAAGTCGAGACGAGTTTCTGGAGATGGCCGGGCGGGGCAACACCATCCCCGTGTACCGGACGCTGCTCTCGGACCATCTGACGCCGGTCCTGGCGTTCCGCAAACTCCTGGCGGAGGGCGAAGAGGGGTTTCTGCTCGAGAGCATCGTCGGGATGGAGCGGATTGCACGGTACACGTTCCTTGGGGTGCGTCCGCGGATGGCGGTCCGCTCGTTCGGCCGCCGCGTGGAGGTGATACGGCCGGCCGGCGGCGGCGAGACGTTCGAGTCGGACGACCCGCTCGGGAAACTTGCGGAACTGCTCGCCCCCTACAAGGCCGTCCACCACGGGGCGCTGCCGCGCTTCACCGGCGGGGCCGTCGGCTATGCCGGCTACGACGTCATCCGCCACTACGAACCGCTCCCCCGTTGCCCGAACGACGACCGCGGCCTGCCCGACATGGTCTTCGGCTTCTACGACGATATGCTCATCTTCGACCACGTCGATAAGACGGTGCGCGTCGTCTCGAACGCCATCCTGGAGGAGGATGCGGACGCCGGCGCGGCCTATGAGGAGGCGTGCGGCCGGATCGACGCCGTGTGCGAGCGGCTCCGGCGGCCGGCGCCGCTTCGGGTCGAGGACATGGTCCGCGACGAGCCGGTCGAGATGCCCTTCGAATCGAACGTCGAGCGCGACGAGTTCCTGGCGGCCGTCGAGGCGTGCAAGGAGTACATCCGGGCGGGCGACATCTTCCAGGTGGTTCTGTCGCAGCGGCTGCGGGTCGGCTCCGGGGCCTCGCCCGTGGACATCTACCGGGCGCTGCGGGTCATCAACCCGTCGCCGTTCATGTTCTTCCTGCGCACCAAAGACGTGACGCTGCTGGGGTCGAGCCCCGAGATCATGGTCCGCGTCGAAGACGGTGAGATCACCAGCCGGCCGCTCGCCGGCACGCGGCGGCGCGGCGAGACGCCCGAAGAGGACGAGCATCTCGAAGAGGAACTCCTTGCGGATCCGAAGGAACGGGCCGAGCACGTCATGCTCGTGGACCTGGCGCGCAACGACGTCGGCCGCGTCGCCGAGTACGACACCGTCCGCATAAGCGACGTCATGACCGTCGAGCGGTACAGCCACGTCATGCACATCGTCTCGAACGTGACGGGAAAGTTGCGGCGCGAGTTCGGAGCGCTCGATGCCCTGCGCGTGTCGGTCCCCGCCGGCACGGTCTCCGGTGCGCCGAAGGTCCGGGCGATGCAGATCATCGACGAGTTCGAGCCGACGAAGCGCGGCCCGTACGGCGGGGCCGTCGGGTACGTCGATTACTCGGGCAACATGGACACGTGCATCGCCCTGCGGACGATGGTCCTGGCGGGCGGGCACATCGACGTGCAGGCGGGGGCGGGCATCGTGGCCGATTCGGTCCCCGAGGCCGAGTTCGACGAAACCACCGACAAGGCCCGGGCCCTCCTGGCGGCTTTGGGGCTGCCGGCGTGAACGATTTCGGTTCGAGCCGGCTGCGGAAGCAGCCGGTGACGTG
>Ga0114918_10004978_pt1 | contig 11463 bp, 10 predicted proteins | sample LantaG_FD_87015 | JGI IMG/M metagenome (GOLD analysis project Ga0114918, IMG submission 87015) | Deep subsurface microbial communities from Baltic Sea to uncover new lineages of life (NeLLi) - Landsort_02402 metaG | ecosystem: Environmental > Aquatic > Marine > Oceanic > Sediment | place... | reverse complement strand
GTCCACTTCGGCCTCTCCGTCATCGCCGTCTGCCGCGGCATGCGCCGCCACCAGATCTCCGGGCTGTTCTCCCGCTCGAGGCTCTGCGTGCGGAGCTACGAGCCAGCGACGGGCTGCCCGGCCCCGCTCCCCTCCTGGATCCTCCCCGAGGGCCCCGCGTCGGCGGCGAGGAGGCCCGGCGGGGCCGGAGGGAGGCCCAGGAAGGGGCAGGCTCCGAAGACGTCGAGGCCCCCGACGGCACTGCAGGCGCAGCTGCTGGAGCTGCAGGCCGAGGCGGCGAGGGCGGAGGAGGAGCGGGAGAGTTTGCGGGAGGAGGGAGTGAGGGAGGGCGGCGGTGGCGACGCCGCCGCCGCCGACGACGCCGCTGCTGCCCCTCCTCCTCTCCCTCCTCCCCCCGCTCGCCGGAAAGTCCTCACGGGCTTCTTCAGGCCTGCGAGGGTCGCCTGGCACCCTCCTCTGGCCCTGCCGCAGCGCGGCGGGAAGAAGACGACGACGGCGGCAGAAAAGAACAGCAGCAATGCGGCGGCGGCGGCGGCGGCGGCCCGGCCCCTGCCTCCTCCCGCCCTTTCGGCCTCCTTCCTGCTCCCCGCGGGCTGGCACCCCCCGCTCGTCCTCCTCGACCGGCGGCTGCTGCCCCCGGCCGCCCTCGGCATCCCCAAGAAGCACAAGCGCGGCGGCGTCGGCCGCTGGCACGCGCCTCTCGCCTGGCCGCCGCGCGTTGCGGTGGCGGCGGCCGCGGCCGCCGCCGCCGAGTTTGGCAACGGGAAGAGGGTCCGCATCGCCCGGTACGCCCCCGTCGCCGCCTCGGCCAAGTGCGGGCGTTGCAAGTACTGCCTCTTCCCGGAGATGCGGCAGGCGTGCACCCTGAGGAGGGCGGAGGCCGAGAGGAGGAGGGCCGAGGAGGAGGTCGCGGCGCTGGAGCGCGAGGCGGACGCCGCCGAGGCCGAGGCGGCGGCGGCGAGGGCGGGCTCGTCGCTGAAGTAATAATCAACAAGAGGTCAAACCTCTGCGTGTGCCTCTGCCCCTATTTCCCTTGTCTTTCGCTGTTTCCATCCCTCTCCTCTTCGCGGTTCTTCCACAGACTTGTGGGATTTTTTCTCCGTCAAGGGAGAGGAGGTCGAGTTTGCTTTTTTTTCCACTTTTTTTTTCCAAAACAAGAAGAAAAGAAAGAAAAAACGCCCCAAATGGCTTCTCCCGCGCACAAGCGCATCATGCAGGTTCGTTCTTGTTCTTGTCCTCCAGATCTGTCGTGTCTGGACCCTCGCTTTCGCGAGCAGGCGGAAAGAGAAAGAGAAAGAGAGAGCGGCGGGAGAGAGAAGAAGAGAAGAGAGACAGATGAAGCGAGGATTGACCGCGAATGGCTTTCCTCTGCTTCCATTCCGCTTCTCCCTTTCGCTCACGCTCTCTCATCACCCAAAATCCTTTACCACGTCCTCGTCATCGACGCACAGGAGATCCGCGAGATCCAGAGGGAAGGAGGCGGCGAGGTGGCCGCTGAAGCCATGGAGGTAAGAAGAGAAAAGAGAGACGAAGAAACGATGATGGGCGACGCGGAGCGACGAGGAGAAGAAACCTCGCGACCTCCTCCAACTTCAAAAAAACCCTAACGAAGCACACTTTCAAAAATACTCTGTCTCTCTCTCTCTCTTTCTCTCTCTCTCTCTCTTTCTCTCTCTCTCCCCTCTCCGCAGGACGACATCTTCGAGTGGTACTTCGCTATCCGTGGCCCGCGAGATACCGACTTCGCCGGAGGCATCTACCTCGGGAGGCTGACCCTCCCCCCCGACTACCCGCTCGCGCCGCCCTCGTTCACCATGCTAACGCGCTCGGGGCGCTTCGAGGTCGGCACGCGCGTCTGCCTCTCGATCTCGGGGCACCACGCGGACCTCTGGTCGCCCTCGTGGAGCGTGCGCTCGGCGCTGCTGGCGCTGGCCGCGTTTCTGCCGACCCCAGCGGCCGGGGCGCTGGGGTCGGTCGAGGGGTGGCCGGCCGAGGAGGTGAGGGCGGCGGCAGCAGCGTCGAGGGCCGCGGCGCCGCGGGTGGCCTCTTCGTCGGGCGGCGGGGGCGCGGGCGGCGGGAGCACGGCCGCGGAGAGGAGGCAGGCCGTCGTCGATAGGCTGCACGCGAGGCTGCTCGCCTTCGAGGAGGAGGAGGCGGAGAAGGGGAAGGGGAAGGAGAAGGCGGCAGAGGCCGGAGGGAAAGAGGCGGCAGCGGCGGCGGCGAGAGAGGAAGAGAGGGCAGAAGAGGCGGCGCCGGCGGCTGCGGCAGCAGAAGCTCCTCCTCCCGCTCCCGCGTCCTCCCCTTCTTCCGACTCTCCTCCTGCCGCAGAGGGAGCCGGCAGCGGCCTCCGCCAGAGGCAGCAGCCGGGAGCGGAGGCGGCGGAGGCGGCGACGGCGGAGGCAGTAGCAGCTCCTCCCGCGCCTCCTCGGCAGCGGCCGCCCCCTCTCGTCGCCCCTACCCCCTCTCCCGCCCCTACTTCGTCCTCTTCGTCGTGGGAGGACGCGCTCCTCACGGCGCTGGCCGGGGCCTTGCTGTTCGCGATCGCGGGGATCCTCGCCCGGAAGATGCTGTTGCAGGTTATGTGAAAGTGTAAACTTCGAAAAGAAAGGGGAAAAGCTTTTCGATTTTAGCAAGTTTTCAAATTTTTTTTCTTTTGCAAGTGTTCTATTCCTCCCGTTTCGCCTCCCTACGCCTTCGTGATGCGCGGAGCCGCTTGGCCCTGTCCTTCCCTCCCGTGAACAGCCCCCAGCCCAGCTCGGCGAGCTCGAGGGCGAGCGCTTCCCGCGAGAAGGGAGGAGGAGGAGGAGAGAGGGGAAGAGGAAGAACAGTCGAGTCTTCTCCTTCTTCCCTGCTCCTGCTCCCGCTGCTTCCGCTGCTGCTCAACTCCCCTCTGCAGCTGCTCGAGAACGCGAGGGTGAAGAGCGCCTCCTGCGCCGACCGCGAGGCCTCGTCCCCCCCTCCCCCGTCGAGCCTCGAGGGGCGGTAGCAGCCCCAGAGGCGGATCCCTTTCCCGCTGTCGCCGTCGCCGTCACCGTCGTCGTCCTCGTCGTGGAAGCGGCTCCCGCCCTCGCTCGCCCTCAGCTGCTGCCGCTGCTGCTGCTGCTGGTAGAAGCGCCTAAAGTACCTCACGCGCGCCTTGGTCCCGTCGGGGACTTCTTTGCAAAGGGCTTGCTCGAAGTCTGCGGTGACGTCGTGGCCCGCCTCGCCGAGGAAGGCCTTCGGAGGGGGAGGTTCAAGGGGAGGAAGAGGAGGAGGAGGAGGAGGAGAGGAGGGTGAGGCGGCCGCCCCCGCCGCCGCCGCTGCGCCGCCTCCTCCTCCGCCCCCTCCCTCGCTGGCTCCGCTCGCCTCCCTCCCGCCGTTCCAGCGGGACTCGCAGGCGTATCGGAGGAACTCGAGGCCCCAGAACAGCGCCCTGGGGACCCTGAGCCCGCCCCCTGCCCGCGAGAGGGAGCGCGGGGAGCGGGAGGGCGCCGCCGGCCCGGGCTCGCCGCCGCCGTCGGCGGCGTCGGCGAGCAGCGCTTCCCTCCACTCCTCGTCGCCCGCTCCTCCGCCTCGCCCTCCTCCCCCTCCTCGCTCCCTCGACGAGGTGTCCCACACAAGCGCGACCCTCCCGGCGGCGAGCGCCGCCAGCAGCGAAGCGTCGACCTCGCTCAGAAAATCGGCGTGCCGCCGCTGCTCGCAGGCCGTCGACGTCAGCCTGATTACGGTGAAGTCGTGGATCCCGAGGGCAAGGAGCGCCGGCACTGCCTCGAGACCGCTGGTGAGGTTGACGAAGTGCGAGATCGGCGAACACGGGGAGGTCAGGAGCGGGAAGCGGGCCCAGTCGAGGGAGAGGGAGAGGGAGAGGGAGAGGGAGAGGTCGAGGTCGAGGTCGAGGCTGGGAATGTCGGCGGAGGCAGATGCGAATTGGAGATGCCGTTGTCACTGTCGCTGCTGCTTCCTTGTCGCCGGGACCTTGAAATAGCTTCGACTGAGATGCCTAGAGATCGTCGCTGGCGCTCCCTGATGACGGGGAAGCGAGCAGCGCCCTTTCGACGCCGCTAGAGGCGACGCGGAACGCATCGCAAGATTCGAGGCAGCAAAATCGAGTCTCTGAATTTTTTCTGTTTCTTTTCTTTTTCGGTGTTTTTTTCTTCTTACTTTTCCGTCCAAAAAGAAAGAACCCCAAACGCGCGCGCACTGTTGTCCCAATGTGATCTCTCTTTTTCATCTCTCTCTTTCCCCGATGAAGCGTAATCTGAATGATAAAATAAAGGCACTTTTTTTTGTCTCTGGATGCTGCTGCTGCCTACTTTCTCTTTTTCCTCTCTTTTCTTTCCTCTCTCTCTCTCTTTCTTTCCCTTTCTCCCCGTTTTCCACTACCACCACCCCGAAATCACCCCCCTCCGAAACAAAAAAAACGCTCACTTCTTCAGCTTCGCGTACAGCTCGTCGACAGTAGCCTGGTAGCTCTTGAGCAACTGCGGCCTCTTGAGCTTGAAGGTCGGCGTAAGCGTGTCGTCCTCGACGCTGAAGTGGCGGTCGTCGAGGTGCAGGGCCTTGACGGCCTCGAACCCTTTCAGCTTCGCCTCTTTCCCAGTCGCGGTCAGCGCAGCGAGGACGTGGGCGGCGACGTCGGGCCTGGCGCAGAGCTCGGCGAGCGGGACGGAAGCGTCGGCGTCGGAGATCAAGCCGGCGGTGGCGAGCGAGGAGCGCAGCACTGCCTCGGCCGGGACGACGATGGCGACGAGTGCGGACTCGTACGAGTTGCCGTAGACCCAGACCTGTTTATTTTTGGATGCGCGCGCGAGAGAGAGAGAGAAAGAGAGAGAGAGAGATAAAGCGTGCGCGGGCGTGAGAGAGAGAATGAAATTGGAAGGAGAGAGAGAGAGAGACGGACAGAGAAGGGAAAAACCTTTCAAAAAAAACGACGGACCTGCTCGACGAGCGGGCACTTTTTGTAGACGGCCTCGATCTTCTCGACCGCGATGTACTCTCCTGTTTCGTTTTTTGGTTTCGGGTTTTTTTTGTTCGTTCGGGGAGGAAGAAGAAGGAGAAGGAGAGTGGGAAAAAGGGCGATGGGGGGAGAAAATGAGCCATGAAATCCAGGGAAACGAAGGCGGAAAAAACCTCCGAGACTCTCTCAAACTCTCACCCTGCGAAAGCTTGAAGATGTTCTTCTTCCGGTCGACGATCCTGAGCATCCCCTGCGGCGTCAGCTCCCCGATGTCCCCCGTGTGGAAGAGCATGCCGCCGTCGACGTCCTTGTCCAAAACCTCGACGGTCTTTTCCTCGTCGCGGTAGTAGCCCGTGAAGACCGTCGGGCCCGTGATGCAGACCTCTCCCCTGGGGGGGTCGGCAAAGGGGTCGCAGCCCATCTCGGGGACCGCCTCGAGCCTAAGTCCCACGGAAGGGAGGGGGGGGCCCACGGTGCCGACTCCCACGGGGTCGCCTGAGGGGAGAAGGGGGGGGGGGAGGTGGAGGAAAAAGAAGGAAAGAGAGAAAAGGAGAGAGAGAGAAGGATGGAAAGAGAGTGAGTTTTTTTTCCTTGGACTTTTTTCTTTTCCTTCCTTTCTCTTTCTCTTCATCTTTCTCTTTCTCTTCATCTTTCTCTTTCTTTTTATCTTTCTCTAGTGCCGCCTTCCCATCGACAACGAAAAACTCGATCAAACTCACCAGGCACGGCCACGAAGCTCGCCGCGCACGTCTCCGTCAGCCCGTAGCCCTGCACGACAGGGCTGCACATGCAGACCGACAGGAAGTCCTCCACGTGCCTCGCAAGTGGCGCGCCGCCGCTGACGATCAGCCTGACGCGGCCGCCGAGCCGCTGCTTAAGCTTGGAGAAGACGAGCTTGTCGAAGAACGGCGCGGCCCGCGACAGCTCGACGCCGTGGCAGAGGGCCCAAAGCTTGCGGCGGAACCCCCAGTGGAACAGCAGGGCCTTGATCCCGCCCGCCTCGGCGATTTTGGCCGTCGCGCCGCTGTAGATGCGGTCGAAGACTCGAGGGACTCCCAGGAAGAGCGTCGGGCGGAGGGCTCCGATGTCGTCGACGAGGTGCTTGACGTCGCCTAGGATGAAAGGAGAAAGAGAGGGAAAGGGAAGAGTAAGAGAAAGAGAGGAAAGGTCAGAGAGGGAGAAAGAGGGGAGAAAGACGTGGTGTTGAGAGAAAGATTTTTAAAAACTTCGAAACTCACCTTGGAAGTACCCAACGCGCCCGCCGATGTTGAGCATCAGCTCCTCGGCCACGCGGTCAAAGATGTGCGCCAAAGGCAAATACGACAGCATCACGTCGTCGACGCCCAGCGAGAACGACCTCGGCCCATCCGCGATCGACGCCAGGAAGGCCTCCATTCCGGCGACGGTCGAGACGACCGCGCCGTGGCTCAACTCGACGCCCTTCGGGTCCCCGGTCGTGCCGCTCGTGTACATGATCGTGCACAGGTCCGCGGGGGAAGGAGGGGAGGCCGCAGCCGGCTCGGCCTGGCCCTGGGACAGGAACTCGGACCAGGGGGTGACCGCGAGCCCCGCGGCCCTCGCGGCCTCGGCGGCGCTCTCGGCGACGTCGCCCCAGACGACGACGGCCTTGAGCGCCGGCGCGAGCCCCCCCAGCTTCACGGCCGCGGCCAGGGGGGCGAGCTTGTCGGCGGCGACGAAGACGGCCGAGGCCGTGGAGTGCTCGAGGATGAACTGGACGGCGTTCTCGCCCAACGAGTCGTAGAGCGGGACGCAGAAGAGGTTTTGGCGGTTGCAGGCCTGAGAAGTTTCGTGGCATTTTTTTGTTTTTTTGTTTTTTTGTTTTTATGTTTTTCCGTTCGTCGTTGGTCTCGCATCGATCGAAAGGGAAAAAGATCTGCCTCTTTCTCTCTCTTTCTCCCTCTCCCCCGTCCACTTCTCCTCACCTGCATTGCGATCATCCACTCGGGACAGTTGGTCCCAAACACCCCGATGCGCTCCTTGGGCGAGATGCCGCGAGCGACGAGCGCCGATCCCGCGGCCTCGACGCGCGCGGCCGCCTCCAGATACGTCATCCACTCGTAGTCCTGCGCGACGCCGTCGATCTGAGAGGAAGTGTTTTTTGCGGTCGTTTTCCGTTCGGAGGGGGGACGGGGCGTCAGATCACGTGAGCGCGGTCTCAGAAATGTAAGCAGAAGCGCGAAAGGTTCAGAAAAGGGAAGGGGGCCGCGAGAAGAAGAAGAAAAAAAAAAGGACGATCAGACGTTTTCCGTGCCCCCCCCAACCCCCCATCGATCTCTTTCTCCCTTGCTGCCCTCACCTTTGGCCTCCATCCGAGGCACCTCCTCGGGCCGTACTTCTCCACGGACGTCGTCCACAGCTCGTAGAGCGTCTCCACGCCCTCGAGCTTCGGCCACCCCTTCTTGGCGGCGAGCACGCGGTACTCGGGCCCGCGCGCGGGCTTGCGAGCCGATGCCGGCACGGCCGGCGACGCCTCGTACACGAGCGGCTCCCTCATCGACGTCGACGTCGACGACGCTGCTGTCGTTCCCGTTGCTCCTCCCGCGCTGTTGCTGCCGCTGGTGTTGTTACCGCCGCCAGAGCCCGTTCGGCCGGACCCGGAATGGGAGTTGGAGGGCACGAGCGAGTCGATGACGGACAGGAGCTTTTGCAGAGCTGCGTCGAGCATAGTGGGTTCGCTTTTCGCTTCTCCTTTCTTTCACGGGCACACTCCGAGCGAAGAGAGAAATGAACACGGGGCGAGAAAGAAGAAAAATAAGAAAAGAGAAGAAAGCTCTCTCAGACCGAAGCACCCACTCCTCGACGCGCACGCCTACGCAGCCACCACCGCCTCCCCTCCGCTTTGATTCGACTCGAGAGATTTTTCTTGCGTTTGGGTCAAGTAACAGAATTGGCGAGGAGAGAGAAAGAGAATAACGGACTTTGCTCCATCACTCTCCGCGCCCAACCGTCGCCGCCTTTTTCCTCTTTTTCTCTTCCCCTCCTTGCTCTCCCCCGCCGCCTCGCTCCTTCCCCTCCTTCCCCTCCCGCCTCTCCCTCTTGGCCCCCTTCATCACCGCGCTCGGCAGGTCCGCCAGGTCCTGGCGCGGGACGTAGACGCGCCCGACGCGGCCATCGAGGAGGTCCGACGAGACGTTCTTCTCCTGTTTTGGGTCGAGTTTTTTTTTTTGAAGAGATAGAGGCGAGAGAGGTGAGTTTTTTTCCCTTTTTTCCGTTTCTCAACGAAGCAACGAAAAAAACGATCAAAAGAAAAACTTCGAAAAGAAGAAGGGCGCTCGGGGTCAATTTGTGTATTGCGTTATCCGTTGCGTTCAACGCAGGAAAAAGAGGGAGCCAGAAAGCTCCATTCTAAATCCCGCTCAAACAAGAGGTGTCAGAAATATAAGATGGAAAAGTATCGTCACCGCGCTTTCTTTTTTTTTGAGTTTTTTCTTTCCGGGTTCTTTTTCTCTCTCTCTCCCACAAAAAAACAACTTGTACCTTTTTCTTCTCGATCCCCTCGGGCTGCTTCATCGCCGCCTTCCACAGGTCAGGAGGCGCTTGCCTGTGCCTCCCGAGGCTCGCCCGCAGGCTCGGACCGATCTCCGAGAGCTGGACGCGGGGCACGCGACCGCCGGACTTTTTCAGCGCGACGGCATACTGCCGGATCGCAATCTCTTTTTTGTTTTCGTTTCCCGCGCTGCTCCCGCTCCCGCTCACGCTCGCGGTCGCAGCTGCATCGGAAGCGGCGACAACGAGCACCCTGTCGATCCCGGCCAGGTTGATTTTGGAAACCGCCCTCCCCCGGTACAGGTCCAGCAGGAGAGACTTCGCCGTCGCCAGCGCCGGGTCCGACTCAAAGGCGCCGCCGGCGAAGAACAGGCACGGCTTGTGCCCCGCCGCGACCGCCGTGGGCGCCGACCCGTGCTGCTTCAGGAGCTTGCACCCGCCCTCTCCGGCGCTCAGGTGCAGCTCGAGCGAGTCCAGCAAACGCCCGTCGAAGACCCTGCCCAGCGTCAGAGTGTGCGGCCTCTTTTTCGAGTGCGACCCGACCACAAAGAGCCCCGCGTCGGCCTTCCGGGAGAGGGCCTCGAGGCGGGCCGCCCCCTCGGCCTCGAAAGGGAGGACATCGTCGTTCTTGCGGGTGAGCTTGAGGCACTCGCCGCGCTTCAGGGTTCCCAGGTCGGCCATGACGTCCTAGTGGTTCGTTTTCGATTATTATTATTTTTTTTAGGAGGAGAAGAGGGGGTTGAGAAAAGAAGGACGAGCCGCCGTCGACGAAAAACGAATGGCCGCCGCCGTTCTTTGCTCCAATCTTTCTCTCTCTCTCTCTCTCTCCTTACTAACCTTCACCAGCTGGCTCGTCCTTTTCCCAAACAGAAGCAGCGTGTTCTTGAGGTCCTCGACGAGCTGCGACTCGCGGGCCGCGAGCACCCGCCGTCCCTTGTGGGTGGTGGCCCGCAGGGAAGTCCGGGGCGCCGAGAACGCCGGCGAGCCCTTCGAGACGCCGAGCCCGCCACCGCCGCTGCCGCCGTTTGTCGCTTCGTCGCTTGCTTTCCCGCCAAAGGCTTTCTTTTTCTTCTTGCAGCCCGCTGAGGCTGACAAGCCCTTGGGGGCTTTCTTCGCCATAGTGTGGGGAAAACACGAGACGGAGAGAGAGGAGGAAGAAAGAGACAACGTTGGAGTTCGAATCGGTTTTGTGAGCGGCTAGATTCCCCCGGCGGCGCTGCCGCAACATTTTTTTTTCAATGTCGTCCTCTTCGCTCGCCGCACTCCGCGGCTGCCTCGTGGCCAGGGCCGCGATGACCAATCGCGCCTTGGCTTGTTCGTCGACAGCAGCAGTGGCCGCTATCTGTCGTCACCACTCGGCGGCGGCGCTCCTCATGCGGCAGCAGCAGCAGCAGCACCGCCGGCGCTTCGTCTCGGCTCGCGTCGCATCTGTTGAGGAGGTCGACGCCGCCGCTGTCGCCGACGACGCATCCGTTCCTCCTCCTCCTTCTCCTTCCGTCCCGCCGACCACCTTCCGCGTCAGCCTGTCCGACGTCTCCCCCGCGGCGACATCACCGCTGGTGGCTCCTTTGTCGCTCAAGCCGCCGAGGCTCAGGCTCGACACGTTCCTGTCGTCGCGGCTGGCGGTTTCGAATTCGACAGGCGCTCGGTCCGCCGCCTCGACCGCCGCCGCCTCGACAACCTCTTCGTCCTCGTCCTCTTCCCCTCCCTCGTCGGCGTCGCGGGCCCGCGTCGCCGCGGCCGTCCGCTCCGGCCTCGTCTCGGTCAACGGCGTAGTCAAGCTCCGCCCCTCGGAACCTCTCAGAGTGGGCGACGCGGTCTCCCTTTCCACGGGAGGGCTGCCGCCGCCGCCGCCGCTCAACGCCGTCCCGGAGCCGCAGAGCAGCGAGGCGCCGCTCTTTGGGGTTGCGTTCGAGGACGACCAGGTGATCGTCGTCGACAAGGCTGCGGGCGTCGTCGTGCACCCGGGGGCGAGGCACCAGAGCGGGACGCTGGTGAACGTGCTGCTGTACCACTGCGGCGTGAGGGAGGCTGTTTCGACAGAGGGCGACGAGGAGGGGGACGAGCGAGACGACGACGACGACGAAGACGGAGACGGCGACCTCGACGACGCGATCCCTTCTTCCAATTCTCCTCCCGCTTCTGCCTCTTCTTCTTCCGCTGCTGCTGCTGCTTCCTCTGCTCCAAAACAGCAGCACCGCTACCGCACCCCTCCTTCCCTCCTGACGGGCTCGGGGACGCGCCCCGGAATCGTCCACCGCCTCGACAAGGGCACGACGGGCCTGCTCGTCGTGGCGAAGACCCCGGAGGCGCACGCGTCGCTGGCGGGGCAGTTCCGCGACCGTTCCGTGCGCCGCCGCTACGTTTCTCTCTGCGTCGGCGTCCCCAGAGTGCTCAAAGGGGTCGTCGAGACCAACATCGACCGCGGGCTCAAGGAGAGGACGAGGATGGAGGCGTTCCCCTTCGAGGGCAGGAGGGGCAGGCCCGCCGTCTCCGAGTTCCGCGTCGTCGAGGTTCTCGCCGGCGGCGGCGCGTCCCTGGTCGAGTGGAGGCTGCGCACGGGGAGGACGCACCAGATCAGGGTGCACGCCAGGCACATAGGCTGCCCCCTGCTGGGCGACGAGGCGTACGGGGGGGGGAACGGGAGCGGGGCCGCCGCGGCGGCGCTCGCCGCGTCGGCCAAGGGAGGAGGGGGAGGGGACGAGGCGACGGTGTCGAGGTCGGGGAAAGCGGTCGCGGCGCAGAGGAGGGCGGCGGGGGGGGCCCTGCCCCGAGCAACGCGCAACGCCGCGGCGGAGCTCGTAGCGACCGTCAGGAGGCCCGCCCTGCACGCGCGGAGCCTCGGGTTCACGCACCCGACGACGGGGGAAGAAGTTGATTTCGAGGCGGAGGTCCCGAGGGATCTGGTGGAGGCGATAGAGAGGCTGAGGAAGTGGGGGAGTTGAGAGAGAGAGAGAGAGAGAGAGAGAGAGAGAGAGAGAGAGAGAGAGAGAGAGAGAGAGAGAGAGAGAGAGAGAGAG
>Ga0114918_10004976_pt1 | contig 11465 bp, 35 predicted proteins | sample LantaG_FD_87015 | JGI IMG/M metagenome (GOLD analysis project Ga0114918, IMG submission 87015) | Deep subsurface microbial communities from Baltic Sea to uncover new lineages of life (NeLLi) - Landsort_02402 metaG | ecosystem: Environmental > Aquatic > Marine > Oceanic > Sediment | place... | reverse complement strand
TTCCCATTTAAGATCCTCAACAGTTTCCTTAATGGAAGCCTTTGTTATTTTTGCATCTCCTTTTACTCCTGGGTTATGTAGAATTGTAATTTCTTTTCCTAGTTCTGATTCAACTAACTCTATCGCTTCATCCATTGAAACGCAGCATCCACCGCTAACATTGTAGGTTCCCGAATCGCAGCCGTAAATATAAGCATCTTGCAATGCAGCGCACACATCTTTGACATAAGTAAACTCTCGTTTCACTCCACCATAAAGGCTGAAAGGCTTACCTGTGATCCCGCACATGATCAGTCTACCGAATGCCATGTCTGGCCTTTGTCTAGGACCATAGGCGTTGAATAGACGCATGATCGTATAGGGAATGTCATACCACTTACCATAAAGCCGTATTAGATCTTCGGCAGCGTTTTTAGTTACTCCATAGGGACTAACAGGCTCGGTCTTTTGGTTTACTTGGAAAGGTACAGGCCCATCACCATAAACAGAACTTGTACTTGCCTGAATAAGCTTTCGGGGAACTTCTCTCAAAGCTTCCAACAAATTTTGTGTTGCAAGTATATTGTCCGATAAATAGGGAACGAAATCACTTCCCCAACTAGACCTTACTCCTGCCCTTGCCGCTAGGTTAATACTACATCAACTTGTTCTAGTATGTCGGTTAATTCTTTCTTGGGCATTAGTGCTAGATCAGATTCCACTAGTGTAAACTTGTCGTTGAATGAAACATCATAAAGGTTTAGTCTTTTGAAACGCGGATCGTAATGCGTAGTAAAAGAATCTATACCTATGACTTCAATATCTTGTTCGATTAAATAGTCCACTAAATTAGAACCAATGAAACCAGCCGCCCCTGTTACTAGAGCTTTCATTTATTCTCCTTCATCCTCCACAGGGGGACTACTAGGTTCCACTTGTTTAGGGGGGTTTACAATAACTGGGTTTTGTCCCTGATTAAAAAACGATGCTGCTTCTCCGAAATTATATTTAGACATCAATATCCAACTTTGCTCTAGGATCGAAATTCAAAAGGTAGTTTAACTGCTCTCTCTTTTTTGGGTCGAGCAGTAAATGATGACCTAGTATATCCTCAACCTCTTTGCATAGCTGTATCACATGAACTGTGTACTTACTATGCTTTTTTGTTTTGCTAAGTCCCTCGAAGTCTCTCATGATTACATCTTCATAGTGGCATCTTAACGCGCTAGGTGTTTGCATCCAGTTTCTCCTTTGTAGCAATAGCATTCGAAACCCATTCATGTGTAGTAAGGGTTTCGCTTATATCGATCTTGCTAGATCGAACTTGCTTCAGGATAATATCACATCGGGACTTGTAAGTAGCCAACGCCCCACGCATTTTTGTTAGTATGATCAAGTAGAGATTACTAGGTCGGTAATATTGTTTGGCATCTTCTAGTGCTAAGTCCAGCCGTATAATTTCTTCGTCCAGCTTTCGGATCATTTTAAGAAGATCAAATTCCTGAGTCCCTAGATTTGTTTGTAGCTCTTGAAATAGTTTAGTATAAGTGACAACAGTTTCTTTCATTCGTTCAAAAACTCCTCTTTAGTCTTGTTCCCTTTGCTTAGGTTACATCCTTTACATACAGGCTCAAGGTTTTCTTCAAGATCCACTCCACCCCTTGATAGCGGGATGATATGATCTATGTGCATAATACGAGCATCATAAACGAATCCGATTTCCCTGTTACAGTAGGGACAAATTCCCGTTCCATTTTCAGCTAGTCGCTCTTTTCGTTTCACTCTAGAATGCTTTCTGTTACTATTGTAAGTAGGAGAGTCCTTTCGAATTTGTTCAAGAATAGTTTCCCTGTTCCTTAAATAGTATTCTCTCCTATATTTTTTAAGGTGTTCTTTATTTTCCTTTGCATAAGCCCTATTGTATTCAGTTAAGCAGACCTTACATATTTTCCATTGGTGAGATTTGTACTTTGGAAAAAGACTTGCGCCCTTTTCTTCCTCGCAGTATGAACATACGATTGTATCCATAAAAATACCCCCTATCTAAACTTAATTAGATAGAGGGTAGTAAATTCGACAGAACTATTTAGTCTGTTTCTTCATCCTCAGTTACAGTAGGAACAACTCTAGTCTTTCGATTAGCTGGACCGTCATTTGATTTGCGTTTCCGCTTTGGTCCCTCATCGTCAAAAGTCTTTTTTCTAGGAACAGTTGGATACTCCCCCTTGTCAGCCGTAATAATGTCCAAGGATTCACAATCGGGGCATTTGTAATCCCCTTCGAAGATGAGTCCACAATCCAAACATTCCAGTACAGTGTATTCGAGTCGTGCCATTACTTCTCATTCTCCTTTTCCGCAGGATAGAAATCCTTGAGGAATTCGTTAGCGTTTCTGTAGCTCTTAGTGATTCTCTTGTTAGTCGAAGTTATGATATGAACGAAAACCGAATTATCGTCCAGAGTCATGTAGAAAGCCTGTGATCCCTTATCAATGAAATCATCATTGAAGTGGCAACGATTGAATCCTTCGAAGGCAAACTTTCGACCTTGGTAGATTTGACCTTGCATCTTCTTCTTGTCATTCATTTTTTAGTCTCCCAAAATTTCAATGCCAGCGGATACAAGAATACTTCTATCCAGTTCCATGAGTGTGATAAAATCAGGATGCGCGGCCTTGAGCGTTCCACTGTTACAAACTTCTGCAGCATAGGTATCGCCTAGATCCGTAGCATAAGGCGATTTTACTTGGCAGAACCAACGCGCAAAATCCTTGTTAGCATCCTTCTGATAGTTCTTAAGTACACGCCATTCCCAACCACCATCTTCAAAAATCGCCCAAGGTGTTTCCGTCTTACGAATTTTTGCACACAAGATCTTAGCCATTACTTCTTCCCCTTCTTTGTGAGTTTCTTCTTACGAGCAGCCCTAGCCTTCACCAACGCAGCCGTATCACCTTTAACTCTCTTGCGCTTGTCGTAAGGATTCTTACCTTTACGAAACAGCCACAAGGGACAACTAACACTAGGGCAATCGCCAGTTCGATTCGTAGCTAGACAGTGTACGCACATTGCCTTGATTGCATTCTTATAACTCGTAGCTTTCTCTGAGTAGGAAAAGAACATTGCATCTTCGGGAATTTCTGATCCCTTGATACGCTTCTTTTCAGCTTTAAGCCAAGCTTGTTTCTGTTTCATTTCAGCTTCGGACATTCTCTAAACCTTTCGTTCTTTTTAGATACTCGCGGAGAATCGCGGCATCCTTAAGATCAAATTCACAACCCTCATTGTGATCTACATAGTGCTTTAACCACCTTCGTAGATCTTCAATTGCCCAAGTTTTGTAAGGACTAGCCATTTCTAATTTTCCTTTTTAATTAAGGGACAATAATATGCGTTACAAATAGATTCCTTATTGTCTTTATGAATGCATTCTCCGTAATCGCCATAAAATCGAAAGAGAGAGCAATCACGCCACATTCGAGAATGTTCTAGTTCTTTTCTTTGTTCCTCTTTAGTCATTTCTAATTCTCCCTCACATCGGGCCAAGTTTCCATCAACTCATCGAAGTTCTTCACGATGGCAATCTGCTTATCCAGAGACAGACCACTATATTCTTCGACCACGCTAAAAGCAAACATGTTAGTAATACCAGAGGCGCGAGTATGCTCGTAACTCTCATATTCTTCTTTCGTGATTCCTGCAACAGTTTTTTCTGTCATGATCTACCTTTCTAGAGTATTCGGTACGAGTCGAAGTATACCATAAAGTGTGAATGCTGTCAAGCCTAATCCGATCCAAAAGCAAGCCGTAGAATGCACCACTACAGCGACAAGCATTAACCAGAACGAGAAACCAAGCAAACAGATCCCCGCTATGGCAATCCAAAATTTCAACTGAGTCATTAACTGCATTACGCACTCCTAGCTTTGAGCATTTTTTCAACTGATTCATCAAAAGCTTTGTTAGCTTCTAACATATTTTCGCAAGATCTCCAAAAAGAAACCGCATGAGGCTTTTCCTTTTCGTAATGCGCTTGCCAAATGCAATGATCGATTCCCTCTTGATAACTCCTGCCAGAAGATAACCAACCACAAACCCAAGTATCTACTTTGTCGTTGAACATTTTAGCCTTCCTTTGCGAGTTTTGCTACTTTAAGAGCAAGCTGGTAGTCTTTAACATAGGCAACCCAATCCCAGGGATTAAATTTTGACTTTCGAACAGAAACAGACCACCAGCCCCCATCTTTTACAACCCAAAGGGTATCAGTTTTCATTTCCGTTTCTCCTAAAAACTATAGTCTCGGTATTCGTGTCTGCCAGCCGTAAGATACGAGCCACATTCTCTTGCACGAGTCCCAACAAGCTTGAAACCGTTGACTTTTTTGCGCCAAGTAAACTTGAGGATTTGTCCATCAGGATCACGCTCATACTCGTATTCCTGAGATTCGGACATTCCATTCTCGTCAATGCGCGTAGCTTTGTCGAGTTGGATTGTAATTGTTTTTCCACTAGGAGAAACATCAATTACCGTTCCCGCTCGTCTGTCTGTAAAAATAGTGTAAGTAACCCCGTCACCCTCAAAAACTGTTGGCCTACTCATTTCAATCCCACCCCCTACAGCCGTTATAGTGACTGTCAAATTCTCTATCAGGACGATACTCAAAGAAAGGTAGTTCATAACTGGAATCGGTAATCTTTCCGCATGAGGAACACCTTGACTTTCTACTAGTAAGATCGGGAGCATCAAAGTCCACGATTTTAGAATCGGGATCAGGAAAGCAGATCACGCAACAAGGATTCCCGTCACCATCAATTGCGTGTCCAGTATGACCGCATTTCATTAGAACATTACTCATTAGTCCACCTCTATGTCGTGAAAGTCCTGAAATTCAACCCAAGCATCTGCTTCCTCATGGATGCCACGCGCATGAAGCGCAAAATCTTCGGCTTTGTTCTCATCCGTAAAATCGCCAAAGTCAACATCACGCTGGCCGAAACCCGCGCCAGAACCGAATTTCTTTCCACCAAACTTTTTAGCATCCGCTTCAAGCAACTTTTCGTCAACAGAACTAGCCATGTAAGCACTCGCAGGATAAGATACGAATACACGATATTTCATTTACTTGTCCCCTTTTTCCACAACAGCGATTTCAAAGAGTTCGGCATTCGCAGCCTTGTAAAGCTTGTCCCGTCCATCTTTGACTTTTTCGTTAATGTAATCCGCAATTTGCGAATGTGTATAGCCTTGTTCCACGCACCACATGAGAGAATCCATAATCATAACAGCATAATCAGCCTGTCTGCGAAGTTCCAAAACTTTCTGTCTGTCCACCGTAATCAACGACATTTTTATTCTCCTACCAGTTCGAAGGTTCGGGATAATTGGCTAAGAATTTTTCAACCATTTCAGGAGTAATCCCAAGGACAATTTCTTTTCCTTCAAGATTGGTTCCTACGAATTCGTTAGATTCCTCATCGTAGAAAGCATCTCCGTTTTCGATCAGGGCATTCAAGTTCGGAGTTCTGGATTTGTTAAAAGTCATTTTTATTTCTCCTAAGAAGTGAAGGTGATTTCTTTGCCGTCAAACTTGGCATGGAAAACTTCGGTAAGAATGTAAGAGTCATTTTCCCAGCTAAAGACCTGAATTCTCTCGGAAGTATCTACATAAGAATGTTCCCGAATCCAATTCTTAGCTTGTTCAAGAGTCTTAAAGGCTCGAAGATTCTGGTAAGCAAATCCCCTAGCACGTTGAACCATGAAAAAGTTAGCCATGATTTTCTCCTAGTGAAGTTTGTAAGCGATAACAGCGATTTCAGTATCCCAACAGGCGCGACAATTCGCAGCCGCACAAGTTTTCGTATCCTTGTTAGTAGTCGCAGGACAAACGTGGACAGATTCAGACTTGATTTCAGAAGGATCAGCAACTACAAGAGAAGTTCCCCCGACAGCCGTAAGATCATTGGTAAAGTTCTTGAATTCGGAACCGATATCATCCGAAGAACAGCGAACCGAAACGTTTCCAAGAGCAACCATCTTACTAAGAACGTTCGAGCAATCCTGATCTTTGTAAGAGCGAGTAGGAAGCCAATGCTTGACATTGGGAGTAGCTTTCATAACTTCGAAAATCGCTTCCGCACGTTCAACAGTGTTGATATCGCCAGAGTCAAACCAGCGGAAAAATTCGTCCTTTTCGATAGCCGTAATCATGCGTTCAGTCCAATCGGACTTTTTCGCGTCCTTATCGCGACGATCCTGAGCATCTTTGACATTCGGAAAAACGTAGCGGCCTTTTTTGGCGAAACACTTTTTACAGATCGGAACAACTTCACCATTGGCGTCAACGCTAAAGGGACAAGTCGCGCCAGCGCGAGTAGACCAAGCTTTACAGCTAGGTTTTGAAGGAGCGGAAAGCATTGCTTTTTTCTGAGCGTTAGTCATTTTAGAAACCTTTCTTTCTTTTGTTACCTATATTATAGACTCAATTGCAGAAAAAGTCAAATCGGGCAATGCCGTAACGCTATTGTTTGCATGGATTTACAGCTAATTTACAACTGCCTTGTTTCCAGGGGTTTATAACTCGTTGAAAGTAGGCCACTTGAAAATAAAAACGGGGCTAATCTCCCATGAGACTAACCCCGTATCTTACCTATTTTCAATCACTTAAGTACCTAACTTTCGCTTTGCCAGCCGTAAAATTTGCTATCGAATGAAAGTTTCAGCATGTTCGGGAACTTCGTTAGCTTCCGATTTTGAGACAATCCACCACGACAGAATCTTAGGATCACTGGAAAGATTTCGGGAAGAAATTAACGCATCAATTTCTTCAATCGAAACTTCGCTATCCATATCCCAAGGAAGTTTTAAACCGTCTAAGTTATTCCCATCGTCAACACCAATGAAGTATCTTCCATCGTAACCAACTTGGACTACGCGCTGAACACCGTAACCAGAAAGATCGAACCTGTATTCTGAAAGGCAATGCGTTTTCTTCTGCTTCATTGAAACCACCGTAAAGTCCAGAAGATCAACAACAGTATCATCACCAACATATTCACATTTGTATTGTCCCTTGATACGCCAGTTGTAGTATCCACCAACAGAGGCAGCACCCATCAATTGATCAAAGTGATATTTGCTAACGCCCAAATAATCATACACTCGACCCGTATGAAAGACAATCCTCAAAACACTTTGATTCTCATCATAGACCAGCGTTTTGATAACACTAGAATTCAAAGCATCGAAGTGATCTCCACTCGTAGCGATTAACAGACTCCTAAAGTTTCTCATTTTCAATCTCCTTAAACAGTTTCAAGTTCTGCAATGCGATCAAGCACCGCTTCTAGCTCGTAAGTCTTACCTTTTATTTCAATGCACTCCATTTCTTCAAGAGCTTCGGGAATGTTGTTCCTAAACCAATCGTTAACCCAATTCGCAGAATGGAAAAAACCCGTTTTGGTTTCTGTTACTAACAGGTTATTCCCCCTTGTGATTCCAATGACAAAATAATCCCCGCCACCACCAAAGTTACTCAAGCTGTATAGAGTGATAAGGTAGTCCCCAAATTTCTGAGTATAAGTGTTAACTTGTGGAGTTGCGAAATCTTTACGACCATTATCTCTGTTGACAGTTCCCCATTCAAAAAGCTTAGTTTTCTTCATTCTCGTTCTCCTTCAATTTAAGATTCTCTATTTCAGCGACTTCAATTCCATGCGTCCAAGCCGTATAAGCAAGCGTTTCCCAATTCCAGTTAGCATATCTACTAAGTAAGTCAAGGAAAATTCCCATCCACTCTGGACTATGCAATGCCATCGTACCATTACGCACCTTGGCTTTATGCTTAGGATGCGTTTCCGCAATGTAGTGCGCCACTTCATGAAGCAATGTCGCAGGATCATACCATACTGATTCAGGAACAACAATCATGCTATTGTCACCACGCAAGTATGCGTAGGTAAGGTTACTTCTCCACCGTAATTCGGGGATTCTAAAAATCCCATAATCGGCGCAAGCTTTAGCCATTGTTGCAAACGCATCTGCCTTTGACGCAAAACGATGATCTTCATAGGCAAACACATCTTCAATTTCCCAAGTGTATGCTTTGTTTTTCTGATAGTCTCGTACTCTCATAATTAACCTCTCCTTATTTCTTCGAAACGAGCCTTAGACATCATTTCGATTTCGCCGTCCGACCACTCGACAAAGTAAACATCAAAGCGAATGTAGTCTGTATAGTTATCACTTTCGAAAATCAGAACAGGAATCCTTTCGCATCCACCACCCCCGTAAGTACAACTCTGCATGGCACTTTGGGGAATACAAATAGCGGAAACCATGTAGCGACTCGGATTGGGAGCTTTGAACTTTTTGACTTCGAGATTCATTAGTATCCTTTCACCTTATTGAGAAGTTCCATAACTTCGTTAATGTCCATCCAGCCCTTAACAGTATCATGCTCGTTACCTGGGAAGTCAATCATTTCACCATCGGGATCAAAAACCGCGCACTCAGCATTCTTGCAACCCTTTTCGCCAACTTCCTTATCCCGCTTTTCGTAGTCCCCATTGGAAGGAATACTGTAATCCTGATTGTCGCAGTAGTTGAAAGGTCCGAATTGAATCGAAACGTAATAGCCATTATCGAAAGTGATTCCGAAACCTTTTCCACCCGTAATTTTGAAGTCGCTCATGTTAAATATTGTCCTTTGCTTTTTCAATTTCGACAACCGTAACCAGAGGATAAGAACCGTCAAGCTTCATATCCTCATTGTAAATCAGATTTTCCTGATTCCAAGTGATTCGCATTTTCTTGGAACTCAAGTTTGAATTCAGAATGAGATACACAGGATAGTTGGGACCAAGACCCAAAAATTCCTTACCGCTTCGTCCCCAAGAAAAACCAAGTTCAAACAGAAGATTCTGGACATAGCGATTTTGGGAATTGGAGTAAATCTTAATCGCAACCGTATCGCCATTCATGAAGTCGGTATTCATTCTAGCATTCCTCATCGTTAAGAGTTTCAGTTCCGTCAAGTTCAAGAGTTACTTTGGTTCCAACAGGAAAAATCTGAACACTGTGGAAAGGCATAGCGTATTTATCATACGTAGTAGAAGGATCGGAAAGACAAATAAGACACTCGTAAGCACGTAAGACAATTTCACCGTTGAAAATTCCCATTTGTCCGATTTTCATTTCATCGGCCATGACAGAATTACTTTCTTTCAGATTTGTATAGACTTTCATTTAGATAACCTTCTTTTCTTTGAGCATTTCGACCAGCCGTAAAACTTCGGAGTTGGTCAAAGTGATTTCGTGATCAGTCGTTTCACCGTAGCCATCGAAAACCAATTCACCACGTTCAAAACTCATGCGGAAACCAGTGGCAGTAGCTTCAACTACGTTTTTATTCCACTTTGTACGAGTCGCACCACGTTTGCGGATCTTCATTACCAGACCTTCTTTCCAGTTGACTTAGTAAGTTCCTTGAGATAATCAAACATGTCACTAGCATTGTCGAAACTAGTACCCGCGACACTTTTCTTGCCTTCCCAAAGATCAAGCCTAATTCGGGAATCAGCGTCAGGACACCACCATCCATGGAATTCGGTTCCTGGGATAGTGAAGTCATGAAAACCACGTTCAGAAATTCTATCAACCTTGACAGTAAAAAGAGTGAAATTCTTTCGAGCCATTTTCAAGTCTCCTTTGACTTTGTTTCTGTTGTTCGTTACGTGCGGATTATGACACAGTTAGCCAATGAAGTCAACCAGTTACGAGCGAATTCCGAAAGTTTATTCCCTTAGAAACAAAGCAGTTACAGGATTAGACGAAAAAAGTCTCTATCCTGTTGAAAGATAGAGACTTAATTGTAAAGTATTGATTCTAAAGCAGTTACAGCTTCGCCAGCCGTGAAATTTTAGCCTTCTGGCTCTAGATTTGGCTTGCTAGGTTTCTCTGTACTGGGAATTTCCTTTGGTCCTGCTTTGGGCTTTGTATCTACTGTAGTTTCTGCTTCAAGGTATTCTAGAATCTGTCTAATGATTCCCGTGGGATCGTTACGATGCCTTAGTACCCCTTTACTCTTTGTTGGATCATTCTTTACTTTTAGAATCTCTTTGCATCTTGCAATGAGTTCCTTCTTAGTTAGAGGCATAGTTAACTCCTATGAAAGTGTTAGTAACATTACACACCCTTAAGTAGTGTACTTATCAAGAAAACGATGCAACTGCTCTCTAAAATGAATCCAACGATTTCTAGCCTCATAATTGCGGATATGAATCGCGGGAAGATTCACCAAAGTTGTAATGAGATTTCGAGAGTCGCGTAACTCATTGTGCTGTTTTCGCTCTCTAGAGTAAACGTCCGTAAGATCTCTCCTAAGAGATTCGTTTTCCTCTTGTAGTTCCGCATTCTCTACTTCAAGCGCGGCGAAATTCTCACGTTCCTCACGAAGCGCACAAGAAAAACGCCGCAACTCTTTTTGACAACCTTCAACAGCATCCTTGTGAATGTCGCGTTCAGATTCAAGTGTCATCTTATCAATTTCAAGTTCTGCGGCAAGACCCATGAAATTGTCGAGAGAGTCTTGAGTTCGATCTGAATATGCTTCGGCTTTCTTACGAAGTCTCTGTTGTCTGTGAGCCTCATCGTACCACCACTTTGTTTCGATATCGGGACCAGCCCAATCTTCGCAGGGTTCAGCAGGTTCGTAGTCATATTCCACAGTTATCCTCTTTTGTTTAGTATTCATCAATAAGGCGAAGGGACTCTTTGAGATCCTTGTAAAACTGATCTACGAATTTCATGTTATAGTCTCCGTCATACTTCCTTATCCGTTCATGAGGAATAATCCCTACAACGAGTTCCAAGAATTGCAGTTCCTTCTTGGTAAGCGCAACTTCCATCATGCCTTCTTCGACTATGACAGTTTTGGTGACTTCTTTTCTATAACTAATAGGTTTCATTTAAACGTTCCTTTCGAATAGTTCTATAGTTAGCTTATGCATTTCTTCCAAATGTAGATTCTTATAAGCTTCCTTGTTAAACGTTTTCACATACCATAGTGCGAATTCCATATTGGCAAGATCTTCCTGCGTTAGTTCAACCGTGTGGACTATTTCTATTTTTCTAGAGATAATGTGTTTCATTTCTAAAACTCACTTTCGGTATCTTGTTCAGGAAAATTAACGAAGTCCTCTAGCATTCTATAGAAGGCATCTCTAGGTACTGTGTATTTGGATTCCCCAACTAGGTCTTTTAAATCTCTGGCTTCCTCTACAGTAAGTTCCAAGTGAAGCTTGGGTTCAGCATATACAACTTTGATTCGTTTCATTATTAAAACTCACTTTCTTCGACTGTCATTCTGTGGTAATAGTGTGAATCTTCAAGTTGTCTGATTCTTTCATTCGTGTCACACGTAAGAATCAGAAGTACGATTATCGCAAGGTAAAGCCAAAACCTATTCTTGCTTTCGCATTTCATTGTTA
>Ga0114918_10004973_pt1 | contig 11466 bp, 7 predicted proteins | sample LantaG_FD_87015 | JGI IMG/M metagenome (GOLD analysis project Ga0114918, IMG submission 87015) | Deep subsurface microbial communities from Baltic Sea to uncover new lineages of life (NeLLi) - Landsort_02402 metaG | ecosystem: Environmental > Aquatic > Marine > Oceanic > Sediment | place: Baltic... | reverse complement strand
GAAGCGCTGGTGCTGGGCTGCCCCTTCCAGCGCCGCCTGTTTACGGCGGCGTCTCCCCCAATGCCGCCTGTTCACGGCGGCGCTTCGCTTCCGGCCGCACCAGCCTGAAGCGCTGGTGCTGGGCTGCCCCTTCCAGCGCCGCCTGTTCACGGCGGCGCACTACCCCACCCCCGCCTCCTGCAGCACCCCCTCGAACCGCTCCGCCCCCAACTCCTCCCGCAGATGGGCGAACCACCCCCGGACGATGTCCCGCTCCGGCATCCCCAGCGCCTCGAAGGTGGCCAGCGCCTGGGCCCACAGCCGCACGGCCGCCACGTAGTCCCCCTGCAACTGCGCCACCTGCCCGATCTGCCCCAGGCTCTTCGCCACCCCCGCCCGATCACCCAGTTGCTCGGCTATCTCCAGGCTGCGGCGGTAGTGGTCCAGCGCCGCGTCGTAGTCGCCCCGATCCTGGTGCACCATCCCAATCTGGTGCAGGCTCGTCGCCACCCCCGCCCGGTCGCCCAGTTGCTCGAAGGTCTTCAGGCTGCGGCGGTAGTGGGCCAGCGCCGCGTCGTAGTCGCCCCGCAACTGGTGCACTATCCCGATCTGGTGCAGGCTCGACGCCACCCCTGCCCGGCTACCCAGTTGCTCGGCTATCTCCAGGCTGCGGCGGTAGTGCTCCAGCGCCGCTTCGTAGTCGCCCCGCAACTCGTGCACTGTCCCGATCTGGTGCAGGACGGTGGCTTGCTCCCTCCTGGCCCCTAGTTCCTCGAACCTCGCCCCTGCCTGCCGATAGTGATCCAGCGCCGCTTCGTAGTCGCCCCGCAACTCGTGCACTATCCCGATCTGCCCCAGGCTCGACGCCACCCCCGCCCGATCGCCCAGTTGCTGCTCGATCTCCAGGCTGCGGCGGTAGTGGGCCAGCGCCGCTTCGTAGTCACCTTGCAGGTAGTGCACGTTCCCAATCTGGTGCAGGCTCGACGCCACTCCCGCCCGGTCGCCCAGTTGCTCGAAGGTCTTCAGGCTGCGGCGGTAGTGATCCAGCGCCGCCTCGTAGTCGCCCCGCAACTGGTGCACTGTCCCGATCTGGTGCAGGCTCGACGCCACCCCCGCCCGGTCGCCCAGTTGCTTCTTAATCTCCAGGCTGCTTCGGTAGTGCTCCAGCGCCGCGTCGTAGTCGCCCCGATCTTGGTGCACCATCCCGATGTTGTGCAGGGTCTTGGCAGCATTCGCGTGGTCACCAGCGGCCTCGAACGCTGTCACCGCCTCGTTCCATAGCCGCAGCGCCTCGTCCCACTCGCCGCGCCCGTAGGCGCTCACACCCTGCTGGTGGAGCGTCTTGGCCAGGAATACTGCATCTCCTAATCCCTCCCTCACGTGGCGGCTCTCCCGGTACAGCGCCTCCGCCTCTGCCTTCTCCCCCAGGCCGTCCAGCGTCACCGCCAGGTTGTGTGCCCACACCGCCACAGCCCGCTCGTCCCCTGCCTCACGGGCCGCCGCCAGCGCCAGTCGCTCGTACTGTACCAGGTCGCGCCAGTAGCCAGCCGTCCTCAGGAAGGGATCCACTGCGTCCACCAGTTTCTGCACCAGCCCGTGCTCCCCCGCCTTCGCCGCCCACTGGATCGCCGCGCCGACGTTGGCCCGCTCCATCTCCAGCGCGGCGCGGGCCTGGGCCACGCCCGTCGAGATAACCAGTTCCATCAACTGCTCGTCGGTGACCTCAGCACGGATTTCGACTGGCAGTTGGGCCAGCAGTTGCGGGCGTAGTTCGTCCATCCTGGCGCGTAGTGCCTCCGTGAGCCCGGCTGTGTCAAGGCCCTGCTGCCACAGTTGGGCGTAGTCGCGGAAGTACTCGGCGGCGCGGAGGCGGGCTGCCCGCACCGCCCCCTCCCCCTCCCCCTCCCCCTCCTCCACCTGCAGCCGGCTGCGGGCGAAAAGCGATACCGCCCCGTGGATCCGCCACCGCGGTATCGCCGGGTGCAGCCGCTCCACTAGCGAGCGCTTCACCAGCGCCGCCAGCCCCCGCTTCAGCGTCTCCCCGTCCTCCACCTGCCCCACGACCGCCGCCGCCTCCGGCCCGAAGTCCCCCCACAGCGCGCCTAGATACCGGAAGAGCGCCCGCTCCCCCTCCCCCAGCCGGTCGTAGGAAGTGCCCAGCGAGCGCACAATGCTCTCCTCCTCTTCCTCGATCTCCGCCGTCAGCGCCTCCGCCCGGTCGGAGCGCAGGTCGTCCCGGATTGCCCCCAGCGACGCATCGGCGGCCAGCGCGGCGACGATCTCCAGCGCCAGCGGCCAGCCTCCCAGGAGCGCCAGGATGTCCCCCACGGCGACCACTTCCTCGCCCGTCACCCGCGCCCCTTCGCGCCAGTCGGCCAGCAACTCGCGGAACAGGTCCCGTGCCGCCGCCCGGTCCAGTGGGGCCAACGAGAGCGTCTGCAGCCCCTTCACCTTCAATCGCTCCCGCGAGGTCAAGAGTGCCGTCGTCCCCTGCGGCAGGCTGCGCAACCAGTCGTAGATGGGGCGGCGGTTCGGCCGGGGGACGGCCTCGAAGTTGTCCACGACGACCAAGCAGGCGCGGCCCCTCAGTTGGCGGCGGGCCTCGGCGGGGGAATTCCGCACGCCCGCCAGTTCCACCCCCAGCCCATGCAGCACCGCTTCGGCCACATGGTCCACGCTGAAGCCCTCCCGCCCGCGGGCGGAGGCCCAGAAGAGGCCGCCGGGGAAGCGCCAACGGTTGGCGCGGGCCAGGTGGGCCGCTAATGCCGTCTTGCCTACGCCGCCGCCCCCGCAGAGCGCCACTAACGCCCGCGTCCGCCAGGCCGCCTCCACCCGCCGCACGTCCCGCTCGCGGCCGGTGAAGGTGGGCGGGGCCGATTCGACCGCCGCCAGCCCGGGCGGCTCGGGCGGGGCCTGCCCTGAGCCCAGTCGAAGGGCCGGGCCCAGCCGGGGACCTCGTCCGGCCGCCAGGTAGCAGACCGGGACGGCGAAGCCCAGCGGGTTGTCGTCGCCGGGGGGCGTCTCGACCCACAGCGCGTGCCGGCCGAAGGCGGCCGCCCGCTCCAGCGGGTCGCCATCGTCCAGCGCGGCGTAGAGCCGGGCGAAGAAGCGCTGCGTGGTCTCCACCCGCGCAGCAAACTGCTGCGCCACGACCGCCGGGACGCCCGCCCCCAGGATGGCCCGGGCGGCCATCGCCAGCGGGTCCGCAGCGCCGGTCACCTGCCCGGAGTGGCAGGCGGTGAGGAGCACCCCCTGTACCCCCTTGCCAGCGAAGAGATCGCGTAGCCTCACGCCGCCCAACGGCGCGCTCTCGTTCACCTCGGCGTCGTCGGCGAAGCCCAGCACTCCCTGGTCGCCTTCGACACCGCCGTGGCCGAAGAAGTGAACCAGGTGGGGGCGGGTCGCCGGGTCGTTGAGCCGGTCGTTGAGCGCGGCGACGGTGCCGCTCAGTTCATAGTCCAGCACGACCCGGCCGTCGGCCAGCGCCGCCGCCAGCGGTTCCCGCACCATGGCGACGATCTCGCTGGGGGCGTAGACGGGCGGGTCACCGGGCGGGGCGAAGACCAGGAGTAGCCGTGTGGGGGTGGCCGGCGCGGGGGCCGGCGCGGGGGAGCCTGTTCCCGCCAGCTCTGAGACCCGGCGGAACAGGGTGACAGGGCCGGCCGCGCCCAGGTAGTGGCGCGCCTGGGGGTCGTACAGCAGTTCCCAGGGGAGCGCGGCCAGTCTGCCTGCGGCGCTCAGTCCCAGGTGGACAGGCCCCACTGCAAGCGCATCCTGGTAGGCGGCCAGAACGTCGCCGACGAAGACCCGCCGGAAGAGCCGGGTCCCCAGGTCGGCCAGGTAGGCGGCGTCTACGCCGGCTTCCCGCGCCCCGACCAGCGTGAAGGTATGCAGGCGGGCCAGGTCATCGGCCCATCCGGCCAGATCCAGCGGTGGCTCAAGCGTGGCCGTCGCCCCGTCCAGCGTCACGCGCTCGCGGGTGATCGTGAGGTACATCATCTGCTCCCGTGAGTATACCAGAGGACGTGATACGTAAAACGCGATGCGTAGAGTGGGATTACGTTTTACGCATTACGCTTTGCGTCGCTGCCTCACACGCTCGCGCAGGATGTCGGTCCCGCCGTTATCGAGGATCAGCGAGATGAGCATGATCCCCCGCCGCTCCTCGGAGAGATCGGAGGAGGTCTCGATCTTCTGGATGTACTGCTCGGCCTCGGCGGTCGAAGCGGCGAGGGCGGCGATCACCAGCCGGGCGATGCGCGCCAGGTCGGCCATGTCCAGTTTGGCCATCGCCCGCTCCATCAGCGCCACCCGCTCGCCGACCAATTGGCGTTGGATCTGGCCGACGCAGAAACCCTGCAGGCGGGCATAGAGTTCGTTCAGGGGCACACCCAACGGTTGTTCCCCACCCACGTCCGGCGCCGCCGAGATTGGCACGGGTTGGATGTTGATGCCCCCGCGCAGCATGGCCTGCCAACTGAGACCCACGCCCAGCGCCATCCAGGCCGAGGCCGAACCGGGGATCAGCGTCAGGCTGGCGGCCAGCGCCAGACAAGCAAAGAGCGCGTTGGCGAGCATCAACAGCCACGCGCCCCACGTCCGCAGCGCCCGCACCGGCCGGTCCAGGTAGCCGATGACCACCTCGCTGGCCGCCCAGACGAGGGCCATCACAGCAGTGATGGCGTAGAGATCACCGTGCACCGCCGCCAGCCAGGTGATGACAGATTGAAGGAAAGTCGGCATTGTTTCGTCTTTCTGGGCTGATGACGGTCTACACCCCCAGCGCCCGCTCGTGGCCCTTCTTAGTCAGGATGAACATCTCGCCCTTCTGCATCTTCTGCCGCTGGATGTACCCTTGCTGCTCCAACTCCTCCAAGGGAGCAGCGACTTCGTCAGGGAAGGAGAAGGTACGCACCGCCACTTCGACCGGCAGCGCCGGCCCCTTTTTCAGCAGCGCCTGTAAGATGTCTATCTCCTGCTCTTCTAGTTGCACAATCGTATCCTCACTGTTCGGCATCCTCTCACCTCCTGACCCAGGCTGGATTGATATCCTGTAGACATTCTAGCACAATGGCAGGGGCGTGTCAAATGCCTGCCAGTCAAATTTGACTTTTCCCGCCTCTGGCATAGAATTCTTATCCGCATCGCTCTCTAACTCTGCAAGCCAGGAGATATAATGGATTTGGCTCTACTCGTCAATATCTTTGCTCCTCTGATCGGCATCTTAACCCTGGCCGTAGTCGCGATGCTCTACCTGTGGCTGCGAAAGCAGGACGCCGGCACTGAACGGATGCAGGAAGTCGCCCACTTCATCCAGATCGGGGCGAATGCGTTCCTCCGCCGGGAGTTCCTCACCATCGCCCCCTTCGTGGCGATCCTGGCCCTGCTGTTGCTCGTGGTCATGCCGGAAGGGAACTGGCAGATCGCGCTGGGCTTCGTCGTCGGCGCTGCCTCCTCCCTGCTGACCATTTTCATCGGGATGAACGCGGCGGTGCGGGCCAACGTGCGCACCACCGCTGCGGCCCGCTCCTCGGCTGCGCAGGCGCTGCTGATCGCCTTCCGTGGCGGGGGCACGATGGGACTCTCCATCGTGGCGCTGAACCTGCTGGGCATCTTCGCGCTGGCGCTCCTCTTCGGCGTGACACAGAGCAGCCCGGAGAACGTACACCTGCTCGTCGGCTTCGGCTTCGGGGCCAGTTTCTCCGCCCTGTTCGCCCAGTTGGGCGGCGGCATCTTCACCAAAGGGGCAGATATCGCGGCCGACCTGGTGGGAAAGGTGGAACGGGGCATCCCGGAGGACGACCCCCGCAATGCCGCCGTTATCGCCGACCTGGTCGGCGATAACGTGGGGGACGTGGCCGGGCGTGGGGCGGATCTCTTCGAGTCCGGCTCCGACAACCTGATCGCCACCATGATCGTGGGCCTGACCTTCGTCCCCATCTATGGTTGGGCGGCGGTGCTCTTTCCCCTGCTCAGCCGGGCCATCGGCGCCGTCGGCGCGGTGGTGGGGGTGCTGGCAGTGCGCGGTACGGAGAAGCGCAACCCCATCATGTCTATGAACCTGGGGTTCCTGGTAACCGCTCTGTTCTCCACCGCCTCTTTCTACTTCCTGGGCACCTGCGTGATGCACGACGTCCGCCTGTTCTACTGCCTCACGCTGGGGCTGATCACCGCCATCATGGTCTCGCTTCTGGTGCAATTCTATACCGGCATCACCCAGAGACCGGTCAGACAGATCGCTGAGGGGGGCAAGAGCGGCGTGGCCATCAACCTGATCTATGGCTTCGCCTGGGGGATGGAGAGCGCGGTCATTCTGATCATCCTGGTGGCCGTCGTTAACGTGATCGCTTTCTACATCATGGGCGGTGGTCTGTCCGGCATCTTCGGCATCACGGCGGCCACGCTGGGCATCACCGAGATGAAGGGCATCATCATGGCGGCCGATGCCTTCGGCCCCATCGTTGACAACGCCAGCGGCATAGCCGAGATGGCGGGATTGGGGCCGCAGGTGCGTCGCACTGGGGATGTGCTGGATGCGGCCGGTAACATCACCAAGGCCATCACCAAGGGATATGGCATGGCCTGTGCCCTGATGACCAGCGTCGTCATCCTCTTTGCCTATCTTCTCAGCGCTGCTGAGTTGGTCGGGGTAGGCAGCGATAGCCTGGCCAATTTCGTCGCCTTCGGCGGCGCCAATCCGGAAGGGGCGGCCCTGCGGATTGTGCGCAGCCTCAACCTGGCCCACCCGCTGAACGTAGCCGCGCTGATGATCGGCGCCACCGTTCCCTTCCTGTTCTCCTCCCAGGCGATGAAGGCGGTGGGCCGGACGGCCTTCCGCATGGTGGACGAGGTGCGACGGCAATTCCGTGAGATCCCCGGGCTTCTAGCCGGCCGGGCCGTCCCCGAATACAGCGCTTGCGTGGACCTGGGGACGCGTCACGCGCTGCGGGAGATGATCGCGCCGACGCTTACCGGGGTCGCCTTCCCCATCGCCGTCGGTTTCCTGATGGGGCCGTGGGCGCTGGCCTTCTATCTGATCGGCGTGAAGGTCGTTGGCGCGACGCTGGCTATCTTTATGTTTAACGCCGGGGGCGCGTGGGACAATGCCAAGAAGTACGTCGAGGAAGGCCACTTCGGCGGCAAGGGGTCGGAGCCCCACAAGGCCGGTGTTATCGGCGATACCTTTGGCGACCCACTCAAGGACACCGCTGGGCCGTCGTTGCACATTCTCATCAAGTTGCAGAACGTCCTTGCCATCACGCTCCTTCCGCTCTTCTATGCCTATGGGCTGCACTGGCACTAAATGGGGAACTGGTCTACCGCTCTGAGGATCTGACTTCTATGAACCAAGCGACGGGACTCGATCAGGAGTTACTGGAAATCTACGGTGAGCTGGACCGTGACCGGCTGATGGCACTGGTTGTGGGCTATGCCCGCGACCGGCTCGGCGCCGGCGGTTGCTCTATCTTCCTGCGCGACGACATCACCGGTCGCTACGTCCTGCGCGGCACCACTGGCCTTCTCGAGGGCGCAGAGATGTCCGCCAAGCGGGTGGAGTATAAGCCCGGGGAGGGACTGACCGGCTGGATCGCCAGACATGGCCAGCCGCTGCGCATCGCCAACGTCAGGGACAACGGGGAGTTGCGCCTCATCGCTGGGGATCTGGTCTGGAGCAAGAAGTACTCTGAGATCAGCACCAAATCGGGCCGGGCTTACCTGGGGGTGCCGATCCTCTCTTCCCCCCTCCCAGGGGGGAGCCAGAGGAGGGGCGTTCTCGGCGTGTTGCGGGTCTCCGGGAAGGCGGAAGGGGAGCAATTCGATGCGCAGGATGAAGCACTACTGAGCCACGTGGCTGCAATGGTGAGCATCGCCATCGAAAACTCGCAGCGCTACGAGCGGGAGAAGCGCCGTGCGCGCTACTTCCGGCTGCTGCTGGACATCAGCAGCGAGTTGGACCCACGACGTCCCATCGCCGAGATGCTGCAGGCCGTCACAGGGCGGGTCAGGCAGGGCTTCCGCACCGAGGCCTGCCTGATCTATCTCCGGGATGAGGAAAGCGCCGACCGGACGGTGATGCGGGCCGCCAGCGGCCTCCCCGGAGCGCTGATCGGCAAACTGACGTATGAGGTGGGGGAAGGGCTGACGGGCCACATCGCCCGCACCGGAGCACCCATCCAGATACGCGAAGCAGCCGCGTTGGAGGGCTGGAATGACCATCACGTTGCAGAAATCGCCTCACATCTCCCCTCCGGCATCTATCGCTCCTTCCTCGGTGTCCCCCTGCGGTTGGGCGACGAGATCCTGGGCACATTTGAGTTGATTAACAAGATCCCCAGTGGACCCGGTCACCGCGATTGGTTCACCGACGACGATGAGGAGTACTTGCGCCTGCTCTCCACGGCCATCAGCGGCGTGCTGGAAGGCGCTCGCTATCTCAAGACTCTGGGCGACGTGGGAGTGACCGCGATGCGGATGCAGCGCGTCGCCTCTTTTGGCACCCTCGCCCAGCGGATACGGCACGAGGCGGCAAACCCGCTGGCCGTGGCCCGCCTGGCGGTGACCAACCTGCGCAGCGACCTCCAGGAGAAACCAGGTTTTTCTCAAAAACCTGGTTCCTTAGGACGGCTGGACATCATTGAGGCCAACCTGAACGAGGCAAGCAGCAAACTGTTGGACCTGCTCAAGTTCTCGCAGCGCATCGGCTTTATCCGCACGACCACGAAGTGGAACGACGTGATGCGCGAGGCTCTCATCTGGCTGGCGGCGGAGCGGCAACGACGCGGGGTGGAGGTGCACGCCGTCTACGGAGACCTGCCGTTGCTGTTCATCGAGCCGAACGAAATGTTCGGTGTCCTGGTCACCGTCCTACGCCTGACGATGGAAGCCCTCGAGATGCACGGAGGCCTCATCGAGGTACGCACTTCGTCGTCCGCCAACGGTCAACGCGTGTGCACAGAGATACACGCGCCAGAGGCACCGCTGGCCGGGACGGTTTCGTCCATTATCGAACCGGCGGCAGGCGCACCTGAGGAACTATCGCCCCTTCACTTCGAGTGGGCGTTGGCACGGGAAACGGTGGAGACGCAGTATGCGGGCTCTCTCAGATGGGAAGTGCGGGACAAAGGGGTCTGCTTTGTGCTTGAATTGCCACTGAAGAAAGGTTGATATGGAGGCAGGTCAGAAGACGATTCTGGTGGTAGACGACGAGCCATTCTTCCGCGAGGAAGTGGTCGCTTTCCTCACCAACCCCTCTTTTGCAGCGCAGGGCTGGAAAGTGGAATCCGCGGCGAGTGGGGAAGAGGCGCTGACCCGGCTGGGGCAGGCTTCCTACGACGTGATGCTGCTCGACATCAACATGCCGGGGCTGGATGGGATGGAAGTGCTCCGCCTGATGCACGAGAAGCACATGCTGGAGCAGACTTACGTCATCATGCTCAGCGCCTACGGCGTGTACGAGAACGTGGTCGCGGCCATGCGCGGAGGGGCAAAGGACTTCGTCAACAAGTCCGAGCCGCTGGACCAGTGGATCGTGCGCATCGAGCGCGGCTTCGAGTGGCAGGAACTGCGCCGTCGCAAGCAGCAGGTCGAGGAGGAACTGCGGCTCCTGGCGCGTGAGGTGGGCCACGACATCGGCGGCACGACCTACTTCGTGCTCACCCAGCGGGTGCAGGCATTGGCCAGGCTGGTGGCGGGGGAGCCGGAGGCTGATCGCTCCATCGAGGTCATACAGCAGATTCTGGCCCGCATCAAGCGTCTGGCCGACGACTTGGGCCACGTGGCGGTGGCCCTGGATAGCAGCGAGGCCTGGCGCTGGGAGACGCTCGACCTACATCGCCTGCTGGAACGGTTGGTGCAGGAGTTCAGTTACGGCTACCCTGGCGTGACAGTCGCGCGGGAGTGGGGCGCAGACATCCCGCCGGTACAGGGCAGTCGCGCCCAGTTGGAACGGGCTTTCCACAACCTGCTGACCAACGCCGGGCGGGCTATGCCTGATGGCGGGACGCTCACGCTGCGCACGCGGCGGGAAGCCCCTCCCCCCTCCCAGGGGGGAGCCGGAGGGGGGTGGGTCGCCGTTGACATTGAGGATACAGGCACCGGTATCCCCCCGGAGGTGCAGAGGAAGATCTTCCGTATCGGTTTCTCGGATTGGAGAAACGGGCAAAAAGGGAGCGGGCTGGGACTGTACGTTGCCCGCAGGAACATTGAGAACCACGGCGGTCGCATTGAGGTGACCAGCGCCGTAGGCGAGGGGACCACTGTGACTGTCCGATTGCCGATTCAGCCCGTAGGGGCGGGGTGACCCCGCCCCTACCACTCTAAACCTTGCAGGAGGTTAAGTATAATGTCATCAACTATACTGGTGATGGACGACGATCTGCTCGCGCTCGAAAGCCTGGATGACTACCTGAAACGGTCTGGCTATGCCGTCGTGGCGGCCAGCAGCGCCCGTGAAGCAGTCGAGCGGGCACGGGAGGTGCCCTGCGACGTGGCCGTGTTGGACATGAAGATGCCCGAGATGGACGGTTTCCAGGTGGCTGCGATGCTGCGCCAGTTGCAGCCTGAGTTGCGGGTGATCATATTTACCGGCTATGCTTCGCTGGAGACCGAGACCCGCGCCACACAACTGGACCTATACGAATACTTGCCCAAGTCAAACTGGTACGATCTGCTGCTGCCGACCGTTGAACGCGTCCTGACCGAGGCCAAACGCCCACTGCCCAAACAGCGCCCGGCTGACCTGGAGCAGGCAGCCGCCCAGTATGCCGACGAGGGCAAGTGGGAACTGGCATCGCTGGCGTTGGAGCAGGCGGCCCGCATCGCTGAATTCACCCATGAGTGGGAGCACGCAGCCACGCTATACGGCCAGGCCTTTGAGCACATGCGGCGCGCCCGTGGCCTCTCTGTAGAGGCACAGCGGCTGCGTGAACTGGCGGAGTGCGCGCAGCGCATTGCGGACGAACCGGTCACGTACTCCCCATAACATTGCCGGGTATCTTCTCAAAATGTAGGGGCGAACCCTTGCGGTCGCCCTGACGGGCAGGTGCAAGACCTGCCCCTACCCCAGATTAATTGAGAAGATACATTGCCGGGTAAGTGACGGCAAGGTAAGGGGAACCAGTAGTCTGGTGGATTGGGAACTGGTAAATTGGTAAGTTGGGGCGAATTCATCGGTTTGCCAATCTACTAATGTGCCAATGTGCCAATCTACCAATGTACCAGCCTACCAATTTCTTTGCCTGACCCTGCTTCTGGCATCGGGCTGTGCCTTGCTTCCGCTCCCCTCCACCCCGACGCCCACGCTCACCCCGATACCAACCCCGACGCCCTCTCCCACCCCATGGCCAACGTTCACCCCCGAGCCGCCCGACACCGGCTGGCAACTGCTGCAACCGGGCGTCGAACTGCGCCAGGTGCGTGTAGAGACCGGCGAGGTCGCCGAGCGACTGATCATCGTGCGATTCGATCCCACCGCCGTGCGCTTTCGCG
>Ga0114918_10004972_pt1 | contig 11469 bp, 18 predicted proteins | sample LantaG_FD_87015 | JGI IMG/M metagenome (GOLD analysis project Ga0114918, IMG submission 87015) | Deep subsurface microbial communities from Baltic Sea to uncover new lineages of life (NeLLi) - Landsort_02402 metaG | ecosystem: Environmental > Aquatic > Marine > Oceanic > Sediment | place... | reverse complement strand
TTTAGAGAATTTACTAGTACGATTAGCCCAAACTTCTTTGGGAAGTTATTTAGTTGTATGATGTGTACCCCATGGTGGGTTGGTTTCTCATTATCACTAGGTGCACAATTAACTGGGTTTACTCAGTTCTCACCTTTTTATAGTTATGGGTTAGAAAGTATCTACATTTCAATATTCTTAGATGCTTGTTTAATATCAGGAACTACGTGGTTAATACACTCTACACAAGACTATTTAGAATCATAAAAAAAGAGGAAGTTAATTAACTTCCTCTTTTTCTAAACTATATTTACTACTCTTTGGTGGTGGTAATTCTACACCATTCTTTTTAATGGTGCCGTTTGTTGGTGTCGTAGGGATATCATTTAACGTAGGTTCTGGTATTGACTCAATAGTAAATTTAAGTTTTTCTAACTCACTTAATGATTTATTAGAGAATAATGATTTAAGTTCCTCTATTTTTGCTTTTAATAGTGTTAATTTTTTTTCCTTTTCAACATTTACTTCTATAACTTGTTCAACATGGTGTAAAACAACATCAATACTGTCGTCAGGGTTTTTAGGAAACACCATAAAATAATTTGTATTAGTATTACTTATTTTATATGTTACATTATCAGATTCGAATATATCCCAATTATCTTGCAATATTAAATCCACCACAGGTAAATTCTTAACAAATCTAATCCCCGTCACATAAGGTCGTAAACTATTTAATTTTTCTTGTACCATTCTATAATTTTATTCCATCAATTATTATTAGAAGTACATATGAAATAGACATACCTAACACTATTAATGACCCTTTATCTAATACAAATCTTTTACTATCTTTAAAACTTTTAAGTAAAAAGAAACTGTGTCTAATTATATTAACTCCGGATAAAAATAATAAAAATAAAAAAATTTTATTAAGTATGTCTATCATCATATTATATACTTTTTTTTATGCTGATACTATATCAGTATTTTTTAGTTGTGAAACTTCTACTCGAATATCTTGACAAAGATTTTTTACCTCTTGACAACCTTTTCTTAGTCTTGTTCCCGCAGCTTTATTACTTTTTTCGTAAAATTTTGTAGCATCTTCTTCTAAACTAGCCACTAACGTTTTTAATTCTTCAAATTTTTTCATTTTTTTGTTTTATTTATTATTATTATTTTGAGTTTCTTCAGTATTAATGATACCAATTTCTGGTGTTAATACTGATATATACTCACTTAAAGTTTTTATTTTATTATTTGTTACAGTAATATCACCTAATAACTTATCGAATTCGATTTTTTTATGTGTAGTAGGTAATGTTTCATCATTTAATACCCTATTCAATTCCATCTCTATGGTATCTCTTTCAGATACTAAATCAGATAACATTATTTCCAAAAACTTAATTCTTTGATTCATATCTTTAACTATAGTGACAATTTTTTATAAAATAAATAGTATATTCTACGTTTTTAACTTAAAATTCAAACTTTTCTCTAAAATTCTATATAGTTCTAATTGTACGTCCATATCTGATCGAGTCTTAATTCTATTATAATCAAATGATAATATCGGTAACTTATTTAATCTTTCTAAAGAATTACACCTATTACTTACATTATAAAATAATTCAATATAAAAATAATAAAAATAATTTTTTAAATCCAATACACTATCAAAGATAATATTCTCCTTTTTAAAGTTATTTAAAACAGTCTCTATACACCATTTAAAATGATTTTTTATGTCCTCATCATTACTTATAACATCATCACCCAAAAAAGTTTCTACTATTAACTTATTTAAAGTTATAATAAAATCATAATATAATTCACACTTATCATATTTTATATTATTTGCTTTATATAATAGATGCATTTCTTCATATGTTAATGCCGTTGAAATATATTTTATAAATTCTGTGCTGTTCATTTTTAAAAATATATTAACATTATTAACATTTATAAATACTTTATAGTGTTTTTAACATTTCTACTAACTCTACCTGCGGAAAACAGTCAAACTTATCTTTACGAACATTGGTGTGTGTCCACAAACCTTTTACCCTACCATAGTAGGCATCGTCATTAAAACCAAAAGCATCTTTAGGGTGAACCCCATCTTTTAATAGCTGTGGTAACCCTGCAGTCATATCAATGTTAGGGTATATTTTTTTTGCGTGGTTTATTAATAACCTTAAACTTTCTATTTGTTCTTTAGTGTATGCGTGCCAATACTGACGACCTTTAAACTCATACCCTAAATCACATACCATACTTTCAGGTACCTCAGAATTAACATATGTATAATATTTACCATTCTCCTTAGTTAAGTAACCAAAGTTACAAATTTCTACTGCTGAAGAATATTTAGACATATTAAAATTACCTACTTTACCTAAGTGCCAACCGATATAATTATCAGGAAAACACTCAACAACTTGTCCGTTGTATTTGTCGTCACCATAACTTCCAACCTTAGTGCTTATACCACCGATACAATATTGTGTTGCCACACGTCCCCTATCGTCCCTATTCCAACTACCGATAGTATTGTAAGGGTTGTTCCACCCTGCAGTATGATGTATAAAGAAATTCTCTGGTTGTATCTCACCATAATCTTTAACATATTCATTACCATCTAAATAAGCTTTATCTATTTCTAACCCATCTTCTGTGATATAAGAACCTAAATAATTTAATTTATCATCTCTATCGTCAGAGTCATCAAAGTCAGTTCTATCTGTATCGATATCCTCATCATTATTAAAATCAACACCCATAGTGGTGTTTACCAATGTTTCATATGTTTTTGGACCTACAACACCATCTGTTATTAACCCTTTGTCTGATTGGAACTTCTTTACTGATGATTCTGTACCAGACCCAAATATACCGTCATCATCAATCCCCAACATCTGTTGTACTTCTTTTACTTTTGTACCTGTATCTCCTTTTTTTAACATAATAGTATCTCTTACACCGTCCACTAGATAACTGTAGGTTGTATCACCCACTAAACCATCTACTGTTATTTTTTTATCTGTTTGGAAATTCTTAACTGCGGTTTCAGTTATATCCCCAAAGTAATCTGTAATTGTGTGATATGTCCAAAAACCATTATTGTTTAACAATGTTTGTAACTCTTTTACATCTGGACCACTATCCCCATTTTTTAATAACATATCTTTTTATTTTTTGTATATCTAATTTCTTACGATACAATATCCTTAAATTGTTTTAAGTATTCTTCCCTTTTGTCATCTACATTAATTAACAACACACCAGGTTTTAAATATTTATCTTTAACCTTAATATAGTGGTCACCGTCAGAACCCATACCTAATTTTTTAAAGAAGTGCTGGACATACTTCTCACTAATACCCGAACTTAGTAATTTATCTTCTAAATCTTTTCTATTTATTGGTACCGAATGCCCAAATATATTTTTACCGTCAGGGGGGGTTTTAGTAGCTTCATATTTTCCTAAATATTGGTTTAGTACGTCTTCATGTTTTCTTGGTTGTTTACCTTTTTTATTCCTCTCATCAATATTTTGCATTAAAACACTTATAGGGGCGTGTAGTAAAATGTTTTTTGTGTTAGGGACATAATTTAAGATACCATTACCAATATCGTCAAATATAACTTTCTTCCAACCACCAGTTTTAAACTCTTGTGCCATATACCATACTCTAGGGTCAGTTCCTTCAATATATTCAGACTCATAGGGATTTTCAGGTACATCTTTACCGTCTTTCCTATATAATCCTGAAACAATACCTACATCGTTTCCCTCTGCCCAATCTCTAATATTGGGGTGGTCTAATTTTAATCTTCTTTTTTCCTCATCATTATCCATACCACTAAAATCGTCACTATCTATAACAACCCATTGATTGGGGTCTGTCGCCTTATAAAAAGGGACAGCGTCTAATAAGTTAGCTGTCATAGATTTACCAGCAGATGATGTACCATCTATTAATATAGCAATCTTATCAGATGTTTGCTCAGTTAAAACCCTTATATTGGCTTCGTTGATTAATTGTCTCTTTAGTTTTTCTATTCTACCCACAATATCTTTTTATTATAAATATGTAGGCAAAAAAATAAGGTCCGAAGACCTTATATATTTTTAGGTTAAAAATTTGCCCCACCTTTTTATAGGTTTGTATTTTATTTTGGTTCTGAACCCATTTTTGGTATGGTTATGTCCCCTATCATTTGTGTCCAATCTCCACCACCCCAACCTGGAAATTCTGGATTTTCTTTTATTTCTTTTTTAATATAATCTTTAATTTTTTTACCTTCAGATTCCATTTCTTCTTGTGTGTAACCTAAATCTGATACCCACTGTAAAAATTCTGGTTCTGCTTTACTTTTTAATTTTGGGTTATTAATAATATATAAAGCCTTATCTACTTCACTATCAAACTTTAGTTCCATACGACCAAACTTAGGTTTTGATTCACCTTTAATTGGTGGTTTATTACTGTGAACACTTTCAATTAGAAGATTCTTTTTTATTTGTAATTCTGTTTCGGTTAACCTAGGAGATTCTAACCTCTCCATCATTAACTTCATTTCTTTTATTTGTTTCGTTTGTTTTTCTATAAGTCCCATAATCATTTAAATATTATTTTACTTTAAGTTTGTTGAACATTCTTTTAAATGCTTCATCACTACTTTCAGTTATGTTTTTTTTAGTGGTTGTTGAATCTGAAGATTTAAATTCCCATAGATGTCTCATCTTGTTAATGCTTTCATTAACAATACTCACATTTTTTTCATGGGTAACAATAACCTCACCATCTTCAGCTCCCTCCCATACTAATCTATAAGAGTTTTGACCGTCAGTTATAGAAAATACCGTTTCGTCAACTCTAACTCTAGAGGGTAACTTATCAACTAATTTAATAATCTGTTTTTTATTTTTAATAGTTCCTTTAACTTTAAAAATATTTTCTTTTCCAATATCTGAATAACCTTCACTTTTAATCGCTTTATCTGTTTCTCTAACTTTCGGTGTATAATGGTATTCGTCTGGGTCCTCGTATTTGTGTTTTAAATATTTTTCACTATATTTTTTTAATTTCTCGTAAGTAGCGTCACCGTCATTAAGGTCTTCCATTCTTTCCTCAAACTTATCGTGTACTTCCGTACCTTCATTATCATATTTTAATGCCTGCATCCCAGTCCCTAGAGCTTCAGTATCATAAACATCTTCTGGTTCTGTTTGGTCGTCTTTCCTATCTACCTTTGGGGAGTCAAACTCTTCATTAACCGATTCACCCCTCACACTTCTACCCGCACTTTTCCCCATTTGGTTAACTTTTTTTAAGGACTCATAAGCATTTTTAACCATTGCTTGCTGTTCTTTTGTTAGTTCAGATGAATCCTCATTTGGGTACATTTCTTTATAGAATTCCTCAAGAGACATTTTAGTTACATCTTTACCTCTAGCACCAGACTTAGCGACAACACTAGCTACTCGACCCATGTCAGATTCACCAATCTGTGTTGGTTCCGATTCATCTGTTTTTTGAAATCCAACCATTCTTTTAGCGACTTCTTTATAATAATCGTCAGCATCTTTTTTATCTTCTTTATGTACTTTAGTTAAAGCGGGTTGTACAGATGGTTCACCTAGTTTAGTACCCTTTTTACTGATTTTATCAAAATAATCCTCAACAGTTTCCATTGGGCCGAATTGTCCAGCTTCTTCAGCGTCTAGATTATCACTTTTATCCTTAACACCAAAAGCAACCTCCATATCTTCAAAACCTTTTGTTTCGAATAGGTAGTTCATTTTTTCTTTTAATATTTTTTTAATGTTTTTTGACATGTTTATCTTTTTTTATAAATATCCTTGTTATAACGTAAAATTAATTACTTCCTGTATAATTCTTCCTAGGCTCCATTTTCTCATAAAACCCCTCCTTACTACCCTTCCACCAAATGGGTAACCCATGTTCTTTATTATATTCCATTTGTTCTGGTGTGACACCCTTTAATTTAGCTTTAATTTTATCTAATATTTTTTCTTCAGATAGTCCAGTTACTTTAGAAATCTCACCTACACTCTCAAAGACTGTATCACTAAACTCCAATGGACTGTCTATAGCTCCTTGACTACACCATGGTTGGTTATTGTATTTAGCACATTTATCTTTAATCTTAACGTACTTACCACCTTTAACCCATTTAATTTTATTAATTTCATCTAATAAAGATTCCTTTATACCTTCAGTTAATACACCACTATTATTAATTTTTTGAACTATTTTACCACCTTTAAATATTGGTTTTCTAGATGGTACGTGGTCTTTACCTTTTGCACCAAATATTGGTACAACGGGTGGTCCATTAGCTCCCCATACCGAAGCGTGTGTTGTTGCTTCCTCTATCTCTTCTTCTTTTCTTCTATGTGGTTTTTTAATAGAACCCTCATAACCTATTGATGCGGTACAAACAGCGTAAGGGTTTAATCCTTACCATCTTTTTTGTTTTGTTCTTTAACATCTTTCACACAACGTTCCCACTTTTTCTTATGTATGGGACTTTCTTTTGTTTTTTTCTTTTCCCCCTCATTAATCTTATCGGTTTCTTTATCAGTTAAAGATAAATCAGAATCAGTCCAGTTTATATCCATTTTAGCTAAGATATCCGATATTTCACCACCTTCCCAAGCTAATTCATCCTTTCTTAACCAACCTTTCTCATCACCAACCCAAGCATCCCCATCGAAACTACCACCTTCATCCCTTAATTTACTAGAACTATTTGATGATAGTTCACTTATTAAGTCTTTTTTGGATATGATTTTTGCTTCGGTTTTTTTAGTTACCGTATATATTTTACCGATTGGGTTACTTATAGATTTTTTTCCTGTAATTTCTTTTCCAATCTGTTTAGCGAACGGTTTTTTAATTATTGTTTCATCCTTACCACCTAGAGGGCCAATAAAAACACCAGTTGATACACCACCACCGGTACTGGTCTCATCTACGTTAAACTTAGACTCTAACTTATCTAGTAGATTTGTGTATATTTTAGTTAATTTATCAACATCACTAACCCTACCTTTATGTTTATTATAAAAGTTGTTAATCATTGTCTCTACAGTATCCTTATGTTGGTACTGTGCGGTCTTTATAGTTGATAGTATTCTTTGTACCTCATCCTTAATGGATGTACCACCCGTTATAGATGTTTCTTTTAAATCTTTTTCTAACCCTTTTTCTGAAGCTATAGCCCCATGTTTTTCATTAGAATAGAAATCATGAAATTCTGTTACATGGTCCATCGCGATTTCTTTAGCTTTAACTTTTGAATTCGTATGTTCCATTTCTACTTTAGTGCCTAATTTAATTTCTTTTTTAATATCACCAATGGGTACTTTATGTTTTTTAGCTATATCTTGTATTGTTAACCCTTCAGCTTTACCACCTTTAATTTCTTCAGCTTCCACCTTTATGCCAGTGGGCTTTGGTCTTGAGCTACTTAAAGCTCTTTTAAAGTTTTTACCAACCTGAATGCCCATTTTATTTTTTTTGGCTCCTTTTGATAATTTAAAGTCACTACCTTCAAAAACGTCAAAATCTATTTGTTCATCTGATGGTGGTAATAAATCGTACTTATCGATACCTGGTATAACACCTAACATTCTACCATCATCCCATGTAACATGTAAAGTACCTAAATCATCAACCCCTTCTATAGTACCTTCTAGGCCTTCGTCTACACCGTGTTGGTCTTCCATAGAAATCATACGAATTCTCATGCCTTTTTTAGCTAACTCGTCTTTATAGGTATTATTATTAACCCACCCCATTATATATTGTCTAATTTATTTGCCCAAAAACTTCTTCTTTGCCACATTGTTTTATAGAATTGTACCAATACTTTTTCAGAAATCTTAGCAATTTCTTTTTGTGTGGGTTTGTCGTTTTTAAGCTGTTTCTTGACTAATGACTCTATTTTAGTCTTTATATCTGAAGACTTTAACATATCCTCGAATTCTTTTCTAGCCAACTTTTTGATTTCAGCTTTATCGTCTCTATTTAGTTCTTCTCTAATAATTTGTTTAATCTTCATATTAATAAATATTGACTGTAACCAAAAAAATCGAACTAATGTTCGATTTTTTAATACACTAACTAGTGATTATAAAAGTTTTTAAAATTTTCACAATAACTAAGCTCGTCTTCTTCTGTTTGGTGAACTTTTACTAGTGCGATTTCTATTTTCTGACACTCTATTTCTAGACTCCTCCAATCTTTCTTCTCTTTTTACTCTTTTTACGATACTCTCTAAAAGAGTTACGAATTCACTTTCCGTGTATCTTAATACTTTTTTGGCCATTTTGATTGTTTTTTTTTAATAATTATTCAATAATAAATATGTTCTAAGCTAGCTAAAAATCATTATAATCTAAATTTACTCATATAATATCTTTTCCTATGTTTCCTACCCATCATTTTAGTCATTAATTCTAATGTTTCCGGTATTTCAACATCTCCATCGTCTAACTCACTAGTTAATTTCATTAAAAGTTCTAAAAATTCCCCCGTAAGTTGTCTAACATAATCCATACGACCCACGTTATCATCAACAATATCGGTTAAATCACTAAAGTTATCCTTTAAATCAGTTAAATCATCTTCAATATCATCCTCTACATCATTTTTAATATAACTTCCAACATCACTTCCAACATCACTTTCAACATCTCCAAATTCCATTAAATAAGTTAAGGAACCTTTAAGTTCTGAATTTGTGAATATGTGTCTATTAGAATAACTCAAGAGTATGTTTATAAATAAATATGTTTTACTATGGTAAAAATTTATTTAATAACTATTTTTCTATTTAAAAGATTAGTTAAGGTACAACTAACTAACTGATTTACATTAGTGTACTCATTTTCTTTAATTAAATGGTCCTCAACTTTAACCTGTGGAGCGTACTCACTACCACCCATTTTAGCTAATTTATCCCACATGTCTTGGTTTCCACCCATATCTACAGTTTCAAAAACAACACCAACCTTATCTAGTTTATTTTTTAACTCTATACAAGCTGGACAACCATCTAAAGCATAGACTAAAACCTTTTTATCACTATTATCTTTAATCTCCTCTAATAAATTTTTTATTTGTAAATTACTTTTATCCATGTTTAATTTTTATTTAAATTACTAAAATAACGACAATAATTAAATAGTTACCGTTTAATTAATTATGTTACTAACTATCCATGAGGATGTTGTTATAGTTGCACAACCAATAATAAAACCTACCCAAGGCTTATTGTACCACTTATCAACCTTTTTAAGTCTTTCATCATATAACAATATGGTTTCATTTAAAATTTCCATTTGTTTATTTTTATAACCTAATAATAAACTATCTTGTATAGTTAAGGCGTTATATAAATTAACTTGATTTTTTAAATCGTTGATTAGTATAGTTTTGATACTGTCTTGGTAGACTAGTGTGTCTATTGCTTTAAAAACTTCTTCTAGTTCTTGGTTAGCTATAGTTGTAGAATCATTAGTTGTTTGTGAAAAACTAGTTAAGGTTAGTAAAATGAAACTAAGAATAAGAAATACAATTAATTTTTTCATTTTTTATGTTTATCTTTAAAATCTTTTAGTGTGTCTACAGCACTTTCAGTATTCTTAACCTTGGACTCTGTGTCCTTGATTTTTTCTTCGTTCTTTTTGATTTTTTCTTTAATGCTTTTTTTAGACTTTGTTACCTCATCAATCTTTTTTTGTGTTTCTTTTAGGTCACTTTCTAATTTCTTTTTATCTTTTTTAAATTCTTTTTTTTCTTTACTTGAACTCGATATTTTAGAAAAAATAAGAAATACACTAAATAAAGTGATAATACCACCAGACACCCATAACCATATTTTTTTAATCTTTTCCATACTTAAAAACCCCCTTCTTCAGTTCCAAAACCACCTTCTTCAGTTCCTTCTTCAGCTCCAAATTCAGACTCTTCAGCCCCTTCTTCAGCTCCAAATTCAGACTCTTCATCTGGTAGTGCACTACCCGTTAGTCTACCACTCCATTCGTCTGACCAAACATCATAATATCCCCTTAACTTTTTAAGAACCTCCAACACCTCATCACGTAACTGAATTAATTCCGTTGTATAAACATAACACCCAATAGTGTCATCAAGAGAAAATGTCCAATCTATTTTTTCTCTTATTAAATGACCAGACCACTCAACATTTTCTTTATGTACTTTAATGGGGTTAAATTTTACTAACTTGGATACTATGTCTTTAAATTTATTCTCCTCGTCTTTTTGCTCATCAGGCTCAACTGTTTGTATTTCCTCTTCTTTAATTAGTTTTTGAGCTTTCGATTCCATTAGTAAAGCTATATTATTTTGGTTATTAACAGGGAAATCCGTTAAGCCTATTTTTTGACCACTTTCTTGTAATCTTCTTATTTTATTTAAAAATTCTCTATTATCCATTTTTATATTATTTTTTCAATTTCAAAAGCCGGACTTACATCCGTTATATCCTTAAAGTAGTTACTTCTAAATGTTATACCTTTAAATATATCCACATTCTCATTATATGTATTATTACCTATAATTTCTTTAGGTATCTCAAACTCCAAACACAAATGGTCTATAAGATTTTTTAATGATTCAAATTGTTTGTCTGTGTACTTTCGCCAATATTTTTTATTTCTCCAACTCTTTTCAATGAAATCAGATTCTTTACTATAAGTATGCCCAAGCCAATCAACAAAAACGTTCATTTCGTTTAATCTTAACCACCCCTCATTCACCAAAGTTATCGATATGTTACACCTATCTTGTTCACAATCTAAAAAATCAGAATAGTTTTTTGGGTCGAAGTGTTGGTATACGTTACCGTCTTTGTCTATAGTAAAAGCTGAAGTTTTTTTATAATTACCGTTTCTACGATTTATCCAAGACTCAAAGTGTATCATATCTTTTCTACTATTGTGACCAACCACTATTTGTGTTTTTTTAAAGTTTTTTTTGTGGTAATTACTAACAGGTAGCTTATATGTTTTTTTATCTATTTCCATTACTCACTTAATGCTTGTGTTTCACCATTCTCGTTAATTCTCTCCAAGTCTTCATGATTTACTTTTAATTTTTCCTTAGCCTCTTGGGTATGTTCTTTTACTTCTGCTTTAGGTATATCTTTTACTTCTTCTTTAAAAACAGTCTCATCTTTACCATTTTTTGATATGTAAATGTCTTCTGTGTTTTCTTTAATTGGTTTATTCGTATCTTCCTCTACATCGTCAACCTTATAATTTACTAAAGTATCTTCAGGTTTTTCATACTTAACAAAGAAATGTAATGATGTTAAAGATATTATAGGTAATAAACCACCCTCTAAAAAGGCTAACCATCTTTTCATACCAACTAAGTCAGTTGTCTCAGTCCCCATTAGTTCCCATACAGGTCCCGTTAATTC
>Ga0114918_10004971_pt1 | contig 11470 bp, 12 predicted proteins | sample LantaG_FD_87015 | JGI IMG/M metagenome (GOLD analysis project Ga0114918, IMG submission 87015) | Deep subsurface microbial communities from Baltic Sea to uncover new lineages of life (NeLLi) - Landsort_02402 metaG | ecosystem: Environmental > Aquatic > Marine > Oceanic > Sediment | place... | reverse complement strand
CATGGTTCTAAATTGTCCGTCTACTCTCTCCTTGAAGATTTCACATTTAACCTCAGCATAATATATTTTCCTATGGTCTATGTAAGTAATTGGTATGGTCCAATGTCCACCGCAAAATTTAGGATGCCATGTATGTGGATCGTACTCGAATAAGCCGTCGTGGGTTTTCCTTATCTCTCTCGGCATTGCGGTCATGTAATACGGTATTCTATGGTTTATTTAAGTGTTTGCGGTCTAAATTTAAATCTATTGAATAGACCCATTCTATTAAGCCATGAATTAGGCGGTATATCTGGTTTATTTATCACGTCGACGTAGGTTCCCTTATTCGGGTAGACCTCAGGGCATTCACTACAGAGCTTTCGGTTATGACGGGCCCCGGGGACGCTCATCTCTTTAACGGCCTGGACGTGTTCAGGGCCGAACCATAGATCCTCTAAAGGGTGCTCGAAGGCGTTTAGTAGATTAAACTCGTTATTGAAGTCGGCGTAGCACATGCTCATCTGTCCGTCGTAGTTTATTCGGAAGGCTGAGAAAAGGGGGCCTATACATGGCTTGTCTATGACGCGGGCTATGCTTGCTTCGAGCAGGGTCTTACGAGGGTTCCAGATTAATACCTGGAATCTCTTAGTTATCCTTACCTTGGATTTTTGGAAGAGGCTCTGCCAGAATCTTTCGTTACCGGGGCTTGCGAAGCTAATCACTATGTATGGTACGAGGCCATCGAGATCTTTTATTAGTTGTCGAGTTAGAAGGCTACCGTTTGTAAAGAGCTCGGGTACGAGGCCTTTTTTCTTAGCGTATCGGCAGAACCGGGTGAACCGTGGATCTATGAGAGGCTCGCTGTAGTGTGAGAAGTGTATTGGTCCTCTCCATCCCATCTCTGCGGCCTGGTCTATTAGCTCGAAGACGTAGGTTGTAGGCATCTGATCTTTTATTGGGGTTCCGTCTTCGTTCCATCGGCTTCGAGTCGGGTCTAGGACTCGGGGACACTCGGGACAGTTATGATTACAATAAGCCTGAGTCTCTATACTTATTGCACATCCACCGGCCTCTCGACTACGCCACATAGGAATAGCTTTACTCATGTTTCTTTACTCCCCTTTTTTCCAGGAGGATCAGGACGTTTTCCTTTTGGTGTTGGTGCAGATCGTGTGTATCCTCTTTTTCTTTGTTTAGTACACCTAAAGAATCCGAATAACCAAAGAATAACGATTAAAATAACTATTAAATCAGTCAAGTTTTCACCAGTTTATTTACTCGATCCATTTTACGCCTCGGTCTTTAAGAGAGTATTCCCAGATTGACCGGTTTTTATGATATGCCCCGGCGAACATGTATGTGGGCTTATCGAGTAGAGAGCCTAGTATGGCTGAGTGAGATCTGTTTGTGTAAAGGTTGTTTGCTTTTACGTGTAGCTGGGGCCATATCGCTGATTGACATGGATCAACTGTGTACAGAAAGTATTTTTCGTCTATTAGCTTTTTTATTTGGTCCGGGATCTCGTTAGTGCTCTCCGGGTCTTCCCTTCTAAGACATACATTCCATAATAAAGCGGGTTTATGTTTTCCGATTACTTTCTCTAGGTATCCGTCCCCGGGCCTAAGGTGCATTGCGGTGTCGTGATCTATCTGAGCACCAGGATAGAAGTTTTCTTTAAGATATTTGTATGTCGTCAATTCTCTGGCGAAAAAGATTATATTCCGATCCTTAGGTAACCATTTCTTAAGATACCATTCTTGAAGTGCAACGGTGCTAGGTCCAACTATGATAAGATTATCTGGATATTGTTTAGCGAGTTGATGTAGAAGCCGAGGGGTCCAATTCCACCAGGTATTAAATCCGCCTCCGCCGTTTAGATACATGATCTCGTTTTTCGCTATTCTTGGGTTCTTAGCTTTTCGACCCATGCCTATTTCTCTGTATTCGAGACCTGTCTTATCTGCTAGTTTACGGGCCCCGGCGTAGATCATTGAGTCGCCCTGGTTTCCGCCCGGTTTGATAAGTACGAAAGGCTTATCGTCTCGGTCCTCGAAGACTTCTTTTAAGGTCATGTTTTCCATCAGATCAACCTCACTTATGAATTAAACCTATGTTTATAGTTGATAGAGATAGATAAAAGTTAATCCTTTGAAAGTATCTCGATAAACTGTTTTGTCCTGGTCTCGTGGCTGTGGAATTTACGTGTTATGTTCATCCCGGCTTTAGCAATAGCTTGGGCCTCGTCCTTGTTTTCAAGATAGTGTCTGAGACGTTTACGCCAATTCTCGGGTTTAATCTCTACATAGGTTTTTCCGTCGACGAATCCGAGGCTATGGGCCTCTGTTGGTTTGTTTGACATGACGAGGCAGCCAGACGCCATAGCCTCGAAGAATTTCTGTAGTGGGTAACGGTATTTACTGCAGTCAAATATGAAGATTCGAGATTGTCCGAGTAGTTGAGCATATCTTTCTCCTACGAAATACTTTTTCTTAATGAGCTCAGATATTGGGACTCTGTAAGGTGGCCTCAGTTCTGATATAACCGTGTAGCCTATAGCTACGTCTTTGAGGTTTTCTAGAATGTCTTCCCTCATTGGATAAACGTCTCTATAGGTTGCACCGACAAAAGATACGTCTATGGTGGTTCCAGGTCTCTTATAGAAGGTCTCGGTGTCGACGCTCCAAGGAACCCAATAAGTAGGAGCTCTAATATGTTTATGAATATCTGAGCGGTATTTGGTCCCCTCTATTAAATTATATCTGTAGAAGACTCCCTGATAATTAGCGTGATTTATCAGTTCTACGAAGCTCTCGGGATCCTTTATTTTGTACTCATGTTTTCCATGTAGGTCGGAGATGAACACGCCTACTTTGTAGTCTCGACCCTGAGGCTTCGGGATGTGGAATCGGTCGTCTCTCTCGATAACCCAATCTGGTAGATCGTCCCCATAGAGTCTTTTTACTGTCTGGTCGATGGTCTCGTTAGGCCTATGAAGAGAGTATCCCTCACCAGCCATTTTTACATCTGCAATTTTAGAGAGGGCTTGATAGAAGCTGTGATAGTTCATACCCTCCCCGGGCCAATCACCATGATTAGGGTAGAGAATAAGAAACTTCATTCTCTATTTTCTCCATAATATTTTTTTAAAAAACAGATTATTTCTTTCATATTATATCCACATATTAAACCAAATAATATATGATATGGGATTCCTAATATACTTCTCGCTATTATTCCGAAATGATGGTCTAATAAATATTCTAATATTAAATGTAGTTTAGGCGACATCCAGTTAGGCATTCGATGAAAAGTATTATCTTGTTTATATACTTGATATTTTAAAATATATTTTTTATTATTATATGTTAATATAGGATGTTGAAGTGTTGGAGGTAAATTAAAATTAAAAAACTTCAATTCGGTCATTTAATATAATTTATGGTATATTAAGAGGTTTTCGGTAACTCTGAGTCTGCTCTTAGAGAACGAATTACTATAGCATTATTTGAAGCATCTTCTGAGTTTTGTTTATCTAATATATCCAAAATTTTATCTAATTGTCTATCATATTCCTTTATGATCTCGTTTAAATCCTCATCTGTAAGGGTCTTTAAATTAGTTAATTTATCTTCTTTTATAATTAAATTAGCTTTCATTTTTTCGATTTCTTTTTCTGTTTCAAGGATACTCTCATTTATTTTTTCTCTAGTTACTTGATGCTTATTTAACATAATTAAGCTAGCTTTAAACGTTAAATTTGTTGGTGTTTGATTTTCGTACATATTGAATCATATTAAAGTAATGTTTGGTATGTTAAGAGGTTTTCGGTATTATTGGGCCTGGCCATTTCAGGGGTGCTTTAGGTCTATATCCCCATTTCTTTTCGAACCTATCAGCCATACGTCTGTGTCTATCTTCGTTATGTCTCATGAATCTGTATTTATCTGAATCTCTTCTGTGTTGAGGTCCTCTCGGTGTTAAGATGTATCTATGGTATGCTCCAGCGTCTCCGCAGATCGCTAGTCTGAGGCCTTTGTTACGTATTTCGTGGGCCCAATCCCAATCAGCCCACCCCATCTCCCAATCTTTAGAATATGGTACAATTTTATTTAGACGGATAAGGGTAAAGCCTGAGCTAAGGTATTCTACTTCATTAACCCCGGGGATAATGGGGTAATCATAGTGGATGCTGTTTTTTATTATGCCGCCTAGTGATCTGGTGTGACCGGGCCATTCGTAGATATACCCAGCGATTGCGTGATATTCAGGGTGGGCCTCGGCTGCCCTTACGAGTTTTGTTAGGGCCCCTGGTTTCATGGTTATGTCGTCGTCTTGGAGTAAAAGATATTTATAGCCCTTTTCTCGGTATTTTTTCAGTGTCTCGGTTCTGATCTTCGAGATGAGCTCAGGCTCTTTATAGTCTTGATAGTCGACGGTCCATCTATCTGACCACCAGGCTAGTGTGTTTTTCTGTTCTTTTGATTGATCCCCGTTGTTAACGAGTTCAAGTTTTATTGGAATCCGGTTACGGAATATTGCTCTTAGGGCTTGCTCTATAAAGTATGGCCTCATGGTCGTTATGTAGAGGACCGCCACGGCTGGCTTATATTTGGTAAAGAGATTAAGGGAGTGTCGGTGTAGTGCTATCTTTTCTCTAAAGAGTTTAATGTTTCTTTGAGGGTCTCCATACTTTACTTTTTGGTGCCATTGATGATAGACGGTTAGGCCCGTCTCGTATCTTAACCGCATTCCCGAGTTTCGACAGGCCGAACCAAAGGCATGCTCCTCGGCGCCCCAATGACCATCAAACTCGGTATCAAAGAGACCTACGAGACCGGCTCGACTCTTCGAGAAGTACATACAGCCACCCCATACCATGCCGCAGCTACGGTTTGAACGATCACACCACCGGCTTTTTCCGTTACCCGTTCTTGGATCATCTTTTAGGAGTCCTCCTTTTTTGTTTAAGTATTGAATCATCCCGGCGAACAGTACGGCTGGATCGAAAAGACGCTTGGCGTTCTGGACGAAGTTCTCGTTAGGCTTACAGTCCGGGTCTACTATGGCGACTGCGTCGTTCTCGGCGTGCTGGATACCGTGATTTCTAAGTGTGTTTAACCGGTAGATATGAGGCTCATGTTTAGTTGGCCTGATTAGTTTAAACCAGGGCTCCTTATATTCTGGGACCGCGTCGGGGCTATGGTCGTCGACGATTATTAACTCGTCTCCCTCTTTTAGCTGCTGGGCCCATTCTGATATCGAGACCATGAGGGCTGCTTGCTTTTGATAGTGAGGTAGGACGACGGATATGTTTCGAGCCATTATGAATCTCTTCTTTTAGTCAGGGTAACTGTATATGTTTTTGTATTAATATATGATCTTAAACATGATCATAAATAAAATTATAAATAAAATTATAAATAAAATTATAAATAAAATAAACTACCACTAACCCTACGCTGTCCATGGACAGACTTCATTCCTATAGGAATTTTGTTACTTAGGGTAGGGGAGATAGGGGTAAATGTCCACATAAAACACCGCCATGAAGTCTCACACTGAACCCCATTTCTTGGGCCTCTCGGTGAAACAAGATATCCGATCCAGGCTTAATCTGATCGGTAACCCATCTGAACCTTAGGGGAGGTATCGTTTTATAATGTTTTTTGAAGACCCGACGTTTAACTAGCATGAACCCATTACCGGCAAATACTCTCTCGTTTACTCCGAGAATCCGGCCTCTTACATCGACCATATCATAGAAGACTTCCTTTTTACCTTCGAAATAACCGGCTACCGCTTTTTGTGGGTTATTCTTGTTAGAATAGAGACCGGACGCTATATCTACGTCTTGCATTAAGAGGGACACTATTCCTCGAGGCGGGATCTGTATGTCCGCGTCTAAGATAAGAAGTAAGTCGGCTTCGGTTCCCATAAAGTAGTCTATGCCTTCGTTCAGTTTCTTAGTGATTAGAGCTCCTCGGCTGCTATCGTCGGGGATCTTTAAATGTGTAGGTTTGGTTTTATAGAAAGGTAGGAGTTCAACCTGAGGAGGTAGTCTCTGTTTCTTTAGGTGTTCAAGACATGATAGAAGATAGGCTTCGTAAACGTCTCCGTCTCGAAGCCAAGGGATGACGGGTAAGATTTTTAGTCTTCTAAACCGTTCAAGATGCTGAGTGCCGCGTCTAATAGGTCTTCCCTCTTCATACGCATATTGGCCGCTCCGTCGTGTTCCTTGATGAATGTGACTAGGCCAATCTTGTTCATCTTCTCGATCTCCGACTCGGTTGGTAATCTAAGAGACTTAATAGCTTCTTCTTTCATGACTGGTGAAAGATATTCCTTGTACTCTTCTTCAAGGTAGGCCTCCTCTTCAGGTGTTAACTCTGATTCCGGCTCTTCTTTCTCGATGTTTACGATCTTTACGACCTTATCGGGATCTATCTCGTCGTCGACCTTTGGAGCGTTAGGATCTTCTGGTGCAACCATATAGGTGGTACCAGGTTCTAAGTGTTCACTTTTCTCGGCCTTTAGTAGACCTGTCTCGCGTTCCTCTTCATCTGCGTCTGCGAAGTCGTTTTTAGCGGCCTTTAGATCTCGCTGTTTTTTCATCTGTGCGACTAGTTCCTCTGGTGTGTAGGGGCCTGGTTTTTCAGGTTCTATTTTAAGTTCATCGAAGTCTGTCTCTTCGTCGACGGCCTCAGGTGGGACGAATATCCCGCCTTCGTCTTCATAGTTGCTCTCCTCGGGCCCTGATGGAGGTACTATGATTACTCCTGCGTCTTCTAGTAGTTCAAACCACGGGTAATTAGAGTGTCTCAGTGACAACTCGTAGGTCTCTCCGTGTATAAAGGTCCCTGGAGCGTTCTTTATTGGAACCCCGCTGACGTTGTTTCTGAAACGCATACGAAATTTCCCCTCTACATCTAAGAGGGCTGGGTTACCCGGTAGTCTCCTGGGCATCTTTACCCGAACCTTCGTTTTGGCCCCAGGTATCTGCGCTAAGGATACCAAGTCGCCTATATTGGCGTCTTTTCCTTCGGGAAGGGGTTCAAACCAGGGTTTACTAAGATATCTTTTGCGGAGTAGTACGACCTCTCCTATTCTGTAACCAGTAGGGGCCTTCTTACCTCCGACGAAAACCATCTTGACTTTTTCGGGTTTAACTGTTTCATCCATTTCAAAACCTTCTTTCTTTCAGCAATTAAATAAAAAATGGTATGTAATATAAAAGGCTATTCTATCAGCCTTCCCTCGTCAAAAGCCCTTGCCTGTAATGCGCTCCACTCTTTGTTGATAAACATAATCTCATCTGTAAATCCAGCGGCGTAATTTCCTCTAACCCCGTCGTTATTGAGACATCCAGCGTGAAAGGTACAGTCTTCGAAGGTGAATGCTCCAAGCGCACCGACTCCGCCACCATCTAGTTCACCGTCAACGTAAACCAGGGTCTTGTTATCAACAGGGGATATCACACCGACGACACTATGCCATAAATTATCTAATAGGACTGCGGTTGTTGTGTATAATACTACGGTCCCGGCGTCGTCTTTAGTATATAGCCTCATGTTAGGAGTCGACCAGTTGAATTGAATTCGGTTCCAAGATGTATCCTCAAATACGTTTCCAAGGCCTAGAATTACCTCTGTAGCACCCGGGGCTCCCTTCGTCCAGAAAGCTATAGTTAGGGCTCCGTCAGCTTCAATGTCCGGTGAATGGTTTAGGTCGAAATAGTTTGTGGTTCCATTGAATTCTAGTGCTGAACCGATTTTTCCGTTAACCTGTGTAGCTGAGACGGTTCCTTTCTTACCTCCTACTAGGTCTTTTTGTTTCGAGCCTACTATGGTGTTTCGGTCTAGTGGATAGAAGATCTGCATATCAGCCGGGTATGGGTGAGGTAGAGGTAGACTTAGGGGCCTAACCGTAAGGTCGAAGGGATACTTCATGTAGGCCCTCCTAACCGTATCGTCTTCCGAGTCTAGTATGTACTGTCGTGGCGTTACCGGCGTCCTGGTTGGTTATTTTGATTTTGATGTCTTTAGGTCCAGGCGTGATCGATAGTGTCTTAGTCTCCGTGGCTCCTAAAGTGGTCTCAGCGTATGGTTGATCGTCGAAAACGGAGCCGTCGATGCTTCCGAAGACTTCAACCAATAGGCTCGTACTTGCCGTGTTCTTTGCCTGTATAGCGATTGCGGTGCATTTCTTGACTTCTTTAGCGTCACTAGTGTTGTTTGGCGTGGCCCCACCCGAGGCTGTTAGGACCTGTCCATCTTGAACAGTCTCATAGCTATATCCCGTCTTTGGTACGAATTCCTCAAAGGTTTCTACCATGAGTAAAGGTTATCTTGGTAGTTTAAAAATTAGATACTTCTCTACTCAGTTATTATTACAAAAACGGGGGTGAACTACCCGAGGACGGGGGCCCACGGGCCCCGGGTAGCTGAGGGACTGTTGCCCCTCTCGGACGCCCCTTAGGGCGTCTATGTTAATCCGTCGATCTCGACGATTGTAGTTGGTCTTTTGATCATTGGAACGACACACTCACGGACGCGGCCATACATGTTACCGTCCTTGTATTCCCACCATCCGACTCTAAGAGGCATAGCCTCGATAAGCTCGAAGTTCATGGGATCGGGGACAGTCAATAGGGCTGAGTCTTGTAGACCGTCTGCGGTGTACAGGAACGGAGACTCTATGATTCCGCTGATAATGTTGTTCTTGAGTAAGAACATCTCATAGGTTATCTCCGTGTTCGCCATAGGTGAGGTTAGACGCTCTCTGAATGTTGGAGTACAGATCAGCAAGAAGGGCTGATTACCCGTCAAACCGATGTTCTTCAACAGAGCTCTTGCGCCTCGTATGTCCGCGATTGCGTTACCAGGCCATGCACCCGCCGAAACTTGTACCTGTCTTCCGAATATCGTAGATAGACCCGCGATCCCCATAGCATCCCAGCCGGTGTACTCGCCAGTGAGGCAGAGCTTGTCCTCTACCTTCTGACATTGCCATCCGGCCTCGATAGGATACTGTACATCTAGAGGAGATCCCATGTTCCGAGATGCGAGGTTGTCTCTCCATCTCAGTTTGAAGGTCTTCGAGATAGTTGGAATCGGGATAACGTCGCCAGCTTCGAAGATGATTAGATCGTCGGCCTGGTTATCTCCGTACATAGTGATAGCGCCTTCGCTCATCTCGGACTGTACGTACTTCTTGATCCACATCCGACCTGCGTTATCTAGCGGCCTTGTCTTCATGAACGTCCGGGCTACAAGCTGCGGCTTGATGGCCTGGATGATCTCTCGTTCTACCCAAAGGACTTCTTCTTGAGTGAGGATCCCCTCATCTCGTCTGAATTCGTCCCCGATGTAACTTAGAGGATTCATATTAACCACCCTTTAGCCACTTGGCTAGTATCCACTGGAAGCCCACAGTGACTGAGGCCTTAGACTCGAAGGCTTGGGCCAATAGTTGACATACGTTGTCGGTCCCACAGACATATTTCTTGACCTCTCCTGAAGGTGCTGGCTGTAGGTGATCTCCACACGTAATAGCGACAGAGTTTGCGAGTCTCAACATAACAAGCATGTCTCCAGATACGAGTTTAACCTGGTCTCCCTCCTCGTAACAGACATCACGCTTTGCACCTCTGCCGGTATAGGAACCCATAGAGATGTCAGCGACACCAATTATGCCGTCGGTGTCATCTGATCCGGCTACGATTCTAGGACACTCTGCTGTATCGAACTCAACTACGTCACCAGGATAGATGTCACCGTTAGCCTCAAGCTCCATTTCGAGAGCCACGCCAGCGTCGACGATTGCTTGTGCCGGGGCTACAGGCCATTGTGCTCCATAAGACATTTTAGCTCACCTTAGGCGTTTGCCATGTGCCGTACACGTCTCCGAGAAGCTCCCGCTTGACCTCGCCGGGCATGTCAGCACCCATTAAGGCCTTTGGAACCTTGACGTGATCGAAGTGCTGTAGAGTTTCACGAAGCTGATCTGCTGTTCTGGTTGACAGGTACTCTACGCCATAATCGGATTTTGCTTTAATCCTTGCGATTAAGCCGCTCCTTGTATGGCTGTCAATAAGATCGTTAGCCGACCTTAGGGACTTACGTAGATCATCTAGATTCTGCTTTAGTTCAGCGTTCTCGGTTTTCAAGGTCTCGATCTCAGCGAGGACCTCTACAACCTCACGCTCAACTGGTGTACTTGTGTCGTTCGTTTGATCATTATTGTTATCAGGCATTTTTCTTTTTCCCCTTTCGGGTTTGGGTATTTTTTCGCCCCTCCTCGGCGAGAGAATTAGTTTAGACAGGTCCCCCGACCTGTCCGCATTGCTGCGACAATTAAATAAAAATGGGATGATTTATTTATCTTTTGCGGGCGCAATCTTTAGAGGATTGTCGCCTAAAAGCTGCTTTGACCTTTCTACCTCTGCGGTAACAGATATTACTAGGTCTTCTGCGGTGGCCTGGTCCTCTTCCTCTTCCCATGGAGGCGTTTTGTCGAATTCCTTGTAGTGTTTGGCTAGGTGGGTCTTGGCTTTATCCGCTGCCTCTCCGCTTATGCTTGCTCCTCTTGCTCCCATTATGGCGGCTCCGGCGGCTGATACCCCGTGCCATACGAGGGTTCCGCCGTGGCTTTCTCCGTCCCCGGGTAGGTGGTGGGGTAGGTTACAGGCTTCTTTCGTTAGGTCTTCTCCGGTGTAGCCGAAGTTGTGGATCTCGCTGTCTATCTTGATGTATGAACAGGCATAGGATAGCTGTTCTGGTGTGTATTTGCTTTCGTCGTAATCCCAGGGATCATCTTCCGGGGCCTTATTGTAGTCGTATATGAAGGTGTCGAGACAGGACCAGCATATCTGGGCCTTTGTGAGTTTTCTTATGATGTCCTTGGCGAGCTCAGGGGCTGATTCCTCGTTGAGCGTTATCATGGTGTCCAGGATGGCCTTAATCTTCTCGTTGTCTTCTCCGACGAGTATGTTGAGTAGTAACTCTCGGGTCTTATCTAGGGATGGATCTTTCTGTACGGGTGGGGCCTTATCGAGTAGGATGGCCCTGAGGTTATCGGGCTGCTGATCCCACTCTTCGACGGTAAAGCCGAAGTGAGCCATAGTCCTGGTTGCTTTTTCTTCGTCGGTCTCTTGGGGGATACTCTCACCTAACGCAGACTTGGTTAGTAGAAGTATCTTGGCTTCTCTGTATGCCAATAGATCGTCGTAGATTTCGTCCCATTCAGCCCAGACGTTATCTATCTGGTTATAGATGGGTCTACTCTTTTCCTCGGCCTCGTCAAATAGGGCCTCGACTTTGATGTAGAGGGAGTTTATCTCTTTTCTTTTTTCCTCTAGCTTATCTTTTAGCTCCTTGATTATTTTGTTGATCTCCGTGAGGCTTAGATCTTCTTTTACCTCGGGCATGTTTCCTCTGTCTATTGTTTTCGCTAGGATTCTATTAGCGTTTTCTGTTACTGTTGGGGGAAT